>SXGQ01474702.1_pt1 | contig 19997 bp, 16 predicted proteins | sample 3178371 | NCBI WGS metagenome assembly SXGQ01 (sample SAMN11356859, study PRJNA531348) | freshwater metagenome | isolation source: freshwater sample F1-20 | place: China: Fuxian Lake, Yuxi | collected 2017-12-25 | reverse complement strand
TGCAACATCGGATGGGTCACGAACACAAACCCGGCAGTGGCGGTGAATTCATATATCTTGCCACTCGTTGTGGTGACCCGTTGCATGAAAGTGTCTTGCCCTGACGGCAGACTGGCCCGAGAGGTAAATGTTTGCGCAGAAAATCCAGCCGCCACCGCATCGTTGATTGTGCCCTTGCCGATTTGCCACTGGATGTCCTCAGTGCTTCCCTTCGTCACTGTCGCATAGTCGGTCGGGGCATACGAAACACCCACTCCTTTGATCTCCATCTTCTGCACAGTTTCACCACAGACTTGAGTGATCGGTGAAAAGACCATCGACATTGTTTCTGCGACTCGAGTGAAAATAGAAGTGTCCTTTGCCTGGTAATCACCAGAACCGTAAAAGTTCAAGGTGGCTGAAATCTCTGTGGCCTTGTAGTTGGTGAAGATATGAAATGAGGCAGCAGCCTCACAGGTAGCAGCATCAGTTGACGAGCCGATGACATTCGATTCAGGGGTAGTTGAGTCAGCCGAGTCAACCTTTGCATCGCCGTCATCATTGACATCAAAGGCATTGGGGATGCCGTCATCATCTGCGTCGCCACCATCGAGGTTATCCACATTGACCTTCGTCCCGCCGCCACCTGGTGGTGGTTGTGGTGGAGCCATCGGTGACCGATCGTGGCCCGCAAAAAGTGCGCTCGACGAAGCCGTTCTCGCCTTGCCATAGTTGCCAACCCCCTTGGGCACTCCCTTTGTCGCTTTCGTTGTGGACGCAGTGGACTTATCAACTTGTGACGAGGAGGTAGCGGTGTAACCGTAGCCCTGCTTCTTTGATGCTGAAACACTCGTGATGGTGATCGTCTTCAGGTCAACGGTGGTTGTCGCAGAGGAAGAAAACTTGGTGTACACATCAGTGGCGCTCGTCAGTCTGGTGCCCTTCCAACCTAAAACCACGGGTCCGAAGTAATCGCCAGTCGTCGATGACACCAACTGCAGAGTTGCTCCCGCCAGAGTTGAAATTGCTGGCTTTGAGGGTGTCTTTAACTCCACTGCGGTTGCAGTATTGCTGGTGATTTTCTTGGAAGCTAAAACGCGCCCTGTTTTCGCGACGAGAAGCACAGTTTTATCCTTCGCTCCAGCGATTTTGGCCTTGACTGTGTACTGCTTTGAGGCCGCAGGTTGGACCTGCGGTGCTTGAGCACTCACCGAGGCGGTGCTGGTGCCAACTCCTGTGGCGAGCAAAGTGACAATCGCTACTATTTTACATGAACTCGAAATCTTCATATCAAACCCCCCGTATGGTGAAGAGCGCAGTCTTTTCCAAATATACACCGATTTAGAAGGCGATAGGTAAGTTTTCTGGACCGAAGATAGCCACTGTGGATGGCTTCCAGATGACATCGCCATTAATTCGCAAATTTGGAAGTCGTTGAGCCAAGAGGGGTAATGCCTCTTGTTGTTCGGCCCGAGCCAAGGCGGCCCCGAGGCAATAATGAATGCCTGCGCCGAAGGTCATCTGCGGTTGACCTGCAGGTTCGCGAGTGATATCGAAAGTATTGGGTTCCTTGAAAACTGCACCATCACGGTTTGCTACATCTAGCGACGGCACGACCAGAGTTCCCTTGGGAAACAAAGTGCCCTTGTATTCAATATCCTCGCTGGCGAATCGAGCAGTGTTGCGGACCGCGCCGACATAGCGCATCGTCTCCTCTACGGCCCTTCCTGCCAATTCGGGGCGCTCAGCGAGAAGTCGCCATTGCCCAGGGTGCTCAGCAAAAAGTGCCACCGAACAACCAAGTTGATTGCGCGTGGTATCCGTTCCACCAATGATCACCGCTTGAACCATTGATACCAGCTCATCCTCATTAAGTTTGTCGCCGGCTTCTTCAGCAGCGATCAAACTTGTGATCAGGTCGTCGGCGGGACTATCGCGTCGCTCGCAGATCAGTTGGCGAACGTAGGCATTGAGATCTGCTTGAGCTGCCAAAATGAGATCAATCTCGTCTGCGTTGTTGGCGTTAAAGATTCGCAAAATATCTTCGGCGACTCTGCTGAAAAATTGCCAGTCGGACTTTGGCGCGCCGAGAAGTTCACAAATAATCGGTATCGGGTAACGTTCACAAATATCAACTGCAAGATCGCAGTGCCCTTGATCAATGATCGGATCAATCAGCGAGTTCATGACTTCGCGCATGAATGGGCGTAAGCGATCGGCCGCCCGAGGTGAAAAAGATGGAGCGACTAAACGACGAAGTCGCGTATGAACCTCACCTTCGGAAGAGAGTATTGACTGCTGACGATTTTCGCTGAGGCGCGAATCGTCGGTGCCAAAAGCAACGGCAGCGAGAGCAGCGGCGCTGTGCCAACGTCGATCCCGCAAAATAGCCAAGCAATCTTCGTAATTGAAAATTGGGTAGGCGAAAAGACCTTTGGCAATCCAGGAATCTTTGGCAATGCTCGCTAGTTGATTACGTTCAGACTGGCTGCTCGCAAAGTCAAATTCAACTTTCGGGATATCGAGATCATTGATGGAAATCGCCATGGAATAAACTTAGTACCGTGTCGCTATGAGAGAAGCAGCCAAAAGAGATGTTGCCGACTTTCCGGCCATCCGGTTTTGAAGTCGTGGGTGAAATCCATCATCCCAACGGACCAACAACGTGGCGGATGTGGCGCAACCCACGCTCAACGATCCCCATTTACTCGCTGCTCGTTCATCGCCTAGAGTGGGGTCATGCAGACCTACCAGAACTTTGTTGATGGAAAATATGTTGATGCGCAAGATGGCCGCACGATCCCGGTGATCAATCCTTCCACGGGCGAGCAGTATGCGACAGCCCCGCTGTCATCATCTGATGATGTCGATCGGGCCATGAAAGCCGCTTCGCGGGCCTTTGAATCATGGCGTGATTCAACACCAAAAGATCGTTCGCTAGCGTTGTTCCGAATCGCTGACGCCATTGAGGCACGGGCCGAAGAGTTCGTTGCATTGGAGTCACAGAATTGCGGAAAGCCCATCGAGATGACACGTTCTGAGGAAATACCTCCGATGGTCGACCATGTCCGTTTCTTCGCTACTGCGGCCCGCCACCTTGAAGGTAAAAGCGCAGGAGAGTACGTCCCCAACATGACGAGTTACATTCGTCGTGAGCCGATCGGCGTATGTGCCCAGGTTGCCCCATGGAACTATCCGATGATGATGGCCGTGTGGAAGTTTGCACCTGCTATCGCCGCTGGAAATACGGTCGTTCTGAAGCCGAGTGATACAACTCCTGTGAGCACGACTTTGCTGGCCGAGATATGCGCCGAGTTTTTGCCTGCGGGTGTGATGAACGTGATTTGCGGTGATCGAGACACAGGTCGTGCCATGGTTTCGCACAACACACCATCTTTGGTGAGTGTGACTGGTTCGGTGCGCGCTGGCATGGAAGTCGCTGAGTCGGCAGCAAAAAGTCTCAAGCGAGTCCACCTTGAATTGGGTGGCAAAGCACCTGTCATTGTCTTTGATGACGCCGATATAGCCGCCGCTGCTGAAGGTATCGCGATGGCTGGTTACTTCAATGCCGGTCAGGACTGCACAGCGGCCACGCGTGTGTTGTGTTCGGCAGGAATCTACAAAGATTTCGTGGCGGCTCTCACCGAGCAAGCCAAAGCCACGCGCTGTGGCATGCCTGATGAAGAAGACATTTTGTTTGGCCCGGTAAACAACATCAATCAATTGACGCGTGTCGCTGGTTTTTTTGATCGTTTGCCGTCTCATGCGGAGGTCAATGCTGGCGGTGCACGCCAAGGTGCTTCAGGATATTTCTTCGCCCCGACGGTGGTGAGTAATTTGCGTCAGCAAGATGAGATGGTGCAAACCGAAATTTTTGGCCCCGTGATTACGGTGCAACAATTCAACGGTGAAGATGAAGCAGTGCAGTGGGCCAATGGTGTGGATTACGGCTTGGCTTCAAGCGTCTGGACGAAGGACTTCGGGCGGGCGATGCGCATGACCAAACGATTGGACTTTGGTTGTGTGTGGATTAACACCCACATTCCGATGGTCGCCGAAATGCCACATGGTGGTTTTAAGCAGTCGGGTTATGGCAAAGACTTGTCGTCTTACGCTCTTGAGGATTACACGCGCATTAAGCATGTGATGGCTAACATTGAGAGCTAGCGTCGTAGAAACTCTTGCGCAGCATGCTGGAGGGCATCGCTCAAGACAGTGGCGATGAAGCGAAGTTCTTCTGGGCCACATATCAGAGTGGGGGACAAGACTACGACGGGGTCGGCGCGGTCATCAAGCCGACAGATTAGCCCTGCCTCAAAAATGCGCGGTGAGAGTTCGTCACGTAGTAGCCAATTGCATTCTTCGTCGGTGAAACCCTGTTTCGTCGTCTTGTCTTTGACCAATTCAAGCACTCTGAAGTAGCCGCATCCGCGCACATCACCAACAAAGGGCAATTTCTTAAATTGCGCCATAACTTCATCGAAGATGGGCTCATTTTCCAAGACATTGGCCAAAATGTTTTCTTTTTCCATGACTTCAATATTGGCAAGGGCCACGGCACACGACACGGGGTGCCCCCCAAATGTGATGCCATGAAGAAACATCGCATTCTCGTCTTCCAGAAAGGGTGCCGCTAGACGATCACTGATGATGACTCCACCGAGTGGGGCGTACCCACTGGTGACACCTTTAGCAAAAGTGATCATGTCGGGTTGGTAATCAAAACGCTGACAACCAAACCAGTATCCGAGACGACCGAACCCACAAATCACCTCGTCCGAGACCAATAGCACGCCGTACTTGTCGCAGATTTCGCGCACCCGTTTCCAATAGCCATCGGGTGGCACGAGAGCTCCACCTGTATTTTGTACTGGCTCCATCACAACCATGGCCACAGTTTCAGGTCCTTCGGCGATGATGGCTCGTTCAACTTCTTCGGCACAGTCAAGAGTGCACTTCGTACTGTGCGAACACAAACCACAGCGGTACCGATTTGTGTTGGCAACCTTGATCGCCCACGGGAGCAATGGTTCAAAGGGTTGGCGAATGGCGGGGATGCCAGTGATACTCAGTGCCCCCAAAGTTGTGCCGTGATAGGCGAAATAACGGCTGATGACTTTGCGGCGAAGAGGCTGCCCAACTGCGACGTAGTACTGCACGGCCAACTTCCATGCCGACTCTAAAGCGTCGCCTCCACCAGTAGTGAAAAACACTCGGTTGAGATCTCCTGGGGCAAATTCACAAAGTTTGGCAGCGAGCCGAATACCGGGCTCGTGACCAAAGCTCCACAGTGGGAAATATTCCAGGGCTTCACTTTGTGAGGCCGCTGCTCGGGCGAGTTCTTGTCGTCCGTGCCCGATGTTGACGGTGAATAACCCGGATAACCCGTCCAGATAACGCTTCCCATTTTGGTCATAGACGTAGGCACCTTGGCCGCGTTGGATAATCGGCAGACCCTCTCGCTGGACACTGGAAAGATTCGTGAAGTGACCCCAGAGATGCCTCTGTGCAAGAGCACCAAGGTCAATGTCATCTGATTCAGGCTGGTTCACCAATGCTCCTTGTTCTGAGTGCTTTAGATTAATGCTCTGTTACCGTACTGTGGGGTAGTCAGTGGGGGTATGTCAGTGTCCTATAGTGGGGTTGAAGATGGCGAATTCCCATGGCATTGATGGTGACGAGATAATTCAGAGAGTGGGGCATGACAGGTGAGCGGTGATCGTGGCGCAGTCGAATTAGAGGGTGTGACGAAGCGCTTTGGCTCAATGGTTGCGGTGGACTCCATGAACCTGTTAGTACAGCCAGGCGAATTTCTCTCTCTACTCGGGCCGAGCGGTTGCGGCAAGACGACAACTCTGCGGATGTTGGCTGGTTTTGAGCAACCCGACTCAGGGTTCATCCGCATTAGTGGACAGTACGTGCAAGGAATCCCGCCGTATAAGCGTGATGTCAACACAGTTTTTCAACATTACGCACTGTTCCCGCATATGACCGTCGCTGAAAATGTGGCGTACGGATTACGGCAAAAGGGCGTTCCAAAGTCTGACATCGCCTCTCAGGTTGCTGAGGCTTTGGACATGGTGCAGATGAGTAAGTTGGCCGAGCGTAAGCCTCGCCAAATGTCGGGTGGGCAACAGCAACGAGTAGCCGTGGCTCGTGCTCTGGTGAATCGCCCAAGTGTGTTGCTGCTTGATGAACCCCTCGGTGCGCTTGATCGAAAACTGCGCGAAGAAATGCAGATCGAATTGAAGTTGTTACAGAGTCGTCTTGGCATCACCTTTGTTTTTGTCACTCATGACCAAGAAGAGGCCATGAGTATGAGCGACCGTATTGCCATCATGCTCGACGGCCATATTGAGCAACTGGGCGATCCAGAAACCGTTTATGAACATCCGTCGTCGGCCTTTGTGGCTGGGTTTATCGGAAGAAACAACTTCTGGCAAGGCATTGCCACCGAATATGGCATTCGCGCCGATGACGGGACAAATTTCGTTGCCAGTCGTCCCGAGGAAGATGTCCCTAACGATGTGCCAGCCTTGGCGGCGGTGCGTCCCGAGTGCATCAATCTGTTGGCTGAACAACCTGCTGATATGGCCAACGTGGCATCGGGTGTCGTGGCTGGCGTCTCACACTTTGGCGATGTTTTGCAGTATGTCGTGACATCGGGCGATCGTGATCTCTTGGTGCTCACCCCGCGTGCTCATGTCGCAAGATTCGCCGCCGGAGACAAGGTCTACTGTAGTTGGTCAGCCGATGATGTATATTTATTTTCTGCGCGACAAGCCGACATTGTGATGGCAGATTCTGAAACTCAACAAAGTTAAGTACCGCAAGTTCCGTCAACATGAATACCGAACAAGGAGAGAAACAATGACCCAAGACCGTACCCCGCCACAATTAAGAATGTTGGCCCCAGAAAATTTCCGTGAAAAACTATCCCGACGAGCGATCTTTAAAATGGGCACCGCTGCGGCTGGTTTAGCGATTGTTGTTGCCGCCTGCGGAGGAGATGATGAACCTGCACCGTCAACTGAAGGCGCTCCAGACACAACCGATGGTTCTCCGTTGGCTTCTGGTGAATGGAGTCGGGTCATCAACGCAGCATCCGGAACGCTGGCGATGTACACCTGGGGCGATTACAACGATCCCGAGTTAGTTGGCAAGCAGGCCGAGGGCGCTCTGGGAGTGACCATGAAGGTTGACTACTTCAACAGTAACGAAGACTTAATCACCAAGTTGGCGACGTCGGGTGGGAGCAGTGGATTTGACATCGTTGTGCCCACTGGCCCGTACATCCCACAGATGATTGAAAAGGGACTCATTCAAAAATTTGATAAGACCCTCATTCCGAACATGGTCAATGTTGATCAGGCGTATCTTGCTCAAGAGTGGGACCCCACCAACGATTATTCGGTATGTAAGAACTGGGGAACGACTGGCTATATGTGGGACAGTTCAGTGATCACCCGCGACTTGGTGACATGGGCTGACTTCTTTGATGCCTGCATGAATGAAGCCAGTGGTATGTGCTCGGTTTTGGATACTGGGCCGAACCTATGGGGTGCTTGGTGCTGGGCGAACGGTAAAGACTGGAATGGCACCGACCCCGCTGACCTTGATGCGTGCGAAGCATTCTTGGTTGACGAACTTGCTCAGCACATCAAGAAGTTTGATAGTTATCCAAGTACCGCCATAGCAGAAGGGGCTTACAGTTTGTCCATGGCCTGGAATGGTGATGCCCGTCAGGCGTTTTACAGGATCATTGAAGCGGGCGGCGATCCATCCGTTTGGAAGTGGGCTTTAGGAACACCCACCACCGAACTCTGGATGGACAACTACTGCATCGCTGCGGGTGCGCCCAACGCTGAGGCTGCTCATGCTTGGATTAACTGGGAATGCATTCCGGAGATCTCTATTCAAGATCTGGAGTATCACGGTTATCACACGGGAATGAGAGATATGGCGGAATTGATTTCCGAACTTGCCCCCGATCTTGATCGCGGCGAGATTATTTTTTATGACGACTCACAAGTCGCAATGATGACCACTCAAGAAATCACTTCGGCGATTGATCGACAGGTAGAAGTGTTGAACAAGATGAAAGCCAAAGCTGGAGCCTGATATCGAGTGACATCGGCAGTCTACGCGGATGTTCGTCGAAGAAGGCAAGGACCTAAATTTGTCCTCGCCATTCCAGCGATCATCTGGTATCTGCTGTTTTTCATTGTCCCGATCGCTTTCGTCGTCATTTATTCCTTTGGAACCAAAGACACCTCGCGTTTGCTGCCAGTTGATTTAGGAAAACTGACGACGGCCAATTACTCTCAGGTTTTTGACGATACATTCTTCAAGACTTTTAAAGCGACTCTGCGAATTGCAATTGTGGCGACATTGCTCTGCTTGGGCATAGGGCTTCCTGTCGCCTATTTCACGGCTTTTAAAGTGAGCGAAAAATGGCGAGTCGTAATTCTGACTCTCGTAGTCGTGCCGAGCTTCACGTCATTTCTCATCCGCACCGTGGCCTGGCGAATTCCGTTTGCGCCCAAAGGGGAGTTCTCGCGCTGGCTTGTTGACTTAGGTGTTATCGGAGATCGTGGTATCCAACTTTTGGAGACACCGACAGCAGTACAAATAGCAATTGTTTATAACTATTTAGGATTTATGATCCTGCCCTTATTCGTCGCTCTTGACCGTATCGATGTGCGGATGCGCGAGGCCAGTAAGGACCTCGGAGCTGGGCGCATTGCGACATTCATTGGCGTCACGCTTCCGTTAGCTGGCCCTGGAATTGCGGCAGGAGTGTTGCTGACATTCATCCCGATGTGTGGCGACTATGTCACCGCCACGGTGCTTGGTGGAGCCAAAGGCAACATGATCGGTTCGATGATCGCCTCGCAGTTTTCGCAGGCGCAGAACTGGCCTCTTGGTTCGGCAATGGCGGTGTTGATGATCGGTGCTGTTCTACTGGTCTTGGCAGCGGGGGCGTTGCTCGTTTGGCTTGTCCCATTTATTCTCAAAGCCTTGCAACCAGTCACTCAGAGTATTCGTCGTTCAATCGCCGAGCGTTCAATGGCTTCGGCACAAGGTGATCCACCCTCAAAGGCACGGAGCACAGATGTGACGCGCATTGTTTTCGCAATCTGGACGGTCTTAGTTTTGCTGTTCATGTTCATTCCGATTCTGTTAGTGCTGCGTCATTCGTTTAATAGTGGCTCATCTTTTTCTATTTGGGCCGGGCACACAAGCACCAAATGGTGGGGGGAGTTGTTTGCTAGTAGTGCCACTTGGGCAGTGATCATTCGCTTTTTAGTGATCATCGGCGTTGCCTTACTCGCACGGCGAGTTTTACTAGCAAGGGAAAATGTCTCCAAGCGAGTAACCAGTTGGATGGGACCGTTGGCATTTCTTTTGGCCTTTGTCGTTAATGGGATAGCGAGTGATTGGTTCAGGGATATTTTTGACTTCGCCGGTATTGGTGACTCAATTCGAAACTCATTTACTGCCGCTCTCGGTGCAACTTTGGTTGCTGTGATTCTCGGCGGGCTGTCTGGAGTGGCGCTAGCGCGTCGACCCGGGGCATGGACGAAAATTTTTATGGCTACTGTGTTTCTGATTTTGGTGACACCAGAGATCATGGACGCCATCGCCTTAGTGACATGGTTCCAGCGCATTGGTGATGTTCCAGTATTGGGCTATCTGTTCAAGAATGGCCTCGGCCCATTTAACGGTGGAATGCACAAGTTGTGGGTCGGTCAATCCTTGTACGCCAGCGCCGTCGTGACCCTGATTGTCCGCGCGCGATTAGCAGGTCTTGATGAGGCCCTTGAAGAGGCGGCGGGCGATCTTGGTGCAACTCCAGCGCGGGCTTTTCGTCAGATCACATTGCCGTTGATTTCGTCGGCTCTGACTGCTGGGGCCTTATTGTCCTTCACCTTGTGTTTGGATAATGCAGTGATCTCCACGCTGGTCAGTGAGGCTGGCAGTACAACTTTCCCCGTGGCCCTGCTCGGAGCAACAAAGAGCACCATCAAACCCTTCTGGGGGGTGGGTGCGGTGATGCTCTTTATGATCACCATGGGAGCATTGGCTTTCGTGGCGGTGGTGTTAAGGCGCTCAGGCGAGTCATCAAGCGATATCGCTGCCACTCTCGCTGGCGGGTGAGCCAGTCATGCGAGTGATCGTCGTTGGCGCAGGATTAGCCGGTCTCAGCGCAACCGAATCATTGGCTGCGGCGGGAGTTGACGTGATCTTGCTGGAGGCTGGTCACAGGTTCGGTGGCCGTACGCGCACCGTGAGCGACGGATACATCAACGGGCAGTACGCCGAGAGTGGTGCCGAGTGGGTGGATTCAATTCATTGGAGAATGCGTGATCTGATGCAGCGGTTCGGCATCAAGCCGCTGGGTCAAGCCATGCCGTGGACGACGATCAGGCACTGGCTGTATTGGGATGACAAATTTTATACAACGGAGAACATCTCCGCCCTGTCACCTGGAGTATTGAGGGCTATCGAACAGTACGAAGCGTTAGCTGACTCGCCAGCTTCCGGCGTGAAAGATCCAAGTCGACCAGACCTTCATCCTGAGGCTGCTTACCTTGATTCCATATCGGTGGCCGACTTGATCGCGCAGAGTGGACTTGATCCGGTAGGGCAACTATTTGCGCGGCGCGGCAGTCAAGGAGAATTCGCCTCAGATCCAGAGAATGTCTCGAGTCTCTTCGTGGCTCAGCAGCGAGCCTTTGAGAACTCGCAAGTTGTTCAGCAAGGTATTGAACATCTTTCCCAACGCGTTGCGGGCGGAACGGGACAAATCGCAGTGGCTCTCGGCAAGCAACTGCAGGACTCGCCGCGTATCACGTTCAACTTTGGAACCCGCCTGGCTGCGGTTGAACAAGATGACAGTGGAGTCGTTGTGACAGCAGACGGGCCCAATGGTCAGGAGATGTGGCAGGCCGATGCTCTAGTTTTAGCTTGCTCTCTTGTTCCGCTACGAGAGGTTGATTTTCGCACACCGATGCCAAGCGATTTTCATCAGGCTTTTCATAATCTTGGCTACGGTCCGATTACGAAAACAGCGGTGCAGTATGAAACACGAGGTTGGGAATCTGGCTATGGCACAACGGACTCCATCTCTCAACGTCTCTACGACCCGAGCGTTGATCAAACTGGGTCATCAGGGATCGTGATGTCATATTGTGGAGGCGCTGGTGGTCATCAACTCGCGCAATATTCAGAGGCAGAGCGCATCAAGATGATCACGACTGACATGCGACAGATTCACGGCATCACATCACCGCAGACAGGTGCATTTTCTCGCTCCTGGTCGGCAGAAAAAAATTACGGTGGTGCTTACGCGGTGTATCAAACGGGGCAGATCACCGGCTATTGGAATATTCTGCGGCAACCTTGGGGACGCGTACATTTAGCGGGTGAACATGTGGCGACATGTACTGGCTATATGGAGGGTGCCGTGGAATCGGGTCGCCATGTCGCCGATCGCATTGTGCGTGCGAGTTAGTCGGCGCCCTCAGCGATACGCATGGTCGTTGCTAGCGATGGGCCAGCTGATGGTGAACCACTAGAAATCGTGACTGTCTGAAGGTGTCCCGTGAAGTCGTTGGGGGATGAATAATTGTCAACGATAGGAAGTCCTTCGTGGCGACCAATCCACAAGCCGCCAGCTGACGTGGTGACTCCAGGAAACATAAACATGCCGCCGTAATATCCGCTAGCGATGTGTGCATCGTCGACGAACAATGCCAGTGAACCAGCTTTCATTGTGACGGTGATCTCATGTTGGCCAGCACCGATTTTTTCTGCACCCACCAGATGTGCTCGCTGATGTCCGTACACGACATCAAAACGTGGTGTTCCGTGATCAAGACGTAGCGCCCAACCACCTTGGTGATCGCCGAGTGCGGCGAGGATTCCGTTCTCGATTGCTGGACAGTCAATCGTGGCCGACATGGTGAAGCCGCCAAACATTGAGGGGATACGACTTGCTGCTATTGGATGCTGACTTGGCTGATATGTTGCCGAACGAGGTAGTGGGTACTCGCCGGGGTGCGCTGGATAATTGGCGCCAGGATTAAATAATGGGAAGACGTTATTAGCAGTGGCCTGTTCAATCCATAACGATTCAAGTTCGCGCACTCGTTCGGGATATTGAGCGGAAAGATCTGTTGATTCGGAGAAATCGTTCGTGAGATCAAAGAGTTGCCAGACATCAGTTTCATACGAATGACTTCCGGTGATGTACACACGCTCATTAAATAATGGCGATACGAAGTTGCTGGTGGCTTTCCAGCCTTTGTGATAGATCGAGCGGGATCCGTGCATTTCAAAATATTGAGTGGAGCGATGTTCGCTTTGAGCGCCATCAATGAAGGTTGCGCTGATGTCCACACCGTCGACGCGCTGTTGAGTGATGCCGTCAACAATTGTTGGCATAGAAATTCCAGCGGCCCCTAAGAGCGTTGGCGCAAGATCCACGGCATGGGTGAACTGATTGCGGACTGAACCACTGTCAGTAATTTTTTTTGGCCAACGTACGATGAGAGGAGCGCGCACGCCACCTAACCACGAATAACGCTTCCACAAATGAAATGGGCTGTTGCCGGCCCACGCCCATCCCCACGGGTAATGGTTGGTGTGGTTTGGCCCACCAATTTCGTCGATCTGTTCAAGGGCTTCTTCGACGGTGGCATGATCTCCCAACCAGGATGCAGCCTCGTTGAGAGTTCCGATTGTTCCGCCCTCACTACTGGCACCATTGTCTGACATCAAAGTGACGATGGTGTTGTCGTCGAGGCCTTGCTCGCTGAGAAAGGAAAAAAGACGACCGATTTGTGCATCGGTGTGTGTGACGAAGCCGGCGTACACCTCCATATATCGAGCAAACAACTTGCGCTCATCAGCTGACAGCGTGGACCATTGCGGAATCCACGATGGTTGTGGCGTGAGTTTGGTGTCAGGAGGGATGATGCCAAGTTCTAGTTGGCGCTCAAAAGTTTTTTGTTGAAGCACTTCCCATCCTGCATCAAACTTTCCGGCATACGGTTCACACCATTCACGCGCCACATGGTGCGGTGCGTGAGCAGCCCCAGTTGCAAACCACAAAAAGAAAGGCTTGTCGCCGGCCGCTTGTTGTTGATCTCGGATCATGTTGATTGCTTGGTCAGCGAGATCTTCGGTGAGATGGTACGAGCCACCTTGTGAAGTATTTTTTGGGGGAATGATCGGCGTGTTGTCGCGCACTAACTCAGGTGACCAATGGTTGGTTTCGGCCCCTAAGAATCCGTAGTAACGCTCAAAACCGAGACCCAGTGGCCAGCGATCAAAGGGTCCCGCCGATGAATATTCGGCTTGCGGTGTGAGATGCCATTTGCCCACGGCCATCGTGTTGTACCCGTTATCGCGCAAGATACGTGGCAAGGCGATTGCTGACTTCGGTAAGCGACCCGAATAGCCAGGAAGAGCAAATGGGGTTTCTTGAGTGGCCCCAATACCCACAGCATGGTGATTTCGACCAGTGAACAATGCGGCACGGGTTGATGAACAGATTGATGTCACATGAAAGCGGTTAAAGCGCACACCTCGTTGCGCCAAAGCGTCAATATTTGGCGTGTCAATCAACGAGCCGTAACAGCCCAACTGTCCAAAACCGATGTCATCCAGCAAAATAGTCACCATATTCGGAGCCCCGACGATGGGTTTTGGATATGGAACTGGCTGCGCTTCAATTTTCGGCACTGGGGGCATTTCTCGAGCGTAATCGTTTGATCCACCTAGGGGCGAAAGTAACTAAGTGGTATAGCGTTTACTCTGTTATGCCAAGTGAGTCCGCCCCTCGAATTGCTCTTGCCCCCGACACTGCTCCGAGTTGGATGGTGGATGCGGTGATTGCTGGCGGTGGGGAAGTTGTGCCACCTGCGCACGCCGAGGGATTGATCTGGGCGGCACCACGAAAGCCAGAGGCGCTCAAAGAAGTTCTGCACAATGCGAGTCAGATCAAATGGGTGCAGTTGCCATTCGCTGGTATTGAAAACTTTATGCATTTGATTGATGAGGAGCGCTTGTGGACATGCGCCAAAGGCGTGTACGCCGAGCCCGTTGCTGAAATGGCGCTGTCACTGATGTTGGCTGGTATGCGCGGTTTGAATTCATACGCTCGTCGTGTCTCATGGTCGGGTCCGATCGGCAAGAACTTACATAATGCCAACGTGACGATTTTTGGTGGTGGCGGGATTGCGGAGTCTCTCGTGAGAATGTTGACTCCATTTGATTGCCGTATCACCGTTGTGCGAAATCGGGTCATGGACATGATTGGGGTTGACGAGGTTCTGAGTAGCGAACACAGTACAGATGCGCTGGCGGGGGCCGATGTGGTGGTGTTGGCTCTGGCGCTGACCCCCGAGACAGAGGGAATGATTGGTCGCAATGAACTGCAATCCATGAAACGCGATGCGTGGTTAATCAATGTTGGGCGTGGCAAGCACATCGTCACTGATGACTTGGTGTGGGCCTTAGAGAACAGGATCATCGGTGGCGCAGGTCTAGATGTCACTGACCCTGAGCCATTGAGCGATGGTCACCCTTTATGGGCAATGGAAAATTGCATCATCTCTCCGCATGTTGGTAATACGCCCGCAATGGCAGTTCCTCTTTTGGGTGAGCGCATCACGACCAATGTTCGTCATTGGGTGCAAGGGCTTGACCTACTTGGGCCGGTCTACATCGATCTCGGTTACTAGTAAAGAAAGCGTTAGTTGATTCCACGATGTCAAATAATCATTATCAATCTTTAGGCGTGACCCTGACTTCGTCGCCGGAAGAAATTCGCTTTGCATATCGCAACCTGGCACGAATTCATCATCCCGATAAGCATCAGGGCCGGACTTCGCCACAGATGCTGGCAATCAATGAAGCATGGCGGGTGCTGTCGGATCCTGTCTTGCGTTATCAATACGATGCGAGTTTGCGACTTCGTTTGGATGATGAGCGAGATGCTGCCACTGCACAAACTCAGGAACGTCTTCGTTCAATCGTTGATGATGTCCGAGGTCAGAGGTACACCCCTGCCAAGTTTCCATGGCGCTTCGTTCTTGGCATCGTCGTGACCGGATCGATAGCGATTCTGGTGTTTGGCGCCTTTAGTAATCCCGGCGAGGGTACGCCGATTGACAATGTCATCAGGGTTGGTTCGTGTGTGAATATTGATGATGCGCGGCTAGAAGCATGGGAGGTTGAGTGTGCTAGCGAGCACGACGGTGTGGTTGAGCAGATGGTGCCTTTTGATAGTGATTGCCCCTACGGGAGCGTGGCCTATCGTGACCGTCAGGGGATGGGAGTCGCCTGCGTTGCTCTGTCGTGAGGGTGGCGGGTCAAAGGTCGAGTGGTAGCGTAAACCTCCGCTGGGGCGATTAGCTCAGTCGGCTAGAGCGCCACGTTCACACCGTGGAGGTCGTGGGTTCAAGCCCCGCATCGCCCACCCAGTAAGACCCGATCGCCGAGTGCGGTCGGGTCTTTTGGATTACCACTGTTCGGGCGCGGCGCAGAGTACTTTGTTGGGGTGCGGCGTTTATGCGAGAAGCCTGGTTGTGGTCAACCCGTGGCTGTTATCTACGGTCTTGCCCCAAGTGGGACCGAAGCGATGATGTGGATTGATTCATGGTCGCCAGAGCGCATTCGTGATGTGACGCCCGCGGGAGCACGCGGCGTGCTGTGTGTTCGACACGGCGAAATGGTGTCGGCGCCGCGGGGGTGGGTTCTTGAAGACCGACGTGAGGCAATCCCAAGATTGTTTAAGCCGAGACAACGGGGCAATTTAGTTGCCGTGCCCGACTCCACTGCCGACAATGTGGTGCGACCCAAGCGTGACAACACGGGTGCACTCAAAAGATCTCGTACACGCGAGATTCCTCGCCCACAGTTGTTCGTTGATCTAATAGGAAAAGACGAACCTGTCGCTGTTAAAAAAACTCCCGTCGTCCCCGTCGTGGAGCCGAGTCCCGTTGTCGTTGAACAGCCAACTGCTGCGGAGCCAGATGACTCCACAGAAATTTTGATACGTCAAGACGATTCGCATCGTGGCACATCAACATTTGATCCCGATGAAGATTTTGCTGAGGTCCGCGAACCCACGGGCTCAATGTTGCGCGATGCCTTTCGACCGCGTTATGACGACCGACGTGATCCCACAAGCGAGTTATTTCGTTCAACGCAATCATCAGAAGAATAGAAGTTTGTCATCATGGATGTTCGCGTTGATATTGACATTCCTTGTGAGCCGTCAGCGATCTATCCATTTGTCTGTGATTTAGTGCAGTATCCGCAATGGATGGGCTTGGTGCATTCTGCGGTGCTAGAGCAAACGACAACGGGACAAAAGGCATGGATTGTTGAACTTCGCGGCAAGATTGGGCCCTTTGCCCGCTCAAAAAGGTTGCGGATGCAGCAGGTTGTCACTGACGCACCACATCATGTGCGCTTTGAGCGCAACGAGGATGATGGACAGCAGCATGGGCAGTGGGAGCTTGAGGTCAAGATCGCCGATCTCGGCATTGAGTTGCTTCCAAAGTCGTCGCTCAAGATGACCTTGCACTATGGCGGAAGATTGTTCAGTAGCGTCGTTGAAAGAGCGCTTCAGGATGAGATTGAGATGAGTAAAAAGCGATTACTAAATCTCGTTATGCCGACGTAGCCCACGCAGAAAATCGCTGATCGACACGGCGCACGAGTTCAAGTTTCATCTCAAAACATTCCGAGAGATTTGTAGCGGTGAAACTTTCTTCCATGGTTCCTGCTGTCATCACGGATCCATTTTTGAGAAAGAGAACATGGGTCATGCCACGCGGTATTTCATCAACGTGATGAGTCACTAACACAAGCGGTGGGGATGACGCATCACAGGCGAGATTCTGTAAGACCATCACAAGTTGCTCGCGCCCTGCGAGATCAAGGCGCGCACTTGGCTCATCTAACAGCACGATGCCTGGTTCGTTCATCAGCGAACGTGCCAAGAGAACTCGCTGTTGTTCGCCCGATGACAGGGTCCCAAAATGGCGATCCCATAACTCGCCAACATTCATTTGGTCCAAGCATTTCTGAGCCTGCTCACGATCGCTCTCGTCATAGTCATGCCACCAAGTTTCAAGGGCGGCGTGTTTGGCCGTCATCACTGCATCTCGAGCACTGAGGGCAGGACGTAATTCGCTGGCAAATGAGGCTGAGACATACCCGATATGTTGACGCAGGGTACGCACATCTGTGGTGCCCAGGGTTTCGCCGAGAACCGAGACAACTCCGAGTGTCGGGTGTTCGTACAGAGCAGCGATCCGCATTAAGGAAGTTTTGCCACTTCCGTTGGCCCCGACTATCAGCCAGCGTTGATCCGACTCAACGTGCAGGTTGACCTGCTCCAAGATGTTTCGCCCATCGCGGTGAAAAGTGATGTTGTCGAGGGCGAGAGCACAGACCATGGCTCTTCAGACTAGAACAAACACGGCAAAAAAGGCCCAAGATCGGCTTCTGCTTTGCGTCAGGGGTCGTGCCAGGCGCGAGAGTAGAGGGGTGACTTCGCCACAAGAGATCAGCGCAGATTTGTCTGCTGCTTTAGCCACCGAACTTGGGGTCGCCAGTGTGACGGATCTAGCGCGTCTGAGCGGTGGCGCCTCGCGTGAAACTTGGGGCTTTGTCGCTGATGGAAGGCGTCTCATCCTGCAGCGCCAAAGGTTCGGAGATATCCGCGATATGGGTGTTGAGGCACGAGTTGTGCAGGCGGCCTTTGATGCAGGCGTGCCGGTACCGGAACTGATTGCTCACGGTTCGGGTGATATTGGTTCTGGCTTTATGATTTTGTCGCATCTTGACGGCGAAACAATCGCCCGCAAGATTTTGCGCGATGAGCAATTCAGTCAAGCGCGTCAATCGTTAGTCGCTCAATCAGCGGCGGCACTCGCTTCACTGCACTCGATTGATGGCACGAAGATTGACGGCTTGCCAAGTTTGGATCAAGTTCAGCAGTATCGCGAGACATTAGACAATCTGAATGTCCAACTTGGTCAATCGCATCCGACATTTGAGTTGGTCTTTAGGTGGCTTGAGCGCAATCGTCCAACGTCTATACGAACAACTTTGGTTCACGGAGATTTTCGTCTCGGCAACTTGATGATTGACGCCAACGGTCTCTGCGGAGTTCTTGACTGGGAACTGGCACATATTGGTGACCCGATGGAAGATCTTGGTTGGCTATGTGTGCGCGCTTGGCGTTTTGGCTCGCGCCTTCCTGTTGCTGGAGTCGGTGATTACGAGACATTGATCCACGCCTATCAAGAGGCCAGTGGGGTCAGTGTGGATCGTGAGGTCGTGCGCTGGTGGGAAGTCCTCGGAACATTGAAGTGGGGGATTATGTGCATGGTTCAAACCAGTTCACATCTTTTGGGGATGACGCGAAGTCACGAGTTGGCTGCGATTGGCCGGCGCGTTTGTGAAAATGAGTATGACCTATTCTTGGCTCTTGAGGAAAAGTGGTGACTGCAGATGACCAACGAGATAAATATGCCTCATGATCTTCCCTCAGCAGCCCAACTCGTTGAATCAGTTCGCGAGTGGTTGGAAAAAGATGTCCTGACATCGACGACTGGTCGGGTGCAGTTTCACTCGCGAGTGGCAATCAATGTGTTGGCGATGGTGGAACGTGAACTGAGCCTTGGAGGACAGCAGGCTGTAGATCACCGTGCACGCCTGGCATTGTTAGGTTTCACAAATGATGCTGAATTGGCATCGGCGATTCGCTCAGGTGATACGGATGAGCGGTTTCAAGAAGTAGTTGACCTTGTGCGTGCCAGCGTTCTTGACAAGTTGGCGGTGGCTAACCCCGCCTACGTTAATGCGCCTACTTCGAACGAGTGATTTGTACGGGTTGACCTGCAGCCAACTGCCCGCAAGCAGCAGCAATATCAGTACCGCGGTTACGACGTACGGTGGCATTAGCGCCCATTGACACAAGTTGATCGCAGAAGGCCTGCACATGGTTGCGACTTGATCCTTTGACCGAGTAACCAGGAGTTGGATTGAGCGGGATGAGATTGACGTGCGCGGGAACACGAAAGGAGCGACACAGTTGAGCAAGTTCAATAGCGTCACTGGGCTTATCGTTGACCTCAGAAATGAGGGCCCATTCAAAAGTCAAGCGACGGTTCTTTGATTCAAGAAAATTACTACATGCTTCCATTAAGGACTTGATGGGATAACGGCGGTTGATAGGTACCAAGGCGTCACGCAGACCGTCGTTGGCGGCGTGCAAACTCACAGCCAAGTTGACGGGTAATGGGCGTGAAGCGAGACGGTTAATTCCCGGCACAATTCCCACCGTGCTGACTGTTAAATGACGCGCGGAGAGACCGAGGTCATCGTGAATACGCACGATTGATTCCCATACTGGTTCTTCGTTGGCGAGTGGTTCGCCCATTCCCATATACACCACATTGCTGACTCGTCGACCCATGCCCTTGGCATGTTGAGCGGCGCGTACAATTTGTTCCACAATTTCTCCAGCGGTCAGATGACGCGTGAAGCCGGCTTGACCTGTCGCACAAAAACCACAACCCATCGCACAACCTGCTTGAGTGCTGACGCACACAGTGGCGCGGTCTGGATAGAGCATCAGCACAGTCTCAATGCGACTTGCACCGTCTAGTTCCCACAAGAACTTGATCGTGGTGTCATCGTCGGAGACAATTTGTTCAACAAGAAGCAATGAGTTCGGCAATAAGTCAGTGAGGCGTGCGCGCAGAGATTTGGGGAGGGCGGTCATCTCTTCGGGGGTGCTCAGTTCGCTGTATAAACCCCTCCACACTTGATCAATGCGATAGCGCGGCTCGGTGGTGAGAAGGTTTTGTAGTTCGGCGCGCGTCGCGCCATATCGAGTAATCACGTGATCAGCCTGTCAGATAATCGGGGGGTTCAGAGTGTTTCTGCGAGTTTTGAGTATTCGGTCATGCGTGTTCGCAAGACAT
>SXGQ01044318.1_pt1 | contig 20000 bp, 13 predicted proteins | sample 3178371 | NCBI WGS metagenome assembly SXGQ01 (sample SAMN11356859, study PRJNA531348) | freshwater metagenome | isolation source: freshwater sample F1-20 | place: China: Fuxian Lake, Yuxi | collected 2017-12-25 | reverse complement strand
CTGTCGAAGGGCCAACTCACGGTCCCTGAGCCTGCCGAAGGGCCACGGTCCCTGAGCCTGTCGATGGGCCAACTCACGGTCCCTGAGCCTGTCGAAGGGGCCTACCAATTAACTTTGGTGATTTTTGCAGAAGGGCGCGACCTTGATACGAACTTTCTCAAGTGATTTGTTATCCAGTAAAAGCCCCAGTCTTGTTCGCTGGTATAAAAAGTCATCAGGAAGACATGCCATTTCAAAATCCCGATGAAATGCGAACTCACACATAAGATCCGGTAGACTAGGATCGATTCTCTCAGCCAGTTCCTTGTTTTGAAGACAATAATTCGCTACTAGGCCTGCCCTTTTGCCGTATCGATCAAGCAAATGTATTGCATCGATCAAACTTAAACCGAATCGCCAACCCAGTTCCCTGGAACCATTAGATTCAAATACATTTCTTTTAACAGAAAAACCACCTGGCAATAGGGCGTTCATGGTGGAGCAGGCATTGGTAACATCCAACTTTTTACATAGAACATCAGTGATTTCTTGAGCCATTGCCCTATAAGTGGTGTATTTACCACCAACTGCTGAAAACATACCACTTTGCCCAAGATGCAATTTAAATTCCCTGGACCTGGAAGATGGCGAAGCCTCAGCATTAAATAATGGGCGTAAACCCGCGAACGATTGCATGACCTCGGGCTTTACCGCGGGTTTCAAGAAGTGGTTAAAACCCTCCATGAGATAGTCTATATCATCATTTGTGGCAGATATTTTACCCAATTGACCATCCCATTCAGTGTCAGTGGTGCCAACAAGAGTGCGATTCATCCAAGGAATGATAAAGAATACCCTCCCATCTTTTGGGTGAAGCAGCAACATCGCAGTTTTTAAGCCAAAATCACTTAATACAATGTGCACGCCCTTGGTGGGCTTGATCAGATCAGGCCCTGATTCCCCTGCCAATTTTCTAAGTTGATCCGACCATGGGCCAGTCGCATTAAGTACAACCCGGGCCTCGCATTCAACTTGTTCACCCGTGAGACAATCACGCATTTGAATCCTTGACAACCTTCCCGGAAAAAGATCCAAGGCGGTAACCTCAAGATGATTTGCAACTGTTGCACCCATTTGCCAAGCAGCTTCAATAACCTCCAGGCAAAGTCTTGAATCATCCATTTGTGCATCAAAATACTGAAGACATAATGGCGGAAATTTCACCCAGGGAAGATTTTGTTTTCCAAGCTCAATGGGAGAAATGGTCTTGCTTGGAGCAATGTTTGCAAACCCCGCAAGCAAATCATATAGTTTCAAGCCAGTGCGCCATTTCCAACCGGGAACTCTGGAATCTGCATATACTGGCAGAAAGAAAGATAGCGGTTTCACCAGATGAGGTGCATTTCGTAGCAATCTGCCACGCTCCTGCAATGATTCATAAACCAAACCGATTTGTCCATGTTCAAGATAGCGCAAACCACCATGAACCAACTTGGAGGAGATACCTGAGGTTCCTGATGCAAAGTCTTTTTTTTCTACAAGCGCGACCTTCAAGCCTCGGGTTGCAGCATCATGCGCAACCCCAGCACCAGTTATACCACCGCCAATGACCAACAAATCAAACTGATTGTTGGCAATTAAGTTTAATTCTTTACGCATGTGGATATTTTGACCAAGATGCCAAATTTAACAATACCAACTCTTGCTGGATTCCAACTTAATATTGGGTTATGCTGAATTTTTAGATTTTTAAAAATATGGAATGTAATTGAAACAAGGCTTGTATTTTTAAATCAAATGAAACTCAGGTTAATTAATGCAGCAATACTGGCTTAATGAACCCGGAAAAGAAACCAAAGGGCCATTCTCCCTGATAGAGTTGGAGGGGTTTGCGAAAAACAATAGTTTATCCCCCCGAGCCAAAGTATGTCTGGTTGGAAAAACGGATTGGATTGATTTAAAAAAGATAGTGGGTGTAAACACCAAGCCAGTCTTGATGAATCCTCCGCCAATTCCATCATCCCCCACAGCATCCGAATCATTATTACCTCCCCCTATTCTGACTCAAGGTGATAAATCATTAAAATCCTCATCTCTCTCTACTAATTCAAATATAATTCCAAGCTTACCAATTCAGGGTCCTTCCTCGCGGGCAGTGCCAATCGTTGCAATTTTTGGACTGATCTTCGGACTATTTTTACTTTTGATGTCCGGACTCATGATATTCCTGATTGATCTTAAAAATGGGAATGAAAAAGGGAAAAACAAAACCGAGGAATCGGGAAATCTCACCAAGACTGATGGTGATAAAAAGAACATCATCCCCAGCAAGGACAAGATCATCCTGGCCTCATTGGGTAAAAGACAAAAAGTCTGGGAATTGAAAAATGAGGTTCTTTTAAAAACACTAACTTTGCTGAACAGCGATGAAGCCAACAACGCTCTGCCAGACTTGGCAAACATCAGTAAAGAAAGTGCCGAGGAAAAAGTAAGGGTTTTCTTGTACGAAAGGCGAGGCCAGGGGTTGCTTAAAAAAGCCGCCGAACTATTGGGTGAACTTCCCCAAGATTCCCTGGCAGAATTCAAAAAAATGGTTCCAGAAGACCTTTCTCCGGAAAATATCGTGCTCGACTGGTTAACCTACGAATCCCTGGGCGATTTTGGGTACCTTTTAAAAATATGGCAGGGAAAAGGCAAGGAACCATTAAAAGACAAGGCAGAGATAACGGCATTATTCAATGGATTAAAAGAAAAACCCTCATCATCCAAGGGTATTGAATCGGAACACGGCCCCAATCAATCCATCAAGGTCAAGCTGTATGGAGCTTCGTTTGAGGAAAAAATCTCATTCGACGAAAATAATTCCCCCCGACTTTCATCATCCTTTCAATCCATATGCAAGGAAATAGGCAGAGTGGACCCAGTATCGGGAGATTGCGATTTTTCACTCCGCCCGGATGGAAAAATTGATTCCAACTTCTGGCCAGCTTTGAAGATTTTTGCAAACAACTCCAGTAAATCTCCCTGGTTATCTCCGATAGTCAAGGATTCCGCAAATGCAGCAGCGACTTTAATTGTCAACAAGAGCCCTGCTGACACAACGAACAACATCATGGGTACTGCGGTTCCAGGAAACCAGAAACTCCCCCTTCAGGAACTTTTTTCCAGGCTCTCCCCTTCGGTTCCGTTAATCATCAACCCGGGAATCGGTTCTGGTTCTGGATTTCTAGTTAATTTCAAAGGCAGATATTATGTCGTCACAAACAGGCATGTCGTTGATGGGGCGAAACAAAAAGGTGTGAATGTCAAGTTTTTCACCGGTGAAAAAAACAACTCAGACAAAAGCTTCGATATCAATCCATCCATTGCAAGAATCATAGATTTTCATCCCACCGCTGACCTTGCGCTAATTGATGTACATGGAGCCCGCAACATGCTGGAGGAAAAATCAATAAAGCCCGTGCCCCTCTCACCAAAAAAACATTCGCCCATGGTTGGGGAAAATGTTTTCGCAATCGGACATCCCGGTGGTGGGAATAAGATACTCACTCGCACGCTCAGCAATGGAATCATATCCTCGGTCGGCAGAAAAATGATGAATGCCATGTTTTTGCAGATAACCGTTCCTTTGAACCCCGGTAACAGTGGAGGGCCGCTTTTTGATGATTTTGGAAGAGTGATCGGAGTCAACACCTTCATCATTAGAAAAAGTGCGGACCGGGCGGGCATCGCTCTTGAAGCCCTCAATTTTTCATTAGAAATCCCGCATGTTTATGAATTGCTTGAAAAAAACCATGATAACCTGGCAATGGACCAGGATGACCCTCCTAGCCAAAATGACAAGCTAAGTTCCAGCAAAAAAATGACCCCTGCCATAGCCCTCTTGACTGAAAAAGGCTACAAATTTTTAAACGGAACCCAGGAAAAAAGCTCCCAGTCATTCAACCTCGGACCGGGAGGCTCAAGAGTCATTGAATTTGACTCGGGAAAAAGCGCCCTACTCGCCATCACTTCCGGATCTGTTGGCTCGGAAGACATCGACCTTGCAGTGACTGACAAAAACAATGAGCAAATCGCGATTGAGGATGATGTTGGAGATGCCCCTTCCCTTTCATTCCGGAACAAGGAACCCGGAATGCTTTCCCTCATCGTGTTCAATCCAACTGATAAACCAACATTTGTTTCCGTCGCATTTTTAATGAAATAGCTTACTTTCTTGAAACCATGGCGCTAAGTTTTGCCCCAAGGGCATCGATCCTTTTCTTGCATTCCTCCCTTGCGGCGGTGAAGCCCGCAATGGTTGGCTTGTTAGACTTCAAATAATCCATGATCACTGCTTCGGCAGCCATATATTCTGCGCAGGCATTTGCAACAAGCGATGCGGTTCCCGGAGGTATGGTCGTGACACCATTCCGATCAGCATGGATTATATCCCCGGGAAAAATCGTGACCCCGCCAACATGGACACCAACCCCAATGTCAAGGATTTGGCAATAACCATGGGCACAAGCTGTGCCAGAGGTAAAAACAGGGAAATCAATAGCAGCGACCTGGTCAAGATCTCTTCCAGTCCCGCTTGTGATCAAACCAGCGGCGCCAAAAGTTTTATAAGTGGTGCACATTACCTCCCCAAAAGTAGCCGAAGCTGATGGGTCATCAAGGTCCTGGAAAACTACAACAGCCGGGCCTGGATATTTTTTAAAATCCTCAAGTTGGCCTGAAAGCCCCGCATAAACATTACCTCCCCGGGGTGGAGATGCGGACCTGAAAGTAGCCGTGCTTGCATAACCCACCATGGGGGGAAGTGATGGAAAACATGCCTGAATTCGTTTATCCATGTAACCTGAGGACCTTGGCCTCAAATCGAGCAATTCAACCACATTACAAATTGTGGGAGTGTCATATTTTCTTAAAAGAGCTATCAATTCAGGGGTGAGAATTTCAACTTGCATCTTAATCTCCATGGGAACGATTTACATGAAAATCAATTATTACACATCTGGTGTACAAACGATATAATTTTGATTGTACCTTTAATAATTTGGATGGATAATAATGAAGTCAGATAATTGTGAATTGAGAATTTCAACATGAATGTTTTTCTGGGTTTGATATGGATTTTACTTGGTTGTGGGCTGTTATTATTTGAGCCCATCACCGGAAACCCCGCCCCCGGGATCAAATTGGGAGAAACAACCCTTAATGCAGGTTGGCTTGCCTTGTTGCTTGCAGGCTGGAACGGGGCCAGGTTGTGGTCTTCATTTTCTTACCAAAAACATGAGCTAATGAGAAAACATGCCCTCATGCAGCGGGATAGAACCAGACAAAGTGAGGAACGGCCGGTTCATGAGGAATTTCGCTTTGAAGACAAATGATTTCCCTTTGCATGAAGGTTATCAGGAAAAGACTTGAAAGATTTAGCATGACATGAAGTCAAGAATACCCATTAAAAACAATCCCTCCTTGCGGCCTATGAATAAATATCAATCGGATAGAAAGCTATAAGGCAAGATAAGAAAACAATGATCAAAATTTCAGGATTTGGAATGAGAAAAATCGCTAAGAACATGACAAAGGCAGGTGTTTTACTTGCTTTGATATTTTTTATCCATGGTTGCAAAAAAGAGGAAATCACTTCCTACGAGGTTAATCGTATTGAGCCAATTGATAGAAATACCCCAACTGGTGAACCTGTAAGGTTGCTTGCTGCGATTTTCTCAAAGGGGGATTCCACTTGGTTTTTCAAGCTAATGGGACCTTCTGGAAAACTCTCCGCAAAGTCGGGCGAATTTGACACCTTTATTCGAACCGTTAGGTTCAATCCTGAAGGCTCATCTCCCCCCATACAATGGAACGCCCCGCAAAATTGGAAAACCGGTAAAACCAATGAACTTCGATTCGCTACTTTCCTCGTTGATCCTGAAGAAAATCCAAAACTTGAACTAACCGTCATAAAATTGGGGAAAGATGCGGGTTCCATACTGGCAAATATCAATCGTTGGCGTGAGCAGGTTGGCCTCGGACCAGTATCTGACGCCGACCTTCCATCGGTAATCAAAAAAGAAACCATTCAAGGGGTTGAGGCTATAATCGCGGATTATACCGGTCCTGGTGGTAAAAAAGGGCCGATGATGCCCCCATTTGCCAAGTCATTCCCCAAAATGCCTTCAACACCTCCCGCAAATTCATCCTCCCCATTGCTAAAGGAATTTAAAAAGCCTGAAACTTGGGAACAAGTACCCAACTCAGCAATGAGTATCGCAACATTCAAGGCGAATGAATCAGCGGGAAAAGCGGACATAACCCTTACTCCGTTGGCAGGCAAGGCAGGCGGTCTCGAGAGCAATATAAACCGCTGGAGGCAACAATTGGGGCTTGCACAACAATCCCCTGAGATGATTACAAGCGCATTGACCAGACTTCAAACCAAGTCAGGGGTCGCGCTATGCATCGATATTGATGGGGGCAATGATCGCATACTCGGGGCAGTGATAAGCACACCTGAAACCACATGGTTTGTTAAAATGAAGGGCCCCAGCACGGTTGTTAAAATGCAGAAGCAGAGTTTCGATAACTTTGTTTCCTCTCTTAAACTTGATGACGGAGCAAAATAATGGATAATTCCGGGCACTCTGCAAACCATAACCAAGTTTTAAAATCAAGATTCAGTCTAATGGGTATCTTGAAGGCCCTTGCTTCCCTTCAACTCACTGTTGTGCTTTTTATTTTTTCTCTTGTTTTGGTTTTTGCAGGAACACTGGCCCAGGTCGACAATCCAATTTGGACGGCGGTCAGTGATTACTTCCGATCCTTTTATGTGTTTATTCCCAACCAGGTATTTGCTAGATTTTGCCAGACCTTCCGATGGGTTTCACCAACAGCTCAATGGCCTGGTTCCTTTCCTTTCCCGGGAGGATGGACCATTGGCGCATTACTGCTGGCAAACTTATTGGCTGCACACGCAATAAGATTCAAATTTTCATCAAAGAGAATTGGCATAATTTCAATCCATGCAGGCCTTATTCTGCTCATGCTGGGTGAATTGATTACCGGTATTTTCGCAGTCGAAGGAAACATGACCATCGAACAGGGTGGCGCATCAAACTATCTTGAGCTGAAGGAAACATCCGGGTTCATGGGGAAAGTCAATGGCCCTGAACTCGCATTCTCCGACTTTTCCACTCCAAAGAAAGAAAAGGTCGTGGTGATACCGAACCACCTTTTAAAGTCTGGCGGAAAAGTATCCAACCCCCAACTTCCCTTTGATATTGAAATCATCAAGTACATGAACAATTCCGCTGTCGAGGAGTTAGACCCTGAAAAAAACAAGGGCCTAACCAACCTTGCCAACGCGGGGGATGGTTTAAGAATCAGGGCGATTGAAAAAAGCGAGGCATCCGGAACTGATAAGGACCAAAAAATTGACCTCCCATCCGCTTATATCAACATCCTTGACAAGAAGACTGGTGAAAGCAAGGGTATTTACCTGGCCTCAATCTGGCTTTCCCTTTCCACCCTTAAACCAACCCAATCAGTCCCCCTTGATGAAAATAACAAAATCGAGATGGCGCTGAGGTTCAAAAGGTCATACAAGCCATTTTCCATGGAACTTCTTGAATTCAAGCATGAGCGTTACCTGGGAACAAACACCCCGAAGAATTTCTCAAGCAAAATCAAGCTCATCAATGAAAACAGCAATGAAAACAGGGAAACCCTGATTTCCATGAACAATCCGCTTCGATATGACGGGGAGACTTTTTATCAATCCGGGTTTCTACCAAATGACAAGGGGACCATACTTCAGGTTGTCAGGAATCCAGGATGGATCATGCCCTACCTTTCCTGTCTGGTGGTTTCTTTCGGAATGTTAATCCACTTCGGCATGCACCTGAACACCTTTCTCAAGCAGAGGGCGATTTCAAATGAATAAACCAGGCGTTTTCATACCCGCAATAGTATTGGTAATCGGGTTTGTTTATTTTTACTGGCAGGCGGCACTACCTGCCGACCCTGTTGACGGGTTTCACTTCCAGGAGTTTTCCAGGTTGCCGATCATCGATCGTGGTCGCATCAAACCGATGGACACTTTCGCCCGCATTTCCCTCATGGTGATCAATGATGGATTCCAAACTTTCAAGCCGGAACTCAGTGAAAAAGAAAAATCTGAACTTGCCAGCCTGAAAAACAAAAGCAACCGTTCGGCTGAGGAGAACAAATCCCTGGTGGCGTTGACTGGCAAAGAAAAAAGACAACCCGCGGTACGCTGGTTGCTTGATGTGATGACCAGCAGGTTTTCAGACAATCATATCGCTGAACGACACAAGGTTTTCAGAATTGAAAACGACCAACTTCTCGGGCTTTTGGGATTACAACCAAGACCCGGACTGCGTTATTCAATCGAGGAATTCGCAGGCCAGATGGCAGAATTGGAAAAAGCAGGAAAGGCGGCGGATCAAAAAGAAAACTCAAAGAGAGACGCTTTCGACAAAAGCGTTCTGCAACTGGCCCATCATCTGCAATCATTCATGGAGATAGCCGCACTGCAAACCCCTTTGGTTATCCCGGCGGGCAAAGGTGAGGACTGGAAACCTTTCATGCAGGCCGCATTGGAGTCCCGCAACGCTAACCAAGCTGACCCAAATATTTCAATGAACCCTGCCGTTAGTTCTTTCGGCCAAATGCTCCTTTCCTACCTTAAAAATGAACCTTTGAATTTCAACAAAGCCCTCGGAGAATACAAGAGCCTGATACAAAAAGAGTTGCCTGTTCAATCCGAGGTTTCAAATTTCGAGGTGTTTTTCAATCATTTCTCTCCTTTTTATCACTGCATTGTGGTGTACCTTTTTGTGTTTCTAATTTCATGCTTTGCCTGGGTAACCGCTCCAGCAACACTCAACAAAACCGCCTTCTGGCTTTGCATACTCACCTTGCTGGTTCATACCTGGGCGCTTGGTTCCAGAATGTATATCCAAGGCAGGCCACCTGTTACAAATTTGTACTCCTCCGCAATCTTCATCGGATGGGGCTGCGTGCTTGGATGCATCATGCTTGAGGGAATTTATAAAAACGGCATAGGAAATATTGTTGGTTCAATAACAGGATCATTGACATTGTTAATCGCCCAGCACCTTTCAGCCGAGGGCGACACATTGGAAATGATGCAAGCCGTGCTCGACACTAATTTCTGGCTTGCCACCCATGTGACTTGTGTCACCTTGGGTTATACTGCCACCTTCGTCGCAGGTTTTCTTGGGATTGTTTATGTGATGATGGGCTTGATAACCAACACACTTACTCCTGAACGGGATAAATCACTCACCCAGATGACCTACGGGGTTGTTTGTTTTGCGATGCTTTTCAGTTTCGTTGGCACGGTTTTGGGGGGCATCTGGGCTGATCAATCCTGGGGGCGTTTCTGGGGTTGGGACCCCAAGGAAAACGGCGCTCTACTCATCGTGATCTGGAACGCTGTCATTCTTCATGCCCGTTGGGGGGGCATGGCCAAAAACCGTGGTATCGCCTTACTTTCCATCGCCGGCAACATGATCACTGGCTGGTCTTGGTTTGGCACCAACCAGCTTGGCGTTGGCCTTCATGCCTACGGCTTCAATGACCAATTAGCCTGGGGTCTCACTGCATTTTGGATAAGTCAACTTGGCTTAATCGGCCTAGGCCTTATCCCAAGGCAATACTGGCTAAGCAGCAGGGCTGCCACCCATAACATTACCAACCTTGCAAAGCTACAGCCTAAACAAGCATGAGAAAAATGAGCCAACCGCTTCAATAGCTTTTGCTCTTGAAGCATTAAACTTCAAAACAAGAGCAATGCCATTGAGTACAGCCAACAAAAATTCTGATATTTCAGGATATATCTCCCGCGCATCAAGCCCGACCCAACAGCATGCTTTTCGTGGTGGCCCCAGAATCGTTGCAATAGAAACTCTTGTCCCTCACGATATCATGGCGGGCTTGGTTCTCCTTCGAATCCATACGGATGCAGGAACGGTTGGGGGCACACCCGTCATAGGCCATGGCGAATCGTATTACATACCCCATGCTGTAGCTGCCACACTGCATGATTGGATGGCCAGAAGATTACTTGGTGCTGATGCAACCGCTATAGAAAGCCACTGGCGTTTCCTATACGAGAGAGCCTCCGCATTCGGGGCTCGCGGATGCGAACTCAGGGCAATCTCCGCAATCGACCTGGCATTATGGGACATACTCGGGCAACTTACCAATCAACCCATCTGGAAACTTTTGGGTGGCCCTGTTCGCGATCTTATCCCGGTTTACAACAGTTGCGGGGGCCCTACATATGGGCGCAGACCCAAGGACTCACCGGATGCCCAAGGTTGGCCAGGCCATGGCGACTTGGGGAAACCAGGCCCTCTCGAAGACAACTACAACAGCGTTTATCATGCTGCCGATCTAGCGGAGGAACTTCTCTCTGAGGGTTACACCGCCATGAAAACCTGGTCCCTGGACCAAGTTTACATTAAATCTGGCGGACATAGAATTTCCTGGACCGATCTTGAAAATGCACTAAAGCCCCTCCATGAAATACGAAATAGAGTCGGACTCAAAATGGAATTAATGCTCGATGGACATGGATTCTTTTCCCTTGCGGCAGCGCTTCGTATCGCGGAGTCAATGCGTGAAATCAAACCCCTGTGGATGGAAGATGTCATCCGACCTGATTGCGTCAATACTATTGCGGATTTTCGCGACCGAGCGGGTGTGCCAATCGCGGTAAGCGAAATGCTTGTAAGCCGCGATGAATACCGCCAAGTGCTGGTTCAGAAGGCCGCGGATTATGTGATGATTGACCCCACCTGGGTTGGCGGGATAAGCGAAACCAGAAGGGCTGCGGAGTTCGCCCAAGTTTTCAATGTTCCTGCATTGATGCATGACTGCACCGGACCTTTAACACTGCTTTCAGGATTGCAGATATCAGCCTCCTGCACCAATGTCACTTATCAGGAAACAGTTCGGGCGCATATAAAAACCCTCTACCCCCTGCTTATTGATGAAACCATAAAAGTGGAAAAAGGACATATCGCATTACCTGCCCGCCCCGGACTTGGGGCAAGACTATTACCTGAATTATTCACACCTGATCATCCGAATTACCGAATCACCCGGCTTTAATTTTCGAGCCTGACAAACACCAAGTTGCTTGGAACTTCGCATGAATGTGGCTAAATCTGTTATTTTACAACAGGGGCGATGGCATCGAGATTGTCGATTTTCTCACCACCATCAATGGTACACAAGGCCCTGAAAATTTCTGGAGTTATTTTGTTTGATAATTCCCGGACTTTACCATCAGCCATGACCGCGATACCAGTGAACTCTTTCTCCTTGTTTCGGTTGGTTTTTTCAAAAAACAAAAATGGGGCAAGGGCATCAGGGCCATCAGAAATACCTACTATGCTTGCTCCACCGCCTGCGATCCAGGGTTGGTTTTTATTTTGCTTGGTAAGAAGTAGTGCTATGGTGTTTGAGGGGCCATCTTTTATGTCTTCAATTTTCGTCACACGCTCGTAACCGAAAATGCCCCGTTTTTTGTCATCTGGAGAATACTCCGCTGAACCATAAACAACCCCTCCAACCCCTACAAAATTCGTGATACCAGGTTGGTTCGACTCTATGGAAACAGGAGTTCCTTCAACAGGTGCGGCATAGAGCAGATCAGGGATGAACATGCGCGCAACCTGCTGGTTCTTAGGATCGCTCCAAGGTTTGGTTTTGTCGATCAACTTGTAAAAGCTGTTGTAATCGCCATTGGAAAAATAAGGGAGAAGCTCAGCAATCCAACCAACCCTTTTTTCAGGGGGCATTTGCAAGCCAAATTTTTTATTGCTGGTGGCCTCAGCAGAGGTACCCCGCGGGAATGCTTTTTTATCATTCACATAGCTCATCAAAGCCTTGGACACGGGATTCGCATTTTTACCCATCACCTTGGTCTCAAAGCTGTTTTTCATCATCACAAAGGACTCGCTTAATGATGATTCAAAAGATTTGAGGTAAATTCCCGGTATTTTCAAGGAACATGAAAAGCTCATCAACATATGTTCCGATTGAGGGACATATTCAACTACAGAGATGATTTTGCCGTTTGCGCCAGACTCAGTTCCAGTTCCCGGTGTTCCAGTAGGAGGATTGGGGCTTGGAGCTGGATTGGGATTTGGATTGGCAGGTGAGGCAGCCCCGCTTGAGTTATCCACCGTATCAACCAAAATATCAAGTTTGGCTTCTTTCAGTGCGATTGGGACCCTTTTGATTACGGGGAAAACAAGCTTTGCAAAATCAGCGGCAAGCTGACGATCCCTGCTTAGAAAACGCAATCCAAGGACCTGGTCATCCTTGTCAAAAACATTTACCATCATCATGGCATATTCCAGCTTGGATAATGTTTTGATTTGATTGATGATATCAGGAGGAATAGGTGCCCCACCGGGGGTTTTAAAATTACTTAAAAAGCCTGTTGCAACAGGGATAAGGGCGGCTAATTCACTTAAATCAACCGCTGTGGACAAAACAAACTTCTCCTTTGCAGCATCCTGGTTTACTTTTGCAAATCGCAAAGGCAATGTTTCAAAATGATTTCCACCTGATGACACCGGTGGAGCAGAAGGCATTGGGGGAGCATTCGGGTCAGCAGGTTGTCCGTTTGGCATGGGCATTGGAGCCGTGGGCATCGGGGGCATGGGAGATGTTGGCATGGGTGGCATTGGATTGTTTGGATCAGCGGGCTTGGGTGCCTCGGGAGGGGCCGCGGTTGCGATTTTCTTGGGTTTTCCCTTATCCTTCTTTAGGTAATCATTCATTTTATCCTCGGAAGCAATCACTATGGTTCGGCTGTCGGCAAGGAAAAATGAAATTTTATCCGTGGATTCAAATCCCAATAGCAACGAACTTAAAGAATCAAGATGACCGCCAATTTTACTCCAATTCAATCCCTCAATCGGGGCCTCCTGGCTGAGGGCAATGCTTTGCTCAATGTGGGACTTGTTAAATGGCTTCTCTGACCTGACAATTGCCATTTTCCAACTTTTCTTTAGCGGATTAAAATCAGGGAGAATACTGCTTCGTGCAAGCATGACCTGATCAATATCTTCAATTGAAACACCAAAAGTTTTCTTGAAATCATCCCTTGAAAAAGCACCAGCAGTATTGAAAAGCACATTTGCGATCATGCTGTCAAAAAAATTCTTCATTTGCAAGGACATTACGACCTTGCTGTCGTTTGGAAGCCGAATTGAGACATCAGGGTCGACCCCGTCACCTTTGGCGACTGTTGTGGGTGATTTTTCCTCCTCCTTTGGCATTTCCTTCGTTTCTTCTGTTTTCTCATCATTTTTGTCGTTTGGCCCATTGGGAGTCACATTGGAGGATCTGTTGCGTTTGGGCCGCTCAGCCATTTTACCTTTCCCAGAATCTCCACCTGAAAACAAAAACATCGCTGCAACAATCGCAACAAGGGCAACCCCACCGACAGCGCCACCAATGATGAGCATTTGTTTATTTTTAGCACCGGATTTTTTAACAGGCTTCTGACCTGACTCGGCCTTCTTGATCTCTTGCTTTGCCTTCGCAGCAGCCTCTTTGCCCGAGGTTTTAGGTTTCACTGCAGGAGATTTCTTATCATCAGCAGTCTTGGCTTTTGAAGGTGCCTCAACAAGAAAGCGGTACTTGCATTTTGTGCACTCAGTCTTTTTTCCAACAAGGGATTCATCCTTGATCGAGACCATGGCCTCGCAACTGGGACACTGCTGCTTGAATTCACCTGCCATTATGAAACTCTCCTCTGAAATGCTACTTTACCCTGCAAATAATATCCTGTCAGAATTCAGTAATCTTACAGTATTTTGACCTTCCACAAACAAGTCTTTCTCTAAAAAATTGATTCTTAGGAGGTATTATCCCATATGCGACGGTATAATGAAATTCAAAAATAAGGACCATCCATGACTCGCAACTTAAATTCCAAACAAATACTTCTCCTGGGCTGCACAATACTTGCAAGCTTGGTGCTTTTTGGGGCCGCATTTTTTTCGATAGGCTCCCGCGGTTGGTATGGAAGGGATTCCATCCAAGTCAAAACATCTTTCAATGATATTAAAGGCGTGGATGTTGGCACGCGTGCCCGAATCCAAGGGATCGACGCGGGAGAGGTGGTTGCGATAATTCCTCCGGAAACCCCCGGTAAACCCGTGGTGCTCGAAATAAAGATACAAGGCTACCATAAACGGTTAATTCGCAAGGATGCGATTGTTTCAATTGCCTCCGAGGGACTTCTAGGGGCCAAGGTTTTGGAAATCATTCCCGGTTCCCCGGCATCAGTTGCTGTCGAAAACAACGACCTTCTCGCAAGCAGGAACAATCCTGAGTTCACAGAAATCCTTGGTGAGTTATCAGAAACGCTCGCAAAGATCCGCAAAGGAGAGGGTTCTCTTGGAAAATTGACCCAGGATTCCAAACTTTATGATTCGCTGGTGCAACTCGCCAATCAAAGCCAGCAAACCATGCAGGCTTTTCAACAGGATGCAGATGCCTTGAAAAAAATGCCCATAGTTCGAGGGTATGTGGAAGATCCGATGCAGATGATCGTGCGCTCGAACACCGACATGAAAAGAAAATCCATAAACAGTGCGGATATTTTTGAAAGCGGCAGTGCGATCTTGAACGCGGAAGGTAAAAAAATTCTCGACAAGGCATCGGAGTGGCTGATGGGATTCCCAAAAGACAGCGATGTGGTGATCGCTGGTTTGATGTCAACCGGCGCCAACGAAAGGGAAACACTTAGACTACTCACCAGGCAACAGGCCGAGGCGGTCACGGACTATTTGAAAAACAACCATGGAATTCATAAAAGTGGCTGGTGGTCCAGGCGCAAGGTCAATGCAATCGGCCTGGGAGACAAGATTTACCCTGGTCTTGAGCCCACGGCTGAAGCAAACGGACCAAGGATTGAATTACTGGTTTTCGTCAATCGAGGCTGAAGAATGGACTCTCTTTCACCATCCCCCGCCAAAGGCTACGAGAAAGAAGCCCGGATGCTTCATGCCTTTTGCAGGGTGCATCTTCCAGCCATTGATTTAAAACATGAAAAGCTTGACTTTCATCTGCGGCGCTGCATGGAGCTTTTCAACGCTAAATGCAGGGATAAAGGCATCGCTGAAAAATCCATCTTGGAAGGTCTTCATTTTTTGGATTTCTACCTGGCCTGCTCATGCATCGAGGGATTGAACCCCGCTTGGGAAACTTTGTTCGCATCCAAGACCGGGCGTCATGACCAGTTGCTTGTCGATGCTTTACGATCGAGGGCTGCGAGGTTATTTCCTGGTGATTCAATGAGACAAGAAGATACTGTTGCTGAATTCTGGGGATTTCTGCTTGCAGGCGAAAAGGAGACTTCCAGTTCGATACTCGGAAAATATGATGGCCGACGGCCACTAGTTCCCTGGCTAATACGGGTCTTTCATAACTCAAACCTGACAAAATTAAGACAAAACAAACACACTAAGGCCCTTGCGGAAGACGCCGCTGATGAAATGTACTGGCATGCCCCTGAAATTTCTGATGAGCACTGGCACCAGGAATTTCGTTTTGCGGCCCAGGAGTGGCTTGAAATCCTAACTGATCCGGAAAAACTTTTACTTGGTCTTCGCATCAGGTACCGCTTAACCCAGCGGGAGGCAGCGACTTTTCTTGGCATTCATGAAAGCAATGTTTCCCGTTTGACGGATAAGATCCGCCAAAATTTCATTCAAATCATTGAGCCAAGGCTTCTTACAGCGGGATGGACAGGCGATGACATGATCACATTTGTCAACACGGAGATGGAGGCGTTAATTTTGGATGCCCCTCAATTGTCATCAGAAAACCTTGCAATAATTCTGGCAAAAAAAGGGCTTGCTGCCCCCCAAAAAAACAATTGATCAACATTCCTTGATCTTAGTGGGCTTTTACTCCATTTTTCTGTTTAATATGTATAAGGACTAGCAAAGACAGAAAGGCAATTTAGGATGAGCCGCGGCATTCATAACGCCGATAAAGGTGCAACTGCACCATTGGCTGACATTGTAGGTCAATCCCAGGCCATGCAGGAAGTTTACAACCTTGTCAAAAAGGTTGCCCCCACCCATGCCACAGTCTTGGTTATCGGGGAAACAGGCACCGGGAAAGAACTCATCGCCCGCGCTGTTCACATGCTTTCCAAGAGAAATGACGGCCCGTATGTTAGGGTAAACTGCGGCGCATTGAATGAGAGCCTGCTTGAAAGCGAACTATTCGGGCATATCAAGGGCGCATTCACCGGGGCCGTGGAAAACAAGACCGGACGCTTTGAGGCGGCTCATGGTGGTACTATTTTTCTTGATGAAATATCGAGCATGAGCCCAAAGTTGCAGGTGAAACTGCTAAGGGTGCTACAGGAAAACGAATTTGAACGCGTGGGAGAAAGTAAAACCATCAAGGTAGATTGCAGGGTGGTTGCCGCGACAAATCAATTCCTTGAGGACGAGATTGAGGCAGGCAGATTCCGGGACGATCTTTACTACCGACTTAATGTTGTACCTGTTTATCTTCCCCCACTGAGGGAAAGGCAGGATGATATCCCTGCACTTGCAAGGTTCTTTATTGCAAGACATGCGATTACCAACAAAATTGATCCACCCGACCTTACTTCCGAAATGCAGTCGATCCTGTTGAATCATGATTGGCCTGGAAATGTAAGAGAACTTGAAAATTACATGGCGAGGGCTGTTGTCCTTTCTAATGGTCTGCCCCTAACCCCTGAATCCATCGCACCGCCCGGGAAAAAAGTTAAACGATATAAACCGTTGCAATCCAAAACTCCTATCGGGCAAAACAACGATTTGATTGGATTGATCAAACAAGTTGTTTCTCTTGGAATCAACATTTTGCCAGATGGGGTGTTATCCGATCAGATTGTGGGTGCGGTGGAAAAGGAATTGATCCAACAGGTTCTAAAAGAATGCGATAATGTGCAGGTAAAAGCCGCCACAAGACTTGGCATTAATCGCAATACCCTGCACAAAAAAGTCCAGGAAACCTTAAAGGGGGTTATAAATCTCCCGGATAACCCAGAATTTGAATAGAAATACCTTCGAGTTAACACTTATAACTGGTTATTCCTCAAAATCCTGCCCTAAAATGTCGATACTATTTGATACAAGTGCTTGCTTTATGTTTTGCTTGATATTAATATCGAAATAGTCCTGCCCGATTGATTTTTAACCCACCTAGGCCATTTTAAAATAGTAGGTGAAACATGTTTGAAGTTGGATTCGGCCCATCAAATAATTGCGAAGGCACCAGCAGAAGAGAATTCATTCGAGTTGGTAGTCTCGGAATCGCAGGTTTGACTCTTCCAACACTTCTTCAAGCGAATGCTGCGGCAGCAAAGAAAAAAGAATCTGTTGATAATCTCAGTGTGATTTTCATGTGGATGCAGGGTGGACCAAGCCATATTGACACCTTTGACCCAAAGCCCAACGCACCAACGGATATCCGAGGTGAATTTGGTGTAATTCCAACCACTATCCCCGGTGTGCAAATTTCTGAACACCTTCCCATGATGGCCAAAAACCTAGACAAATATTCCATAATCCGGTCCGGTTACTCCTACAATGGATCCCACGGCGTCGCAGATGCCTATATGCTTACCGGCTGGCGATTCAACCCAAGCATCGTTTTTCCAACATACGGTGCTGTAATGTCCCGTGAACTGGGCTATCGCAATGGAATGCCCCCTTATGTTCAGTTGGGAAATTCAATTGATCAGCGATTTGGTGGCGGCCTGCCAGGATACGCGGGTGCCGAGCACAACCCATTCATCATTCAGGAAGATCCAAGCAAACCCGATTTCAGCATTGATGGTGTCTCTCTCCCTGGGGGAATCACAAATTCTCGTTTCCAACGCAGGGAACGCATGCTCCAAAAGCTGGACAACTGGCAGAAGAAAATCGAAACCAAGGGTAACGATGTTGGAGCCATGAACAGCTTTTACGACAAAGCTTTCTCAATGGTTACCTCCCCTGCCGCCAAGCGTGCCTTCGACCTTTCACAGGAACCTGTTAAAGTTCGTGAACGCTATGGCATGAACAAATTTGGCCAATCTTGCCTACTCGCCCGAAGACTTGTGGAATCCGGCGTGAGATTCATCAATGTCACCATGGGTGGCTGGGATACCCACGCAAACAACTTCAAAACCTTGAAAGACCGTAACCTTCCAACCATTGACCAAAGTTGGTCAGCATTGTTGGAAGACCTTCAGACTAGGGGAATGCTCGAAAAAACCATGGTCATTTGGGTGGGAGATTTTGGCAGGACGCCAAAAATCAATTCCGCTGCAGGTCGTGATCATTGGGCTGGTTCCACGGTATTCTGCATGGGTGGCGGGGGCATGAAAGTTGGCTCAGTCATTGGAAAAAGTGATGCTAACGCCGAGCAACCCACCACCTCCCCAATCCAAATTGAAGATATTGCCGCAACTCTTTACACAATCCTTGGCATACCGCTTGACAAGCATTATGTCGCTCCAGATGGAAGGCCGTTCCGCATAAATTTGAATGGCAAGGTAGTTCATGAACTGCTTGCGTGATTTAAGGAATTAATTTTTCAAACCTTTAATCGGATGCATGGGATATGAAATACCAAATACTTGGGTTGGTTGGCTTACTGCTGATCACTGGGGTTTCTTTCGCCGAGAACACTCCAAAAGTTTCCTTTGTAAACGATGTACAACCTATTCTTACCCGTGCAGGCTGTAATCAAGGTGCATGCCATGGCGCCCAATATGGCCAAGGTGGCCTCAAGCTTTCACTCCGAGGCTTTGATGACAGCAGCGATTTTCGAGAGATTGTCAGGGGTTCAATCGGTCGAAGAGTAAGCTTGCTTGCGCCGGAAGAAAGCCTTCTTTTAAAAAAACCAACTCTTGAGGCCCCACATGAGGGCGGCAAAAGATTGCAACTTGCATCATCTGAATACAACACCTTGAAACAATGGATTGCCGAGGGCATGATAGGCCCTGCGCCCAAAGACAAAGTTTTCAAGTCACTCGAAGTTTCCCCGGTTGAAATCATCGCCAAACCCGGCCAGAGAATCAAAATCAGCACCAAGGGAACCTACGATGACAACAGCACTGAAGATGTGAGCATGAAGGCCTCATTCGACAGCATGAACACCTCTGTCGCGACGGTTGATCGATTTGGAAATGTGGTTGCCCAAGGTCCAGGTGAAACTGTCATCATGGTGAGGTACCTTGGGGCAGTTGGTGTTTTCAGAATCATTCTTCCGTTTGGAGAAGCCAAGAATCTTGACAAATTTTCAAAGAGTGAGAATCTGATAGATAAAATCTGGGCGGATAAATGGAAAAAAACCGGGCTGTCCCCTACTCACCTCTGTTCTGATGAGGAGTTCTTTCGCAGAATTCACATCAACACCCTTTCAACGCTTCCAAACCCTGAAGACATACTCGCCTTCAAGGCTGACAAAAGCCCTGATAAAAGAAAACTGGCAATTGAAAAGGTTCTAAACAGGCCGGAATATGTTGATTCATGGGCTTACAAGTGGGGTGATCTCCTCAGAAACAGCCGGGATGTATTGCAAAAAAAAGGAATGTGGTCCCAGCACAACTGGTTGCGTTCAGTCTTTCGCGACAACATGCGAATGGATGACTTTGCCGCAGCACTACTTACTGCAGTCGGCAGTCCCTACGCAAATGGTCCTGCCAATTTCTTTGTAATCGGATCCCGTGACGATTGGACCGAAACCACCTGCCAGGTGTTTTTAGGAATCAGGATGCAGTGTGCGAAATGCCATCATCACCCTTTCGAAAATATCGCACAATCCGACTATTACAGCATGGCTGCCTTTTTCTCCAGGGTCGCTAAGAAAAACAGCACTGAATTCGGACTTCAAGGAAGTGACACAACGATCTACCTGAACATGGCGGGGGAAGCAACCCACCCCAAAACAGGCAAAACACT
>SXGQ01139177.1_pt1 | contig 20002 bp, 20 predicted proteins | sample 3178371 | NCBI WGS metagenome assembly SXGQ01 (sample SAMN11356859, study PRJNA531348) | freshwater metagenome | isolation source: freshwater sample F1-20 | place: China: Fuxian Lake, Yuxi | collected 2017-12-25 | reverse complement strand
CTGGTGCTGGTGCGGGTGGGGGGGCGGGGGGTGGGGCGGGGGCTGGGGCTGGTGCTGGTGCTGGAAGAGGTGTTGGAGCTGGGGTACCTTTGGGTATTGATATTCTTAGCTTTGGTGGAGGTGTTGGTGGAGGTGTTGGTGGAGGAGTTGGTGGAGGAGTTGGTGGCTTTAATGGCTCTAGAGGTTCTATTACTTTTGGTGTTGGCGGGCTAAAAACCTGTGGCTGTGCTGGTGGTGCTAGAACTGCAACTTGCTGCCCCTGGGGGCATACTGCATTATGACTTATAATAGCAAATTCTTCTGGAGTCATTAAAGTTTCAGCGGTCCAATTATTAGCAACCCAGCGACTCCAAAAAATACCCGTTGGCGGATTTCCATTCATACGGTGAAACTTACCATAAGTACCGTCTTGCATAGTAAAACATTCATTTTCTCCAAGATATAATTTACCCCTTCCGTGGTGGATGTACGGCTTTATTCCGGCATCCTGTAATTGACTTAGATCTGGTATTGGTCGTGGCGCTGGAGCTCCACCACCGCCACCAGGAGGAGTAGCAGGAGGAGTAGCAGGAGGAGTAGCAGGAGCACCGCCACCACCGCCGCCAGGAGGAGCACCACCTCCACCACCGCCACCAGGAGGAGCACCACCTCCACCTCCACCACCGCCACCAGGAGGACCACCACCTCCACCACCGCCACCGCCGCCAGCAGGACCACCAGCAGGACCACCAGCAGGACCACCAGCAGGACCACCAGCAGGACCACCAGCAGGACCACCAGCAGGACCACCAGCAGGACCACCAGCAGGACCACCAGCAGGACCACCAGCAGGACCAGGAGGAGCACCAGGAGGGCGTACTAGGCTCAGCAAATGGCTATGAACACAAGGGTCAGACAATAAATTTTTATATAAAATATCATGAAGATCCAGTCGTACACCATTAATATCATTTACAAAGGTATTTTGACCAATATCAAGCAAATTTCGCACAGTTACAAATTTTATATCTTTTGTTACAAAATGCGGGCTATCAGCAGCTAACCCCCCCGCCCTTTTTGCTTCTCTCGCGGCATTCCATGTTGCATGGTTAAATGCTGGCGTCAATGGCTCGCCTGGCTTTTTTGCAAGAAATAAGCCCACTTGACCTGGAGGTTTTCCTCCTGCAGCTGGTGCTGGTGCAGCTGGCGCTGCTGGTGCTGGTGCAGCTGGCGGAACTAAAGGAATCGTCACTTTTGCATAAACAAACTTATTGGGATCGCCTAGATTTCCTGGAGCATAATTCAGGTGTAATTTCTCATCAATTTCTTGAGATGCCTTAGATTTTGCATCTGCTTGTTCTGGACCACGTGAACCCATAGGGATAGTCCATACGTCTCTTCCGTTAATTGCTTCTTGAACCAATACAACTGATACGCGCAGTGGTGCTCTTGGTGCAGGCGGTGCAACTGGTATAGGTGCTGCTGCTGCCGCTCCTTGTGCTGGTGCTACTGGTGCTACTGGTACTACTGGTTCGGGTGATACAGAGCCAAAGAGAAATACTGCAATATCTTTTACAGCAGGATCAGCACCTAGAATGGGTGGGTTAAGCGGTGGACAGTTAGGTCCTCCTGGTCTAGGAGAGCCAGGGGGTGTACCAGCTGCTCCACCAGGTCTAGGAGAGCCAGGGGGCGTACCAGCTGGTCCTCCTGGTCTAGGAGAGCCAGGGGGTGAACCTGGTCCTCCTGGTCTAGGAGAGCCAGGTGGCCCGCCAGCTCTAGGGGACCCAGGTGCGGGCGGTGCACCTGGAGTGGGTGCTGCGCCAGGTGCTCCAGGTCTAGCCTGCGCACATTCCGATTTACTCCCACAATCCTTCAGCTCCTTCAGATTCATAAGATATCTATAAACAGCGCAATCAGGCGATAAACTTGTCTCATAATCGCTACCGCAATCTTTAACAGCACCCATTAAAAATTCAGCAATCACATTATTTGGAACTTTTATTCCAACAGCACCCAGGTAACTAAGCTCACCTGGTGTAAAATTTCCTTGTCCCCATCTAGTCTTAGTAGCATCGTCGTCGGGGTCGCCAATTGTGAATGTTTTCGTCTCACCGTTTGCTACAAAGCTCACACTACGATCACCTCCTTGTTGAATATTATTGCTAGTTTCTAAGGAACCCCCCTTCTTCTGGTATTCTATCCTAGTCACCCAGCCAGCCGGTGCTTTCCAGTAATGCATATTACGAATCATCTGGCGACGCGGCTGTTTATCGCGATTATATGTAGCCGTCGCCTTCGTAAAATGAATATGCATCATTCGTTTTCCAGTCTTGTGTTTTATCTTAGAATCAGACGGGATTTTGGATGTTTCCACTTCTAAGCAATCAATTGCCCGACTACTGGATGAATACACGTGTTCGGGGTCTGGAACAAATCCAAACACTACTTGCTTACTCGTATGAGGTATTCCATGAAGTACGAGGCCATCTAAGCAGCCCAACCCCGCACCACTTGTACTAGTCCACTCCTCTTCCGACCCCACGCATATTACGTGACCAGGGTGTTCCGACATTAAGCTTTCCACAATGATTGTAATTGCTAATGCGGTTTCTTTATGGGCTCCCTCTTTGAGAGGCCCTATAAAGACAATATGAGTTTTAGGGTCTTGAACTAGTTTGTCAGTAGCCCACGCCACTATATCCTTAGCCGCTTCTAAATCTCCACGCAAAGGGGCCACAATATAAGTGGGGCATTCAATTATGTTTAATGACCCTGTTACTACATGGGGATCAGATCTAGGCCTTCGTCTAGATGGGATACTCGGACCCAAAGTGCGTTTCCACGTTTCCTTGTAACGCTTTAAATTTGCAGGAGTAGTTCCAGGCATCTCGCCCGTGGAAACGGGAATGAGCAGTGGCGTGGAATGCCAACCAGCGGGCTTTTTTGGATCACCCACTATATCAGGTGAACCGCCGTTTAGTTTTTCTGCTTCATTATCCACGGTTTCGCTAGATGGCTCAGGTGGCTGAGATGGCTCAGGCGGTTCAGATGACTCATTATCGCTAGGGGGTGGCGTATCATCTGCAGTAGCTACGGCGCCAGTCGCATCCAAATCTAAACCTCCACCACCCTGTACAGGCATAATGGGGGCACTTTGTGAGGGTACGTCTGGTAATAAAGACGGTGTGCTTGAACTTCCTCCGCCCGACATTATTTCGCCCGCACCGGACATATCTACTTTGAGCACCCTAAAAAAGCATATCAAAAACCCTCACTATCAGAGGCCTAAGAAGATACACTATGTTCTTAATATTATGAATACTGAAGAACCTATTGTATTATCTCAGCCCGTGGAAAGTACTAGTCCAGATATGCAAACAAGACGTCGTAAGATCCACTGTAAACAGGAGCTTATTATAATGAGCTTGCAGAACTTTTATTCACAGCGAAAGGATATGCCAGAAATTCTAGAGCTTCTCCAGGGCACTTCTGTGATTAGTTTACGCCTGATAGACTGGTTTGTCACCAATTACGCCAAGCGCAAATCTATCGGCTATCTCCTAAACGGCCAAGAGTTCATGGTTTATATGAGTTACAAAAGTCAGTTGAAGGCCTACAGTAAAAAGTTGTTTGACCCGTTCTGCAGACGGGAGCGTATTATGTTCAGTCTACCCGGGATAGGCCCTTTTGTGACAACGGTAGGTAAACTAAACTTTTTCCGATGGGCAATTGAGAAGCAGGTGATTGAGTTTCTAAAGACCCAGTACGAGGCAGTAGAGGCAGATATGAATTCTCATATGAAGCAACTCAGCCGCTCCAGGTCTACTCGTGGCACCACCGCTACCACGGCATCTTCAGATTCGGGGGACAATAGCAAGAAGCGGGTGAGAGTGGTTACTCAATCCGGCCCGCCTCAGTCAGTATGTCGCCGAGATGTGGAAATCAAGGTAGGATTTGACTAAATCCATAGGTCCTAGCAATTTTCACAAACGTGAAATACAAAATATAAAAAACTATAGCGACCAGTGCTCTCACTCGGTTTTTACGTTGCTGAAGTCTAGAATATACTTCCACTAAATCCTCAATTGTATTATGAATAGTGTAGGTTCTGCAATATATACACGTGTAATTCCACTTCTCCCAGCATTCATCATGTACTGCATATATGCAATTACAATCTAAATCAGGTATCAATGCATAATTTGTTTCAAATTCACTTAGACAGATAGGACAGCCATCCATTCTTATTTAAACCCTATGATAAAATTGAAGAGGGGCTTTACGTGCCGCCAACTGCTGTATGGTCTTCCAATAGCGGTACCGATGCCTCTATTACAGAAGGATCCTTTATGAACACCCTCGTATGCTCCATCTGCCCACAAATTTCCGGAATTTCAAATTCAGGTATAGATTTGAACCGATTGTAGCAGGCCACGCGAATTTCTTTGGGGATACTGGAATTTCCCTCCAGCGTGGCTGCCTGTATATCGGCTTTAATGTACCGCAAAAAAGTCTTACAGTCTTTTCTGCCTGCATATGGAATGGTAAGGACTTCTGTAATTTTTGCGCGAATTGTCGCCCACTCATTCGCGCTTTTCTGATGCAGGGCGCTAGCCTGTTGGTATCCGAGTTTATCCTGTATGATATTGAGGGTGGAAACCAAGATTGACAGGCCGCCGAATATCCACGACACCTGGAATGTGCCAATCTGCGTACCACCAGCTATTATATTGCTCAGACCTGCAACAGCCGTAAGAGAATTCATGATAATCATGTATTGTCTTGCTCGGCTTTCAAAAATAGAATGTGCTTCTGTGTGCATCCACTCAAAGCACTTGGCATTGTCACACCAGCCCGCAAGAAGCAAATCAATGTTAGGATCCCATGTAACGGAACCAGATGTTTGGTCAGTTTCATGAGTGCTCATTCTATGATTAAATGGCAATAAAATTGAATACTACATTTGCATATCATAATCTACACACAAATGCCCTATTCTTTCCGTCCCTCTACGATTGCCAACACATACGTCTCCAAGTACGGCCTTGAGCCGTGGGTGGCCGAAAAGGTCGCAAATACCTTTGGGGCGAACGTGGAGATCCGCAAGTCAAAGGGACACTGCGACTTTGAAATGCGGATTCAGAAACAGTGGTATGGAATTGAACTCAAAAATATTCGCTAGACTAATAGAATGCCGTGCTTCATCGGTGGAAAAATGCAAGCGCTCACAAACAGCCAACTAATAAAATACACTATCGCCCAAGGCACATTTACTCGAATCAATAACTATAATCGTACCATACAGACTAAGAGACTTGCAGGGGATACATCTGCCTCATATTACGCGTTCAAAGATTCTAACGAGCAAGATTTATATACCCTAGGCCGTTTTTTATTCGTGCAAAATGATCCCAATAATGCCACACTCTATATACCTGTTGATCAGGTCTAGTAATAAAATTGATATATCTAAACCCCTAGACCATACATATATACATGGCCGCTCCCTCAGTTGAAATTGATAAACTGCTAGTTTCATCTGAGAATTATACCTTGTACAAAATGTGTGCTATTATCAATGCCGTTTACGATATATCAAAAGGCGACTTCATAGGCGCACATCAAATGGCTACGGATAGCCCCGCCCAAGTATGGTACTGTGATGCTAAACCTGGTATATCGGATCTTATCAGACCCTTCTTAGATGCATTTCCGGAGTCATCGGATGATCCCGTGAATGAACCCAAAATCTTCAAAATATTCATGCCAACAGATGAACAGCGACGACAGCTAGATACCCTGTTTATCAGTGGATCGTGCCACTTTTACGTAGCATGGCCCTCCACAAATACGCCGAGAAGGCTCGTCTGGGAGTGGAACGTCAAAGTCAGTGATTTGAATCTGAGAACAAAGGCGGGGAGAGAAGAAAAGGTGCAGAGGACTGCGCGCTTACAGGAGGAGGGCAAGGCACTTTTCAGCCAGATCCAGGCGGTATTCACTGAGGACTTTGTAAATTTGGTTATCGCGCAGGAAAAGCAGCAGCGTTTTGATTACGACCGCGCTATTCCGACTGGCAAGAAAAACGCCAGGACCATTTCATCAGATGAATATGGTATACTTATGAGGCGAATGGACCGAGGTGGGTTCTATAGGCAGGAGTCCGCTATGTTAAAAATATGGAAAACACCATCAGATATTCACCATCATATAGTTATTGAAGAAGGGGGTGCACCTTAGATTTCACACGAAATAATTCAATGCTAATATATAGATGGAAATGTTCCCGGTAGGCACCATAGTGCAATTCATAGACCCTACAAAAGCAGGGGGTGTTGAAACTGTAAAAATTACAGGTGTGATAGATCGTTACGAAACAAATGCGGTTGTTTCTACAAGAACAGACCATGCAGAGTATGCCGTACCGATAGAACGCCTGCATGAGATAAATATCAGTGAATTAAGTGATCATGAAAGAGAACGTCTTCTGAAAGTTTGGGAAAGTGTAAAAAATTCGGCTCAACAAACAAACCAACAAACAAATCAACAATTACCCATAGGTACATTTGTAAGATTTACAACCGCTAAAATGTTTCCAATACCTGCGTATACTTTTGAAGGCGTGATAGTCAAATATAAACCAGTGGCAATTGTAAAAAGTGGGACTCTTGGTTTAAGAAAATTTGAGACGCCAAAAGAGTGGACAATTGAAACCGAAAAACTAGAAAGAATAAGCAATGATAATTTGAAATCGGTAAAGCAACGCGATCCTTCATTAAGGGCGTCACATACAGTAACAAATAAAGGTAATACAAGTTGGATAAGGAAACGTAATAATACCCCCAATGTAACCACTGCACCTAGTACACCTACACCAACTGCACCTAGTACACCAAGAATAAGTGCTAATAATACTAATAACAACACTTCAATTAAGAATAGTGCATTGAAATCGGCTCCAAATGCTCCTGAACCCTGGGAAAAAAAGTGGTCAGAAAGAAAAAAACGTATATATTACTTTAATCCAGAAACAGATACATCCGTTTGGAAAATAACAAATACTGCAGCCAATGCGCCCGCGCCTTGGAAAAAGCAGTGGAATAATACCAGTAAAAAAGTTTACTATTATAATCCAAATTCAAAAGAGACATCTTGGAATCCACCTGCTGCAAGTTCTGGTGGTTCCAAGAAATTAAGAAGGCGTCGCGGTGATACACGCCGTCGCGGTGATACACGCCGTCGCGGTGATACACGCCGTCGCGGTGATACACGCCGTCGCAGTGATACACGCCGTCACTAGGCACTGGGAACTAGGCAGTAATAAGGTACGGCGGCGGGTTGAAAACGAGCTCCGGCTCTTCCTCCATCTTCTCAATCCACAATTCGGACAGATCCACACCGGCGTCCTTCAAGGCTTTAGTGACCTCCTTCTTCTTCTGTAGAATGAGAATGAGTGCATCATCCACACTGACGAAGGTGTCCCAGAGACTGGCCACTGCATCTACAGTGAGCCCGAGGATGCACAGATTTTTGTCAATCCAGGAGAGCTTGAGACCGGCCTTGCCGATCACTGCCTCTAGGTCTTTTATTAAACCTCCCTCTGGCACGGAGAACATCTTGCAGGCGGTCGGATAGGAAACGGGGTAGCCGACGTAGAGCATTTTGGGTTAGGGTACTTATTGATAGGGTGTTGTATTACTTCAATTTTTATTTTTATAAAATCACTCCACGGTATTTTTGTCAGAGCGTTTCGGAGGAGGTGGCTTTTTTTTCTGGGATTTTGCGTTGGCTATGGCTAATTCTTGCAAATTCCTTGCATATTGTCGGCGGGCTTCTACGAGCGCCGGATTCGTTGGGCCATGCCATTGATATCGGGGATCTGGAAGGGGTTGTCCGTGCCATTGATAACGTGGTGTTTGTTCGGGAGTACGCAGATCCATTATTGAGACTTGTCTTGTGTGTGAAGTTGCTGATAGGATGTTGTATGGGGTCAATTTTTACTTTTTACAATAAAAATTGAATTCATTCACCGTTGTGTATTATTTACACACAAATGTCTCACGAGTGTCCAATCTGCTATGAGGAAGATTCGGATCAGCAGATTCATCTGTTATGCGGTCATGCATTTCACAAGGGGTGTATTAATAACTGGTCATATAATCCAGAACACGGGGGTATGTGGAAATCATGTCCGATGTGCCGTACCTCACTAAAGCCAAGTGATTGGTGGAAGACAATGACGGGTGAGCAACTCCAGTGGTATAGCCAAAAACTATTAGCATTCAACAAAGGCTCAGATCTGGTTCAAGACGCCTTTGACGACATCAAAGTCATGGATTATGATGGTCAAGATACTGGTATTAGTGCACAAGAAATTTATGATAGAATTGTAAGCTGGAAGGAACAGTACGAAGAAGATCCTGATATTTACGTCAAGTGGCGTAATATTGTTATGGCTCTCAATGGTCATTTCGGGTGCGCGCCGATAATGCCATAAATCAAATGCCATATTTTTACTCATCAAATATAGACCTCTCCCTGATATATTCCGCTACACGTTCTTCCAGGGATTTAAGAGTCTTAAGAATCTCCTGTAATTCAGATTTTTCGCTTTTGGGTTCAAGCGTTTTAGACAGGACTTCGGCCTCTTTTGCTATAACAACAGGTGACGGCTTCTTAGACTTCTCTGCTTTTTTTTCATCAGCATATTCACGTCTAGTAATAGTATCAATTACATCATCTTTGGATAAACGAGTGAGTTCCATGATATCATTGATTGACATTTGTTCCTTGTATTTATCGTAAGCTATCTCACGAAGCCGTGATCTGATGCCACCCTCAGTGCGCTTGTGCGATTTCGCAATTTCTTGTATCGTAATACCGTCTTTTATTTCTTTGAGAAGTGTGCTGACCTCAGGTTCACGCCAGGGTGTACCCATATTCTCAAGGCCTTCTGGCTTTTGTTTACCACGATGGGTGGACATTATATACAAAAATGGGCATCTTGTAAGAGTTCAATTTTTACTAGGGGTAGCATCTTGCCTTAAAGCAATGAGTGTGCCCAGATATTGAACCGTGCTACACAAGCCTTATCTTCGCCCGTCACGAAGGTGGGTGCAAACTGGCACTGAAATCCCTTCCACATATTGTTAGGCCCAGTGATGCCCGCGGGTCCACCTACAAGAATCCGGATATCATCATATGAGATCGGATTCTTGAGAATACGCAGGTTATCGATATTTATCTCATACTTATTGCATGCTGCAAACTCCTTCGAATAGATGTCCTGATCCAGAAAATGGTGTTCGCGACATGGGCTCTCCGTCCCATCCCAGTTTGCTAAAGTGCAGACACCCCAGACAACGCGCTCGTCTAGACTCGATAGTATGATGATGGTACCGGCATCTAAATTACAGCGATCCTTCTTTCCAAGTTTGTTCCTGCTGCTTGCCAAGAATTCCTCACGAGTCTTCTTTGAGAAATAGGATACTGCTACAGTCATGTTATAACGTTGGTTGGTGTACGACTTAAACGGGTGGTTGAAATTCAATTTTTTATCTATTGAGTCTAACTGCGTGATTTGCGACGGGTGAAACGATGGGGGTTTCTCGAGCCACCCTTCTTAGATTCAGATTCTTCATCATCACCATCATCGTCTTTTTCACCCTTTAGTTGAGCGCATGTGATCTCCTTAAATTTGTATTCACGCTTGGGGTATTCTGTTGCATTAATTGCCTCACGTTCTTCTTTTGTAAAGCCAAAATAGTCGGCTAGGGTTTCATCTGTGATTTTTTCAAGAGGAAGTGTGCGTATATCTGGGTAGTATTTTGGATCTATAAATTTCATACGATATTTTATATTTGCTAATAAGAGTGCTGATAATTTTGTTTTGAAATAGTCCTCAAGTTTATCTAAATCATCTCCTACAAAATAATGTTGGTCATTACCAATGATACCATATTCCCCTGTTTTATCATATAAAAATCTAGGAAATTTAGCACCACTTAATATAATTTTAGGGACATTTTGTTTTTGATGCATAATATCGGTTTTTATATAGGTTATATCTCCATCGTTTGTAATTCTGTGAACCTGTTTATGTTTTCCTGTTTTACATTTAGCACTGGCAATAGCAGATGTATAATAATCTTCTGAATCCTTAAATAATACAGACTTATTCTGAACCTTAATAAAAATACTATTATATGCTAAACTTAAGATACTATCAGGTTTCAATTGTATAGTATCTTTATTATTATAGATATCTATAATTTGCGTAGGTTTAGTTGGAGGTTTATTTTCCAATAGGAAATATGCCACATTTGCTTCACCACTGCCCCCAAATATTTGCTTAGCATCTGAGTTAAATATTATACGCATCTTATGTATTTGATGTGAAAACATTCTTTGATAAATACCTGTTTTATCAGGTTTGAACCAACCTATTGGTACTATAAATAATAAATAACCATCCTTTTTCAATAGTCCTAATGATTTAATTGTAAATGGTATCCAAGTATTTTTGTATTTTTCATCAGTTACTCCTATTTCAGCCCTTGCCTTTCTTGTTTCATTTGTAGCCATTGCCCTTGTAGAACCCGAATTATAAGGAGGATTCCCCATAACAATATCAAACTCATTCACCTTCTTACCATTAAATTCCATATCACTATCCTTCAAGAAATCGCGCTTTATGATATTGGGTTCAACACCGTCAGCCAGTTTCGTAAACAACTTCTTAGAGATAGCAACATTCTTTCCATTCAGTTCGCTCATAAATAACATTTTCTGAACAATATGACGTCTTCTTACAGATTCACTTGGTTTCACTTTTGTTAATCCAGGATTGAACTTCCCTTCACCTTCTTCCATTAATCCAATGTATTTACCATCCTTTGTGCGGAATCCATAGAATAAACGCAGGAATACTGCTATAGGAAAGTTACCCATTCCATTTGCAGGATCCAGCCAGGTTAGTTCAGGCTCATTCCATACTCCATCAGGTAATGTATCTAACATTTCATGAACTAGTGTCATTGGTGTAAAGACCTCGCCGTACTTATGTCTCTCAGCGTCTTTTGGCGCCAAATGCTCATTTATATAATTCAGCACTTCTTCAACCTTTGCCGGATACTTAGTATCGTCATTTACATATCCTTTCATAGCGGCGAAAGAAGTCTCCTTACTATCCGCATCTATTATTTTCTGAAGATTAGGTAAGATAAGTTCATTAATCAGCCTCTCAGTTGTAATTGTCTCTTTGACTACGTGCTTTTTAATTAAGAATTCGCGCACTTCCTCCTTTAATTCATCATTCGATTCAAGGTTTTCCTTAAATTCACTAATACTTTTATAGTCAGTTGCAAATACACCATATCTCAATAATTTACTAAATATATCATAAAATGCTAGACGTTTATTATCATAGTCTTCTTGCCCAGTTTTAATTTGCGCCTTAGTCTTTTTCTTCAGTTCTTCTTCAGGTTCCCCCGGAAATAAGTCGGCTAGACTAAGAGGTTTTGCTCGTGTTAGTCGCGATTTCATATCACGTATTAATTCTTTCTGTTTCTTTGATTCCTCTTTGTAAACTTCTATATTACCAAAATAACCTGGATCCACATTTATAGCGCTCATTACATTTCTATTAATTTGTTTACCTGCGTCTACGAGATCAGTAGGCAGTTTATAATCTTTTGTTTCTTGAACATCAAGTAATTCTCGTATGTGTTCATTTCGCTTGTCTTCTGTTTGAAATAAATCCATATCATCATTAAATGAATATGTATTAAACATATCATTCAACATATTATGTTTTTCCTCCTTTAAAGGGTTACGCTTTTTACGTATTGCCATTTCTTTTATAGAATATTCCATTATGGCCTTTACCGTTCTAAAATAATTCAAATCTACTACATATGCATCTCGCTTTTGTGGGGATGGTGTTAATGCTCGGTACATCTTTTGTATGCGTTCATCTACATTTTCTCCACCGTCTAATAATACCACAATATCTACACATGGTAATGAAATACCTAAATTTAACATGTTTTGTGCTAAAATAATTAACCCCTTCTTCTGGGCCCTAGCCGATATTTCAGCTTCAATTACGACCTGCTTCAGTGATTTTCTAGAATCTGACACATAATATCTAAATGTTGCAAGTTCAGCACCTTCTACTGGGATACTTACAGTATGTGTTTCATCATTTTTCAGTTCAGCAGGTACATCACGCAATTCATTCTGCCAATTTACCTGTGAAACTGCATATATTACAAAATTGTCTCTAAACCATTTATGCCTTGATATTATACCTGCCATTGCCATCATACGCTTTCCAAGCGGATTTCCAGTCATTTTTGGAAAGAACCAGAGTTGTGAGTGCTGAACAAAATCTGATGTCATATTCCTCAAGCGGTCACCAGTTCTCTGTGATATTCTATCTATGCTTGTCATTACTGCGGTCATTTTATCATCATCTGACCCCCCTTCTAAAACCTGACTATAATCTGGTCCAAGGAAATTAATCAGGCGGCGCATTTGTTTATCAAATTGAAATCCAAGATGCCAATTACGTGGGTTTGAAAAGTCATTTGTCTTATTTATTATAAATAATTTACTCATTTCAGGTATACCCTTTTCACTGCCCTGTGTTAAGAGTTTATCTTCTACACCTGGATAAAAGTGTGTTTCCATTAAATGCATTTCAGGGAATGTTTGGTATCCCTTCATAATTATATTTAATTCATCAGGTGCACCGGTTTTAATCATATAATCAAGGGCTCTTGTAAAATATGAACCATATATATCAGTAAAGTATTCTATATTTTCATCTAGCATTTTAGCCTTCTGGACATTTGCGTAACTCCATACGACTGTATTTTCATCTGGTATTTTAAAGGCACTCTTTGGCTTACCAAATGTACCAGTCATATATACGATTGGAATTGTTGAAAATTTTTCTAAGGTATCATCTATTATAGGTTCCCCTTCATCATCTTCTTCTGCTACTGGCCTTACCATACCTACTGCTGTAGCATGTCCAACTGCATCTTCAGCACGACGTGTAGCTTGTTTTAAATGTGCTTCATCCGATATGAATAAATCAACTGGCGAACGTTGGCCAGGCAATAAACCCCTTAATAGTTTTAATAATGGTCTTCTATGAAGATTTTCAGTTGCCTTGAATAATTCTATACTCATAACAAAAATATGCTTTGATTCTGGATCAAGTGAACCAGATTGTAAAGATGAGTCACTTTCATCTTTAACATTTACAATTTTATACTCGTTAAAATCATTAAAATATTCAAATAATTCTCCTATAAATTGCGACTGTGTTTCCGATTTGGCGCCTAGTAGAACAACAACGTTACGTGGCTGTAATTCACGAACAAGCCCCCCTGCAATATATGTTTTTCCACCCCTTGGTAGAATTCCAACTAGGAATCTATTATGTGAGCCAGGTGAAGTCCTGAACTCATTTATTCTATCCTTTAATATATCTACTGTTACCTTTTGGTGAAGTTGTAGTCTTAAGTTCTTGGTACCTTTTGAAGTTTCAGATGCTAGTGGAAATAAATACTTTATTTTATCCCACGTAATTGGTCTTTCGATATGTTTTATCTTATCATATAATGATCTTAATTTACTAAACATTTGTTCTTGACCATATATTTCTCTTGCCTCTTCAGATATACTTGGATCTGCTCTCTTTTTTGTTAACTTTACCGCCTCTTCATCTGAAACAAGTAAAAAAATTTTTTTATTATATTTAGTTTCATCTATTTTTTTGGCGGCAATATATATATTTTGTATATCATATTTACTTATACTTTTCTCTTTTTTATATTTCTTTGCGCTAGCAAATATGAATCCTGGTTTATCTGTACTATCATTTAATGCTTCTTCTTCATAAAATGAACAAGGGTCTGATTGTTGTATCTTAATAGTTGTTGGCAGGTTAAATACTGTGATATCACTTGCACCTCCAATCTTACTTGTTTGTATATAACGCTTAGATAAATATTTAAAAATATCCGAATAAAAATACTTGTCTCCTTCAGATATAGAATCTGGAATAGCATCCAAGTCACTTTCCACCTTGCCATGAAACATATACCTTTGCTTAGTAATTTCAAACCCTGGTAACTGACCAAGTGCTATTAATATATCCCAATAACTCTCAAATAAAGACATAGAAAAGGGATTTCCAGATATTTGATAATTTAATAGAGAATCCTCATTGATTTCTGATAATGGGTCTGTAAAACTTTGATTTAAGAACCATAAAAGTAAATCTGAACGCTTTTTATTCAAGAGTTCTGCAGGGGTTTCTTTTAGATGTGATACGGCTTGTTTTCTCTGTAATTCTATTAATTTCTTTTGTATTACATTTAATGGATTTTCTTCTGTTATAATTGATCCACTGCATGGATGGTAGAGAACAGAACAATCACTAACAATATCTTGTGTTTGTAATTCCGCAGAAGGATTAATAGGAAATGTGCTTTTCTTCAACTTGATTACCTTCTTTGAACTTCCAGCCACAGGCGCAGCCACGGGTACAGCCGCAACAACAGGCGGCACTCGCGAACGAATATAGTCACTCAATGTTTTCTTGATATACTCGGCCTCATTCGGCTTGAACCGTTCATGACCACCATTACCATTTTTATTTGTTTCAGATTCAGATTTAGCATTCACAAGTGCCAAAGTGTCCCATTCTTCATCAATATCTTCACCATTTCTTATTTTTCTATCAATATCTTTTTTCTCATCTGCAATATGGTCTGTAACAAATTTACGCCAGACCACAGGTACATTAACAACCTGATTAGTGGCCTCTTGAAGGGATTCACGATTTTCCGATAATTCCTCAATAGCCTCTAAACCCATCGATGCTAATACAGGTTCTTCTGCGAGAGAAGCACTATTACCGGAAGATTCTTCTACAGGTGCCACTACATTGGGCGCAGGCGCAATACCTGCCTCTTGCATTCGCAGACGGGCCTGGCTAAGAGTGTCTATTTTTTTACGGGTATTAGAGCGTTCATAACTGGAAAGTTTAGCCTGATACCCCGATAATCTATTATTCATTGTCTTCAAGTTACGCCTCAGTGACTCTGGATCCCTGTAAGTTCCACTACGAATTTTTGAGTTTACTGACTCTAAAAATTCTTTATCCTTTTTCTTCAAACCAGGATACGGATCCATATCAGCCATCTAATTCACAATATAATATATTTATCCCCCATTTTTACTTATCAAAACTCCATTCGCCACCACAATCAAAGCAGACCCAGCCAAGGCCATCCAAGATGGTTTCTCCCCCTCAAACAAGTAGCCAAATATGAACGCCGCGACAATACCAAACAAGCTCAGCATACTGAAAATCAGCGTGGAAACCAAGGGAATCGCAGAAAACCGCATCAGATATCCACCGAATCCGACCAAGCCGTTGAATAGAAGCATCGGCATCCAGACCTTCCAAGATAGATCTAGCTTAGGCATTTGCGCAGAAATCGGCGCAGACAGGCCGGAACTTAGCAAGGCCGTCAAGATCAAGAAGAAAGACCCGCCATACAATTCAAACATACGTTTCAGAGTCCCCTTCTGTTCATTCTTCCCCAGGATCTTGAAATAGAAATAAATGGCCGATTCTGTGACACCTGATAGCACAGCGCACAAGAGGGCGAAAGGGTGCTTTGTGTCCAAAATGGAACCAACATCGGGCTGGGCGATCATCACCATCCCTGCTAGAGCCATGCCGACCCAGACAAGTGAATCCGCAGCGATTTTTTCGCCGAGGAAAATCCAGGCACCCAGTAAATTCCAGATCGGGTACGCATAAAAAATGGACATGGCATTTCCTGCCGGCAAATCCTTGAAAGCCTTGTAACTTGTGCCCACATGTAAGAGATTCAAGAGGCCTGCGCCGGCCATTTGCGTCGGTATAATCTTGGTGAGCTGACCGGGCTCCTTGACCATCATAGCCAAGAAACTCATCAGACCGTAGACACCCATTCGGGATACGACCTGTGTCCAGAGATTCGTGGGGACCTGTTTAATCAAAATAGGGTATGATGCGAGTGTGATTTCACTTGCAAATACTAGTGCCTCCGCATACATCTGAAGCTCCCTATTAGCAGCAGGGGTTTATTTGTCGTTTAGGCAATCACACAGCACTCCTCGTGTTTGTCAGCGACACGTACTGCCTTCAGTACAATTTTGGGTTGCTCACTTGCCACCACCTCAGGCAGAGTCTCACTTGCAACCGCTGTCACCGTCTCACTTACCACCTCAACTTTCGCCTCAGGCTCCTTAAGGGTATTAACAGCTGTCTCTGCAGCCTCTGCAACCTGTGCTGCATCTGCAACCTGTGTTGCATCTGTAGACTTAATTTCAACACAGGGAGAGCACTCGCAAGTACTCTCACATACCTCCTTTATAAACTCATTCTTATTCTCATTCTCATCCTCACCCTCATCCTCGCTCACATTCTCTTCCTTCGGAATAGGCCCGTGAATACCCCCATCCAGTTGAACCAGCAAGGTAATAAAGATAAGAAGATCAACCAAGAAATTTTCTGTTTGCTTCTCACCCCTCATATGCTCTAGACTATTCTGGATACCCCTAATACATCTGGTTAACGTATAAGCACAGAAATACTTCAACAGCATAACACTAGACGACTGTTGCATTGCGTACATTAGAAGTGGACCTGGTCTAACTCAATTTTATGTGCGATAACTGTCTAAAACCCACTTCCATAACCCAAATAAATGATAACGGTTATAACCGGTAGACTAAAACCAATCTACGTGATTCATCTTGTGCAAGCATATACTCACACAAAACACAAACTGATATCTACATGGAATGATGAAGATCCGAATCTCTTGAATATTCTGGATAAAAGCGGATTCATAATTGTTTTGTCAGAAAGGCCTGCGCATATGACATCCTATAATGCCCAGGCAGTCACATCAACTGCGGGAATTATGAAAGCAGAACAACTTGGTTTCACTCACGTATGTCGTAGCAGAACCGACGTGTTCCCAACAAATCATGAGTATTTTTTACACTGCACTCATAATTTATATGTTAGCAAAGTAATGGCAATATGTGGGATTTTTGACTGGTTCCTAGACATAATGATGGTGGGGCCTACATGTGAAATGATAAAGGCATTTTCTCACCTACAATTACCAAATGATGATAGATTCCCTGAACAAATTATAATGGATAACTTGTATGGTAGAACATGCAATGAAAAAGACGAGAAGCGCTCTATTTTAAATTTTTGCCTCCCTATATGCAAAGAAAGGGGTCTAGAACTTATATGGTATCGCCCTCTTCCATGGAAAAATAGTGTAAGAAGCATACCGTATATGAAAATTGTAAATGAGTACTGTATTGATGGCCAAGACCCTATATGGACTTAGGATCGGCAAATGTTACTGTAGGTGCAACCAGATCCACAAATAGCCGCGAAACGCTCATCAAAATCATAGAAGAATATGAGACCTGTGTATTACTTATCACCTGAACGCCCGCTTGGCAAACGGGGCTACCTGTGGTGATAAGCCCCATAAAATACCCCATAAGCCCATCAGGAACACAGGCGTAATTATAGGCCTTTGTAGTTACATAGTGGGCAGTGTAAGTTAAGAGGACCGTTGCGGCAGATTTTAAGATAGGCTCCATGTACCTCTATATTAAGCTAGAATTGTATCAATTTTTAGAGGTGCCTAAATACATTATAATATAGAAGGACTAATACGAATGACTCAGTATTATGAAATGATAGACGGAGGTGAAAACAATGTCTATCATTTTCTATTTTACATGCTTTCTGGGTTTTTAGTGGCGAATATTCAAGAAGAAATTATTTATTATTATCCCAATCAAAATAACTGTAAAGTGTCCGAAGGATTTCTTGCGCTACTCCCCGCAAACTTCAAACGCCACTTGGAAAAGGATCCTAACATAGAATACGAATCCTTCATAGAAATCATACCTATTTATCCAGATTTTGCCCTGCCTCACAGTTACGGGCTTATGCGCTATTTATTTAACGAACACATGAGCAAAGATATCATACCAGGTAAAAAAATATATATTGAACGTAAACCACCTGCAGCTAATTCACGGTTATTTGTGAATGAACAACATATTCAAAATGCTCTAAAGGTGCTTGGATATGAAATCATTTGTATGGAAGATTACTCTATCAAAGAGCAAATTCGCATATTTTCTGAATCTGAATTTATAATTGCTGCGCACGGTGCGGCACTGACATTCACAGTATTCTGTAACACTGGTGCAAAAGTCTTAGAAATTTACGGAAAACATAATAATGAAAGGAAGCACTACTATCACATGGCCCACGTACTCAAGCACGGGTTTTTACGATTTCAAGATGTAACCGAAACAGACGAAGCAAAAGAAAATATGCTAGTGAATATATCAAGCCTTCTAGAGTTTGTGGAATTCTGGCATAATAATATGTTATTTTAGACTGCTTCACGATTCTTCAAAAAGGCAATATATATGATTCAGACAAGGTGTGCGAATCATAGATATTTTACCGTGGAGTACTTAATTTAAGTACTCCCTAAGGGTGCTGCCAAGTGACGAAATATGACACTTAATAGGTCAGACTCGCAAAGCGAGTCTTGACATTAAGAGTACTTAACTTCGGCACTTAGCGGTACATAAGGATTTAACCTCTTACTTCATCTCCCGCTTGCGTCTAGACGCCTCCTTCATTGCCGCTCCGAGCTTGGCATTCTTATCCTTCTTCTTCATCTCAGTGTAAATCTTCTTTACAAAGGTGGTCCACGGAGTGCCCTTACCAGCCTTGCGAGTTCCAGACTTGCGGTGACGACGAGTGTGTGCCATTCTATACCGTATGCATAGAAATTAATTAACGAATCAATCAAACTTCCGATATTGTTTGCTCGTATTATCTATTTTGGGCCTCAACTGTTCAAATGCCTGCAAACTGTCAAAATTCTGGGTTTCCGCAAAACCTTCGGGTACATATCGGCTGGAAAAGCCGCGACTTAAGATACGCTGGCTCTCAACTACACCACGGTCCATTTTTGACTCTTTCACGGCCGAATTCAATTCCCTGGCTACATTCCGAGGGTCAAAGGATGCTGCGTGTTGGTCAAAGAAGGGATTGCCTTCCAGTTTAGGCCCGTTCGGGTCAAACATGGGTGCCGGGATAGATATAGGTGCTTGATTCCGAGATGCGATACCCGCTTGGTCAAAAAATGCGGTGTCCCTGGGACGACCATTTTGCGTAGAGGGTGATGGCCGGAAGAATGCCTGTTGAACTTGTACACCTGATTGGCGAATTTCAATGTTGCGAGCATTTACTATGTCACGGGTAGAATCCTCCCGTCTTGATCGCGGTATAAATTGAGGCATCGGGGTTGTATCCACCGAAATTATAGGAATCCGAACAGACATCTAAACTGCTAGTATACTCTTATTCATTAGATGATACTCATTCCGTTTTTCTGGAATACGTCCGATGAAAACTGGATACAGTTTGGTGTATTCCTGTGCTCAGGAGGACGGCAGTTTTGGAGTGTAGAAGACACAGATACGGATGATCAGATTAGAGCAATGTTGGAGGAAAATGGGTTTCCTGTAATGGAAATACGTCGTACACCTGTAGGTATGTTTGTAGAAATTGACCACGAGAAAATAAAGCTATCTAATTTTTATATGTGGTATGAGATTGATCCTAAGACATCGGAGGAAGATGTATGGCGGACTTATAAAATTCCCACGGCACTTTGGTCGGACCCTGTATTCAAGGAGCATTGGTGGCGGACATCGGGTGTTTTATCTTTATCAGAGGGGTTTGGTGATGTTGTAAATTGAGGGTCTCGCAGGAGGGTCTCACCCTCGCAGGAGGGCTAAGGCGAAAAGACATTTAATAAATAGAAGCATACATTCTAATGAGTGGAAAAACTCAGCGGCGATCCTATGACAGTCTTGATATAAGCGG
>SXGQ01649578.1_pt1 | contig 20005 bp, 18 predicted proteins | sample 3178371 | NCBI WGS metagenome assembly SXGQ01 (sample SAMN11356859, study PRJNA531348) | freshwater metagenome | isolation source: freshwater sample F1-20 | place: China: Fuxian Lake, Yuxi | collected 2017-12-25 | reverse complement strand
GTATACATACCGCGCGGGCTGGCTTAAGCACCTAGGGTCGGGCTCTTGTCTGCCTTGCGTATTGTGTGCGGTATTGTCTGCTTTTTCTGGTTGCTGGTAATTTTGTAAGGGCGCAACAAAAGCGAAAGTTCGCGGTAGGCAACGGCTTGCTTTGAAAGATCGTCGTACACGCACAGAACATGCTTTGGCGTTTTGCCATTCTTGCCTTGCCACATGAACCACTCGCCCATGGCGCAACCGGAGTACGGAGCGATGTATTGCATTGGCGCGCTGGTGCCGGCGCCGGCGTCCACCACGATTGTGTATTCCATGGCGCCGTTCTTCTTCAGCGTGTCCACAACATTGGCCACGGTTGAATCTTTCTGACCAACAGCCACATACACGCACACAACGGCGTCGGGTGTTCCCCAATATTTTTTCTGATTGATGATGGCGTCAATGCACACGGCGGTCTTGCCGGTCTTGCGATCACCAATGACAAGTTCGCGCTGACCACGACCCACAGGAATCATGGAATCAACGGCTTTCACGCCAAATTGCAGCGGTTCCGTCACAGGCTGACGCTCTTTAATGCCAGGGGCAACAATGTCAACCTTCATGCTGGCGGTGGCTTTAATGGCCGGACCGCCGTCGATTGGATTGCCAAGCGCGTCCACCACGCGGCCAAGAAGTTCTGGACCAGCTGGCACTTCAAGCAAGCGGCTGGTGCTGCGCACGGTGTCGCCTTCGCGCACGCGCGTGGCGTTGCCGAAAATAGCCACGCCGACCATGTCGGTTTCAAGGTTCATGATTTGGCCGGTCACCACTCCGCCTTCGGAGTCGAACTCAACCAGCTCGCCGCTCATGGCTTTGCTTAAGCCATACACGCGCGCAATGCCGTCGCCAATTTCAACCACTTGCCCCACTTCGGAGATTTCAAGTTGCTGGCTGAATTGCTCAATTTCCTTTTGAATGACCGATGTGATTTCGTCTGTTTTAATTTTCACTGGTGTGCCTCTGTGTTCAATCTATAAAAGTGGTGGAAAAAAGTTGTGTGTACGAAAATGTCTAGTGCTTGCCCGCGCCGCCATCCATGAAACGATCTGGAGAAACGGCGAAGTCTTGTCGCGCTGAATCAATCATGGCCGCCCGCATGCGGCGCAAACGAGTGGCAACGCTGCCATCGATGAGTTGATCACCAATTCGAAGCTTGATGCCGCCAATCATGCTGGCGTCCTTGTAACTGTGAAGAACGGCTTCCTTGCCATAAGTGGCTTTAATTCTGTTGGAAACGCTGGCGGCCACTTCGGGGGCAATGGCGCCGCCATTGACGGTGAACACATCCACTTCCAACTTGCCAAAGCGCTCCTGCATGAGTTGGTCGAACGCGTCGCCCACTTCAAGCAGATGGCCCACGCGGCCCTTGCGGCTGAGAATAAGAATGAATTTCATCAGCAGATCGCTGATGTTGCCCTTGAGAATATTTTGCAAACTGTGCTCGCGCTTCTTGGCGTCCACGATTGGGCTTTGCAGAAAATGACGAAACGGCGCGTTGGCTCGAACCAATTCGCACAACTCGTCAAGCTCCTCGCCAATTTCGGCGGGAACATTGGCGCCCGCGGCCAAAGCCAGCGAGAGCAAACTCTCGGCATACAGTTTCGCGACTCGATCCACTTGTGCGGGCATTTGGTTCCTGTTGAGTGAGTGATTGTTTACTGTCGGGGCAACTCAGTGCGTGTAAGAAATGAATTCAGTACCTTGAATCAGTGATTTGGCGCGCGGAGCGCTTTAGCGGCTTGTCATTTCCGAGAGGCTTTCATCAACTAATCGCTTTTGATCGCTTGGCTGAATCTCGCGCTTGAGAATTTTGCCGGCCACACTTGTGGCTAGTGTCGCGGCAACCGCGTGAATTTCCGCAAGAGCCGTGCGCTTGGCGCTTTCAAGTTCTTGCGTGGCGCGAAGTCGCATGTCGTCCAACTCGCGTTGACTGCGCGCGCGCAATTCGTCGGCTTGTCTATCCGCCTCACTGCGCGCCTTTCGAATCATGTCATCGGCCGCGGCGCGGGCTTCTTCAAGGCGCTTCTCAAATTCGCTTTGCGCGGCTTTTGCTTTGGCTTGCGCGGCTTCGGCGGCGCGAATTTCGCTCAGAATTTTTTCATCACGGGCATCAAGCGCCTGAGTGATCTTGGGCCATACAACAAACATAAATGTTCCAAGGGCGATTGTGAACACCACGACGGTGCTGATCGCCGGAAGCAACTTAAAGCTCAGCGGACTTTCGGCGGCGGCTTCATTGGCAAGAATAAAAATATTCATAGGAACCTCTCAAGCGAAATGCAATCGCTGCGGCATGACCGCCGCGATTATGGAAGTGCGCGAAGGCCGACGCGGAATTACCTCCGCGCCGACCCGCGCCTGATCAATTATTTAACAAATCCGATGAGCAAACCAACAACCACGGCGAAGAGCGCAACGCCTTCAACCAAAGCCGCGGTCAAAATCATTTGAATGAAGATCTTGCCGGCCATTTCTGGTTGACGGGCAATGCTCTCCACGGCGCTTCCGCCGATTTTGCCAATGCCAATGCCGGCGCCGACAGCCGCAAGACCAGCGGCGAGTCCGCCACCGATTCCAAGGCCCCAGTTCACCGCGCCAACGGCGGCAACCGCGTCAGCCGCCATGGCTGGTGATGCGGCTAACAAGGTCATTCCGAGTGCTGTCATTCCAAGGGTCACGATGTTCTTCATTACAAGGTCTCCAGTGTCAAGTGTCTTTGATGCGGTGGGACGCATCGGGGTTCATTTCAAGCCTGTGTTCCCACAAACAAAGGCTGTTTCCGAAAGGGTTCACGCGAACCCAATTGTTCTTTCAAAAGTTCATTCAGTGATTCAGTGAGCGGCCGCCGTCGCGCCATCCAACTCGTGGGCTTCATGCTCCTCTTCATGGTGGCTCATTAAACTAATGAACACCGCGCTGAGGAACATGAATACAAACGCTTGTAAAAACGCGACGAAGAGTTCCATAAAAGTAATCAACACGGCAAAAACACCAGACACGAGTGTCACACCGGCAGTGGCCAAGCCGCTATTGGTGCCAGCCCATGTCATGCCACCGAACATCAACAATGTCGCGAGCAGTGTGTGTCCGCCAAACATGTTGGCGAAAAGTCGAATGCACAATGCAGCTGGCTTAATAATGATCCCAAGCACTTCAACCACAAAAATAATTGGCACAACAAGCAGAAGGCCTTTGGGGCCGTGGACTAATTCGTGACCACCGCACAAATGCTCCAACCACCCCTTCAAGCCCAGTTGGCGGAAGCCATGCACTTGAATCACAATAAATACAGAAAACGCAAGCACTGCGTTCACCGCGATATTGGCTGTAGCCGTGCCGCCCACCACCGCAAGTTGAGCGTCCTCTAGCCATGTTCCGGTGATCAATTGCATGTCCTGCATTGGAACCATGCCGATTAAATTCAGCGACAAAATAAGGAAGAACAGCGTTAACAGAAACCCCGCGAATTTGTGCGCGTCTTTCTTGCCCATCATTGGAGTCAGCATTTCATCGCGCAGATACAAACACATGACTTCAATCACTTGAGCAATACGGCCGCGGGATAAATAGCGGCGATGACCGAGCGACTCTTTGCCCGTGGAAATATTTTTGCTGGCGTACAGCAACACCGCCATGAACGCGATCAATCCAACAAACAGCGTGACCACTTGCAGCGTGAGGCCGCTGAATGGCTCCATTCCGCCAATGCGAACTGGCGCATCAAGCACATGACTAACTGGATTATTGCCGGAGGCAAGTAGGAATTGCATGGGTGCTCGTAAGGTAAGAAAGATGAATGTGTTGAGTGAACGATGTAGTTCTAAGTGTGAGTGAAGGTGATGCGGTGCGAATGAATATTTCAAGCGCGCCGCGCGAAAGTGAAGCGGGAAATTACTGCCTTTGTGGTTTCCGTGTGGAAGCCATTTGCTGTGAAACTGACTTGGCCACAATGATGGCTTCCGCAAGAAGCCCAATGATGGCCCAAACCACCCCTCCAACCAGCACCATAAGGGCGGGTAGATGGGAGTAGAAGTATATAGATATGAGCAGAATTGGTGCCCCAAGAACTCGCACAACCGTGCTTCCTAGCCACCACAGCATCCATTCGCTAGCGGGACGGCGTTTCCAGGGCTGCATGCCAAAGAAAATGACCGCCCACAAGATGGTGATTGCGCCCGAGGCAACCAACAGCCCTCTTGCAGATTCGGGTGGAAATTGCCAATTTTTCCATGGCAATTGTTGCGTAAGTACAGATAAAACAAGCATTAATACAAACAATCCACTGATGTGACTCGTGGGCAGCGCAAATATTGGCTCACCCTTTAGCGGTCCAGATTGGATGTGGCTTTCTTGCAAATCAACCATTTTTTGTGCCTTTTTTAGGCTTTTGTACTGAGCCTTCAAGTTCATTGTTTAATTTCAGGGCACTTCGCAAAAATGTGGTAATTCCAACTAATAATCCAACACCAGCACCGCAAATAATTCCCCAGTGGCCCAAACTTGGAAAGAAGTAGTCCGCGCCCCAACCCAGGGCTACCCCAGCCACCACTTGGCTCGAAAATTCCCAGCCAAGCGCCGCCATTTTCCAACCAATACGAGTTTCATTTCGATCTCGAATCCGCCGTGAGGTTGGCGAAAGCGGAATCAGCCGTTTGGGCAAAAAAGGCGGCGCGCCATCAATGTCGCCATCACGCTGCAAATTTGAATCTGGATTGTTGTCAGAGGCTGGCATGGATTTCACGGAAGCCTACACTTCAACGCCAATCAGCGAGATACCCCCATGGCAATTCCAGACGACCAAATTATTGATGTGACCGAGAGCAAACTCAACCGCTCCGAGAATCTTTTCGTTGTGTCGGTGTTCAAAGGACTGGGAACCACCATGCGCCACGCGTTTGAGAACTTTGGGCGCAACGGGTCCACCAAGAAAAATATCTGGGTGGTGCAATACCCAGAGCAGAAGCGCGACGATCGCCCTGTTGAGGAGGGTGGACAGTTCCGGCCAAATTTTCGGGGCGTCCATCGGCTTAATAAAGATGAGGATGGCCGCGTGCGCTGCGTGGCCTGCTTCATGTGCGCCACAGCCTGTCCCGCCAATTGCATTCACATTGTGGCGGATGAAAGTCCATGGGATGACCGCGAGAAGTATCCAAAGCAATTTGATATTGATGAGTTGCGCTGCATTTATTGCGGCATGTGCGAAGAGGCTTGCCCCGTGGACGCCATTGAACTGACTCCGCATTACGAGATCACGGGTTTGTCGCGCCAAGAGCTGATTTTTGACAAGTCAAAATTGCTGCAGGTGTATGACCAGACTATTGGCGAAAAGCCAATGTAATTGCACCGCGAATGCGCTTTTGAAACAATGTGCTCGCGCCGTGACAAGAATATTAGTTTTTTGGCTTATTCAAAAACTTGTCAAGCAAGCCGCCCACAACATCTTGTTGTGTTTGCGGTGGCGGCGAACCTGCGGGTGGCGGCGTCGTGCCCGAGCCAGATTTACCGCCAAGAATTCCCTCGGCAATACTTCCAAGGCCCTTGAGTAAATCCTCGCCCTTAGGCAAATCCAAATTTGGCTCCACTTTCATTTGCAATTCTTTCCCCTTTTCAAGTGGTCCTGAGAATGTCACTTTCACCTGCACGGCTTGGCGCATTTGCGCCGTGGTATTTCCCAAAATAGCGTTGATGTTGCCAAATGATTTTCCAAGCAGGCCATTGCCCGCCATGGCGTTGGTGACGCCTTCAAGCGGATAGCGCACCCTGATGAAGTTGGCGAACGGTGGATGCGACGCGAGATTGATCTCGGCCTCTGAAAAGATAGTTTGCTGCCAACTATTGCCTACCTTGCTCAATTGAATCGTGAAATCCTTATAGGCAAGAATGCCCTTGTTGATTTCACCGTTGAGCGGCGAGAGCAAGCCCGGAATGGTGGACTTATTGTCCTTCACCGAGGCAAGATTCATAATACTGATCAACTGCCCACTTTTTTCCAGTTCCACTTCGCCAACATCAATGGTGAAGCGCGCGTCGGTCTTAGCCATGTCAAATGGAAGTGGCGCGCGAACTATTGTGACTGTGGTGTTAATGGCCTTGTTTTTAAATTCAATGTCGCCAAGAATTGGATTGATGGGACGCAAAATATGCTCGCGCATATTTTCATCGGGGCGCAACTGAAATGTAATGGCCTCGCTTGGCACCACGATTATTTGCGAATCCACAATGCGCAGCGCGGGAATGTCCAGTGTGAGCGTTGAACTTTCAATGCGGCCCTTGAATCGATCGGAGGCCTCAAATCCAGTTTGGCCGGCAAGCTGAACACTGAACACGGGGCCAGCCAGATTTTGAATAAAGCCGTCGCCCTCTGAAATAGCGTCGATAAGCGAAGATGGAAACTCACTGATGTTGATACCAGCCACAAGTTTCATGGTTGGGATATTCATTTTTCCATCGGGTCCTGTCAGATTTTGCGCCTTCACTTTCACGCTCATGGGTTTGGCGGGTTGCCCCGCCGCGGCAAGCGCGCCCGTGAGATTCAGTTGGGCGCTTTGCGCGCCGCTGGTTTGCAAGGAAATATCGGTGGACGCAAAATTCAGAGTGGCAATATTTTCTGGTTGACCAGGCGGCGGCGCATTTTTTGTCCTTGAGGACAAGAGCGCTGTCGCGAACGTCACTTGAAATGGTTCCACGCGCACATTGGTTGCAAGAGCCGCGCCCGCCGCGAGGGGATTCAATTCGCCATTGATGAATGGAATGGTGATGGATGAAATATCAAGCGCCACATTGATGTCGCTTAAGTTTCGTATGGGTGTTTTTTGCGGACCACGATCCAACATAATTCGCGCGGCGTCGCCGGGTACGCTGGCATTGGCGGAACTTTGCGATAGAGTGATGGAGCCATTGGCGGCGCGCGAACCTTTGATATTGGCTTTGATGCGCCCTAAATCTGCGTTCAGCGCAAAGGTTGTTGAGCCAGCTTTGGAGCCAACATCCGCCTTCAATGCTCCGGCATTCTCCGCATTGTTGGTGGTCCATTGCGGCACATTGCCCATGCCAACAAGACGCGCGATGCGCTGTACGGCAATTTCGTTGGCGGTCACGGACCCGCTCCAGCTATCCACAGATTGTATTTTAAATTCACCTGCAACTTTCGCCGCTGGACCGCTGGCATCCAATAGGTCTGTGTTCAAGGTGGCAGAAACAGCGCCATTCATAGCAAGCGGACCAGCGAACTTTGCACGCATATTTTTAGCCACCAAGGTTTCAGAAAGTCCATTCACCTTGGACATGCTCAGCGAAGCAATGGTGACATCAAAGTTTGTAGCGGGCGAATTTAGATCGCGCTCCACCGTTGCTTGAACGCTCAGTTCGCTCAGCGCGGCGTTGCCTGCGCCACCTGGAAGACCATTGGCCAGCGCGCTGGCAATACTCGCGCTGCCTTGGAATAATTGTGGACCATCTATATCAACATTGCCGCGCACAACCGCATTTTGCAGCTTTGCCGTTCCAGCAAGACCGGGAGCTTTCGCTATGGCAAGATTCTCAACAAATATGGAAACAGGGCTTGGTATGAATTCAATCAAACCTTTTTCAAGCGCAGTTCGATCCGCCTTCACAGGCCCAGCGGCAAGTGTGCACTTTGCAGGGGCGGAAAGTTTCAGAGCGCCCTGGCTTGCCCACTCCGCAAGACTTGGCGAAAGCGTGATAGCGGTGTTATCCAGCGTCACTGAAGCCATTTTTGCGTCCCAGGTAGCGTTGATATTCATGACACCGGGCTCGGTTTGCGCGTTGATGTTCAGCGTGCCCTGTTCATAGGAGCCCGCAAGCGCGGACTTGATGGTTGAAGCACCAGGTTGCACCTGACGCAAAATATTTATTATGTTGGGTGGAATGCCGGGCAACAGTGTTGGATCAAATGGACCTAGTTGCGTGTTGGCGGTGATGTTCATTTGCTTGAAAGCGAACTGCTTGTCGCGCATCAAGCCAGCCATGTTGGCGGACACATTCACAGGCGTGGCATTGAGCGTGGTGGAAAGCGCAATGTCAACTTTGTCGGCAAGCGGAGCAGCGGCAAGCGTAAGGACAAGCGGACCCATGGCGACGGGCGCAATTCCATCTTGAATAAATTGCGCGGCGCCAATGTTCAGCGAGCCTTGCGCCGCAAGATCCGCCAAATTCAATTGTCCGCTCTGCATGACCGGGGGAATATAAAAACTTTGCAGCGCCATTGTGAGCGGCACCGTTTGTGGCGTGACAACATGGAATGATTTCAACAGCGCTGGTGAAAGTTGCGCGTTCAGTTGAGTGGTCTTGCCTTGGACCGCCCCAGTGCTCACATTGATTGCGGCGGAGCTTTGCAATTGAATGTGCGCGCTGGTCAGCGACAGATCAAATCCCGTGGCGCTATTGGTGGCGGCCTGAAATGAAATTGTTGGACCAACATCGCGCGCCATGTTGATGGGCGTGCTCCGCGTGAATTTTTCAAACAGCGAGGTGGGAATATTTTGCGCCTGCACGGAACCCGCCCATGTGCGCGGATCCTTGGCCCATGTGGCAATTGGGTCCTTGGAATTTGGACGAACCGCTTGCAGTGTGGCGGCAATTGTGGCCGGCTGGCTATCCACGGAAACCGCAATATTGACCTGGCAATCCAAGGGTTTTGAGACATCGGCTGTAATGGCGAACTTGGCCTGCGTGATTTCCGCGGGCGCCTCAAGCAGTGGCAGTAACACGCCGTCCACCTGCGCGCTCAACGAGCCGTTGACGGCGCTGAAATCAATGGCGCCGGCAGCGTTGAAAATATTTGTGAACTTGGCGCTGGCGGAAACGGCGCCAGGCTTATCGCCAATTTTTGTGTTGGCGGAAAGTTGAATTTCAAGCGGACCCGTTTGGCTGACCGCCATTTTGGCTTTCAATCCATTCACGGCGAAGGCGGGACCCGCGGCGTTGGTAATGGTGGCATCGAGGCTGCTCATCGTGATGTGAATGGGGCGCGGAGGAAATTCAAACGCGGCTCCGGAGGAGGGTGATGTTGAAGGCACCGTTACATTTGACGGAGCGCCTGGTATGGATGACGCGGAACTTTTGACCAGATCAAGCAAACTTAATTTTCCATCCGCATCCAGCGCACCGGCGATCTTGGCGCTTAAGGTGACATCAATTTGATCAATACTTCCCGTGGCAAGATCCAACAGGCCGTTGCGCAGCGACAAAGAAGCAATGACTGAACTTTTCGCGTCGCTGCCCACAATGCTGAAGTTGTCCACTTGCTGCGGACCAAACCATGTGAGCGACATATCGCCAATGGAAACTTTGCCATTCACTTGCTGCGCGAGCGCATCAGTGATCAGGCCGCGAAACATTGGAAGCGATGCGATGGATGGAAGCAACGCCACAAGCGCAATCACACATGTAAGACCGCCAAGCATGATCAACATAATCAACTTGCGCAATTTTTTGCGCGGCTTGGGCGTGATCGTTGCGGACTGAGTTGAGTTGTTTGTATCGGTCATAGGGAGACCTTCCAAAATACATCAATCAACGGTGATTGGGGTTGGTCCAGTTGCGGGCGCAAGTTGCAGCATCTTTGTAAGGGCCTTGCGCGCCAACACGGCAGCTTTGGGATGCACGGAAATCTGATTCACCACGCGGTCTTGCGCGAGTTGATCCAAGCACCACAACATATGCGACTGATCAATTCTGTACATGGTGGTGCAAAGACATTGGCAATCGCTGAGCATAAGCACCCGCACATCGCGCGCGGCGGCCGCTTGCGCTAGGCGATTCACCAGGTGAACCTCCGTGCCCACAACCCAGTTGGAACCCTTGGGCGCGTTCTGAATTTGCTGAATGATGAACTCCGTGCTGCCCACAAGATCCGCCTGCTCAACAACCTCTTGGCAACACTCTGGGTGCACCAATACTTTGACATTTGGGTTTTCGGCGCGCGCCTCCTCCACATGCTCGGGTCGAAATAATTTATGCACGCTGCAATGGCCCGCCCATAAAAGCACCTTACTTGTTCGAATAGCGTTGGCGTCAAGACCACCCATTGGCTTCTTGGGATTCCACAACGCCATGTCGCTGGTGCCGCCGTCACGCTGCGCGTCAATTTCACTTTTCAAACCAAGATCACGCGAAGTGTTGCGCCCCAAATGTTGATCGGGCATGAAGATCACTTGCACGCGCTCGCCCTTGGCCAACTTGGTATCGCCGCCATCAAATGCCCACTTCAACACATATCGAGCGTTGCTGGATGTGCAACACGCGCCGTGGTGTTCGCCAACAAACGCCTTCACCGCGGCGCTTGAATTGACATAGGTGATTGGAATCACGCGCACCTTGTCCTTGCTTTGCGCGTGGGCCTTTGCTATTTCCTCCCACGCCGTCATGGCGTCTTCATAAGCGGCCATGTCGGCCATGGAACAACCAGCGGATAAATCGGGAAGAATCACCTTCACGGATTCATCGGTGAGTATGTCGGCGGTTTCCGCCATGAAATGTACTCCGCAAAATAAAATGAATTGCGAGCCGCGCGCCTTGGCCTCCTTGGCCGCCATGCGGCTGAGTTGCAGTGAATCACCAATCAAGTCGGCATGCGCGATCACCTGATCTTGTTGATAATGATGACCAAGAATGAGTAGTTTGTCGCCAAACTGCTTGCGCCGCGCGGAAATGGCGCTCGCAAGATCCTTATCGGAGCTCGTTCGATAGTGCGCGGGAATTTCTGGCTGCCAAAGCATGTTGTGATTCTAGGTTGTATCAAGGCGCCTTGACTCTGTTCCACGCGCGCTCACATTCAGTGGCGACAGCCGACGAAAGTCGCGCAAATCCGCGCATATTATTTCAGCGATTGAACCGCTGGCATATGAATGCCCTCCACCGCAATCACTGGCGATCCCATGTGCTTCTCAATGGCGCTGGCAAGAATTTCGGCTTCGAGCGCGCTGTTGACCAGCACAAACAACGTGCTGCCACTGCCAGAGACATGCGCCGCGCGTTCGGTCAACTCCGCCAACTCCTCCAATTCGCCGCGCAACTTGGGGGCAACTTCGCACGCGGGGTGCGCCAAGTCGTTAAACGGTGCGTCGTGCGCTACGGTTTGCAGCACAGACAATGCGCGCACGCGCTCTATTTCAACAGCGCCGTGTGGTCGCAATTCATCCAGCCTTTGATAGACCGCGCCAGTCGCACATGCGGCATCCGGTAATACAAGCAGTGCGTGCAAATTGTCTGGAAGCGGCGCGGGCTCAAGTTGCTCACCAAGGCCGCTCACAATGGCGCTGCCGCCATCTAGTAAGAACGGCACATCCGAACCAAGCCGCGCGGCAATGTCGCGCAAAATTTCCCGCGACAATTGCAAATCAAATAATGTATTTAAAGCACGCAACATGGCGGCGGCGTTGCTGGAGCCACCACCTAAGCCGCCACCAACGGGAATTCTTTTCTCAAGCCGCATTTTAATTGGCAACTTGCGGCCAACATGCGCCTCCACGGCTTGGTGCGCCCGCACCGCCAAGTCCTTGGTGATGGACCAATTGATTTCAGATTTACGCCGCGCGTCTTTGTGCCAAAAAATTGCGTACAACGAAAACGAGTTCGGCTCCAAAGCCTCAATAAAAAGCTCGTCGTACAGCGACACAGTCACCATCCAACTTGCAATTGGATGCATTTGCTGCGCGTTGGGCGCGCCTACCGACAAGGCTAAATTCAATTTAGCGGGCGCAAGGGCGCAAATGGCGCGGGGTTGGTTCATTCAAAGAAAGTAGCGGAGATTTGAACACTTAGGCTATCCTGTGAAACCCTGTATTCCATGCTGTACATGTTTGAACAACGCCCGCGCCGTTGCACCTGAGGAGCTACCCATGTCCCAACCCGCCATTGAATTTGCGCCAAGCTCGCTCAAAACCTTCGTGCCCGCAAACACCAACGCCGCGGACTGGTCGCAGCTTCAGCCTTTGTATCAATCGCTGATCACGCGCGAACTGAAGTGTCAGCGTTGCTTGGAAAAACTTATTTTGGACCGCAGTGATTTGGACGCAGCCGCGGAAGAAGCGCAGGCGAATCTATACATCGCCATGACATGCCACACCGATGATGCGGTGGCCAAAAAAGGTTTTCTAGATTTTGTGGAGCAGGTGGAGCCTCAACTGAAGCGCGTGGGCTTTGAGCTGGACCAGAAAATTACAAATAGTCCGCACGCGCCAAAGCTGGACGCCAATCGTTACGGCGTGTTGCTTCGCGCCGTTGGTCAAGAAGTAAAATTATTCCGCGCGGAAAATGTGGCGCTGCAAACCCAAGCCACCAAGCTGGATCAGTCCTACAGCGAAATCTCCGGCGCCATGGTGGTGAACTTTGATGGCCAAGAAAAGACTTTGCCGCAAATGGCGCGCTATCTGGAGGATTCCGACCGCGCCAAGCGCGAGGCAAGTTGGCGCGCGGTGGCGGAGCGTCGTCAACAAGATTGCACAAGAGTGCATGACATTTACAGCAAGCTGATCACACTGCGCGACCGCATGGGCCGCAACGCCGGCTTTGATAATTTCCGCGACTTTCAACATCAGCGCATGCATCGATTTGATTACACACCCGCTGATTGCGGGCATTTTCACGAGGCGATTGAGAAACATTGCGTGCCGCTTGTTCGTGAAATGCAGAAGCAACGCGCCACTGCGCTGGGTTTACAAACGCTTCGTCCGTGGGATTTAAAAGTGGATGTGAAGGGCCGCGCACCGCTTCGACCATTCACAAACGGCGAGGACTTAACGGCAAAAACTTCGCGCACCTACCGCAACATGGACGCGGGTCTTTCGCAAATGTTTGACACCATGCTGAGTGGCGGATGTCTTGATCTTGACAGCCGCAAGGGCAAAGCGCCGGGCGGGTATCAATATCAACGCCAAGCTTCGCGCAAGCCATTTATATTTATGAACGCCGTTGGCTTGCACCGCGATCTCATCACCATGGTGCATGAGGCTGGCCACGCGTTTCACAGTTTGCTTTCCAAAGACGATCCGATTTTGTTATATAGAGGAAGTCCAACCGAGTTCGCGGAAGTGGCAAGCATGAGCCAGGAACTACTCACGCTTCCATACCTCTCGGAGTTTTTCAATAAAGCCGACGCCGCGCGCGCCAAGCGTGAATTGCTTGAAGGCGCCATCGCTGTGCTTCCGTGGGTGGCGCACATCGACGCGTTTCAACATTGGGTGTATCTCAATCCAACACATACCGTGAAAGAGCGCGAGACCAAGTGGCTGGAACTAGACGCGCGCTTTGGTGGCCTAGTGGACTGGACTGGCCTTGAACAATTCCGCGCGTCGCTGTGGCAGCGTCAATTGCATTTATTTGGCATGCCTTTTTATTACATTGAGTACGGCATTGCGCAACTTGGCGCGCTGCAAGTGTGGCTGGCTAGTTTGACCAATGAAAAGCAGGCGATCGCCAATTACAAAGCTGGCCTTGCGCTTGGCGGCAGCAAGCCGCTTCCACAATTGTTTCAAGCCGCCGGCATTCAGTTTGATTTCACCGCTCCCATTGTTGAAAAACTCATGAGCGCCGTGGGCTCGCAACTGAAGCAACTTTCCTAATTTCATAAAAGCATTACCCTCAGGACATCATGAAAAAAGTTCTCATTCTTGGCGCTGGAAAAATTGGACGCATGTGCGCGCATCTTCTGCAACACAGTGGCGACTATGCGGTCACAAGCTTGGACAACAGCGACGCGCACCTTGGGTGGGTGAGCAAAAATGTGACAGGTGTGAAATGTGTCAACGGTCGCTTTGATGACGCAAAGACACTTGACGCAAATTGCGCAGGGCAATGGGCTGTTTTAAGTTGCGCTCCATTTCATTGCAATGTGTTGATCGCGCAAAAGGCAAAGGCGCTCGGCGCGCACTATTTGGACTTGACCGAAGATGTGGCGGCAACCAAGCAAGTGATCGCAATTGCGCAAGGCGCAAGCACCGCGTTCATTCCGCAGTGCGGACTCGCGCCAGGTTTCATCACCATCGCCGCGTGGCATTTGGCCAAGGGCTTTGACAAGTTGCATGATTTGCGTTTGCGCGTGGGCGCCCTGCCGCGCTTCCCCAACAACGCCATGAAATACAATCTCACTTGGAGCACCGAGGGCCTGATCAATGAATATTGCCAGCCTTGCGAAGCCGTTCAAGACGGGCACTTTGTAACGGTTCCGCCACTTGAGCAGCTTGAGCACATGCAAATTGACGGCATTGAACTTGAGGCTTTCAACACTTCAGGCGGACTTGGTTCACTGGGCGAAACACTCAAGGGCAAAATTCAAAATCTCAACTACAAAACCATGCGTTTCCCTGGCCACCGCGACCAATTGAAGTTGCTGATTGAAGATTTGGGTTTCAAGAATCATCGCGACGAACTTAAGAAAATTTTTGAGCGCGCCCTGCCCGCCACTGAACAAGACCAAGTTGCCATTTTTGTCAGTTGCGTTGGCGAAAAGGACGGTCGTTTACTTGAGAAGACCTTCGCCAAAATTGTTTTGCATAAAGAAATTGATGGCTTGCCTTGGACCGCCATTCAAATCACAACGGCCGCGGGCATTTGCGCCGTACTTGATCTGCTCAAAGATGGTGCGCTTTCAACAAAGGGATTTATTCGCAACGAAGATGTTCCATTTGAGGCGTTTATTGGCAATCGATTTGGCAAGCATTACGCGTAAATCAAGGCGCGCAATAATCTGCGCCTCAATGACAGCACGCAAGCTGTGGCCGTGGATGTGTGGGCTCGCCTGAGTGGAGAGTTAGCCTCGTCCATGAACGGTTTGTATCACAGTTCTGCGGACTACTCTAAAGTCATGTCAAACTTAATAAAGATGAGTTTCGCCGGTCTAGCCGCTTGCTTCGCGCACGGATGTACCGGCGAATCAACGCCCGGTCTCGCTTTACCCGACCTTGCGGCACACAAGTGGAAGCACCGCGTGTTGATTATCGATACGCCGTCCATGCAGACCGCCCCCTACCTGCAACAAATCAGCGCCTTCGATGCAGCAGCGGCCGGTATCAAGGAACGCGACCTGGAAGTGATGACTCAAACCTCAGCGCCAGCATTCCGGGTGCGGCTCGTTGGTAAAGACGGTGGAGTAAAGCTTGATGTTGGTACGCCGATGACGACTGATGCGCTCTTCGCCCTCATCGATGCGATGCCGATGAGGCGGGACGAACTGTCGAACCGCTAACGCACAACTCTTCTCCATCAATGTCGCGTGGAAACATGGATGACCCAGTGAGTTGCTGCACAGGATTCGAAATCCCCGCCTACTATTCTCAACTATGAAAAACTTTGTAATCGCAGGTGGTAGTTCCGGAATCGGAAAAGCCCTCACCGAACAACTACTTGGTGCGGGTCACAGCGTCTATGTCCTGGCACGCTCCCTTCGGACATTGCAGCCACACTCCAATCTTCACTTCATCCAGACGGACTTCAGCGTCGAGTCGCCGACCATTCAGGGTTTGCCCGAGGAAATTCACGGCCTTGCCTATTGCCCTGGAAGTATTCAGTTGGCTCCGTTTCACCGTATGAGGGAGGATCTTTTCCTCAGTGATTATCGAATCAATGTGCTTGGTGCGGTGCATTTAATTCAAGCGGCGTTGCCCGCGTTAAAAAAACCTGGACACGCGTCTGTACTTTTATTTAGCACAGTCGCGGTGCAGACAGGCATGTCTTTTCATGCCTCGATCGCTGCGGCGAAGGGCGCCGTCGAAGGTCTCACCCGCAGCCTTGCGGCGGAGTTCTCAACCGCGGGCATACGCGTGAATGCAATCGCGCCATCTCTTACGCAAACGCCTCTAGCGGATCGGCTTCTGAACACTCCAGAAAAAATTGACGCATCCAACAAGCGCCATCCAATTGGCCGAGTGGGTCAACCAGACGAAGTGGCGGATCTTGCCGCGTTTCTCTTAAGCGAAAAGGGATCTTGGATGACCGGCCAAGTTCTGCACCTTGATGGCGGAATGGGTCAGTTGAGACTGTTCGCGTAATGCGACACTTCACTGCCGAATCCATCGCGGGTCTTGACGAGCGCTTTCGTCGCAACCTGATTAACTCGTTGCACGGCGTTCGACCCGCTTTGCTTGTTGGCACGACATCAGCGACGGGTATGGACAATCTTGCGGTGTTTAGTCAGGTTCTGCATATTGGAGCAAACCCGCCTCTTTCCGGAATCTTGTTTCGTCCAGATTCCGTCGAGCGCCACACACTGACCAACATTCGTCATAACGGCGCGTTCACCCTCAACACGGCCACCACGGCCATGGCCAAGCAGGTGCATCAAACCAGCGCGCGCTATCCGCGCGATGTGTCTGAGTTTGAAACTTGTGGATTGACTTCGGTACGCTTGCACTCCGCGCATGCGCCGTGTGTGGCCGAATCGCCAATCCAAATTGTGCTGCGTCTTGTGAGCGAGATTCCAATCACGCAGAACGGCACGATCTTGGTGGTCGGCGAAATACTGCATATCTATCTTCAAGATGATTTGATCAGCGAAGATGGATTCGTTGCGCATCACATTGCGGACAGCTTGGCCGTTGCGGGACTAGACGCGTACTTCGGCTTGCGCCATGGCCAGCGCCTTTCATACGCCAAGCCCGATGAACCAATTCAAGGTGAGCCGCTGTAGAAGGCGTAAAGAAAGAGCATTTACCGCAGAAGATCTTCCAGTCCGTGGACAACCCTTCACATGGCGTAAGAAATGTGAGCGTGATTGGGATGAAGTGAAGTATTACTCGGATCGCTGTCGAACATCAAAGCGCAAAAAATCCTAAATCATGCCTCGACATATCTTGCTTTGGTACCGGAATAACTTGCGGGTCGATGACCACGAGGCGCTTTACTGAGCCGCGAGTGAAGGCGCCTACTAAAAACTGAAGATGGATTGAGTTTGGAATAGTATTTTCTGAAATAACCTGACTACACTTTGTTATGAATTTGGGAAATCTATGATCGATCCATCCAATTTATATTTACCTGAAAATGATCCGCAACGACTCGCGTTGCATAATGAGGTCCACACCCGCCCTTCAGCCACATTTCAACTTCCGGCTCTCATTGTGTATGTCGCGGTTATGAATTCAAGAACCAGTATTTCTGATGAATATCAGCACCTGCGTCAATTAAGGGGTCACGAAGATTTGAAACTGGAGCAACTGAAGGGAAATTTCTTACAACTTCAATGCGATCATTTCAAAATAATTTGGGAAAGACATACTGAATTCACTCGATACACCATTATTCAACCACTGCCCCAACATGCGCATTGGGGCAGTCAGTTGCCTGAACTGGCAAGCCATGTTGCGACGGGTGTTGAGTGGCTCAAAGGAATTCCCGGCACAACAATTGCGGCAATTGAACTTGCCATGTTCAATGAAGGCATGGAAGATCCAGACGCTATTTTCAAAGCCAAGCAATGGCTGGGAGAAGGAACGGTTGTCGGTGGCAAGTTGGGGCGAACAACTGGCGATCAATCGCATTCGCATTTGATCACAAACTTGCGAATTGGTGCGGATGGATTTGTCCGCATGCTCGTTTTGACATCGCCTGAAACCTCAGAAAATCGCGCGGGCCGTGTCGCGCAACGACTGCTGGAACTTGAGACCTATCGAATGATGTCCTTGCTGAGTTTGCCAATTGCGAAACAATTGTCCAGCAAACTTTTTGAGGCGGAAACGAAATTGGTTGAAATTACCGCGCGGATTGAGACCAATACGGACAGCGATGAGGCGTTACTTCATCTTCTCGCGCGTTTGGCGGCCCAGGTTGAAAGCGCCACGGCCGAACACAGCTATCGATTCAGTGCGGCACGCGCTTACGACGCGATTGCAAGGGAGCGAATCCTGGAGATGCGCGAAAAACCCTTGTCGGGCATTCAAACATTCGGTGTGTTTTTGCAACGACGCTTGGCGCCCGCCATAGCCACAGTCAATGCAACATCCGATCGATTGGAGGGATTGGCTGAACGGGTTGCAAGAGCCAGCGCGTTGCTTCGCACACGGGTTGAAATTGCAACAGAGGCTCACAACCAGGAGTTGCTAGAAAAATTAACACGGGGCCAAGCGTTACAACTCCGACTGCAGACAACCGTCGAAGGCTTGTCGGTTGCCGCCATTACCTATTACGTGGTGAGCTTGCTTTTCTATCTGGGCAAGGCGATCAAAGCTTCCGGCATCGATCTGAATCCTGAAATGTTGGCGGGATTAAGTACGCCCGTGGTTTTACTTTTAAGCTGGCGTTTGATTCGAAAGATTCATCGCGGCTTCAGAAATTTATAATAAAGTTCAATCCGTTGCGCCATTGATTGTTGGGAATTCATTGAAGTGCCCCTACGCCAACACCAACATCATTCACGCTGGTCTCTGGCAGGTGCTTGGGGAACTGATAAAAAGAGCGCTTCACTTTAAAGCCCGACTTGGTTTTGGCCTCACCAAAGCAAACCAAGATCATGTGTTGCAAATCCTGCGGCTTCTGGTGCATCAACATAATCAAATGACCTTGCACGGGGAAAACGACTTTGTCCGCGTTCAACGCGCCCGCACCAAGGCCGGCGCAATTGATCACAAAACGACTGTCAATGTCCTTGAATTGATCCACTTTCTGCTGCATAAATTTCACGCGCGGCTTCAAGTAGTCTGTCAACGAATTCATCATCACGGTCGTGTCCATAAAAATACTGTCGTCATACGCAAGCACCTTGCGCGTGGTGTTGGTTCCAAAATCAAGAACTACTTCCGTCGTGGCCGTAATCATGAGCCACAACTTGGTCGCCAATTTTTCCACGCTCAACTACGGCGAGCCGTGGCGCATAGAGCGTTCACACAGTATCTACTTGCCTAAATATGCTTGATTCAATGTAGGTCGAGTAATCTTTCGTACCTCGTGGCAGATTGCACCGATCCACATGAAACATAAGAAAGAATAGAAAAATAAAAAATAATAACGAACAAATATTTTCGTATACAGGCTCCTCGCGGTTTATTGACTGATTATTTTAAAATCCGCACGCAATTAGACAACCTCTTTTATTTCTCGGAACAATTTCAGACTGTCCCGCGAGTAATTTCACACGAATGCCCTCACCCCCGCCGCGCAACCAGCACCACAATTTCCGCAGGCACATTGCGCCGATACGGAAACCACGCGCCCGCGCCAACGTTCACAAATAATCGGCTCACTCCCTGCTCATAAAATCCGCTTGAGTATCTGTGCGCTAGAGCCAGATTTTTCTGTGGCTTGTTGCGTAGCGCAACTTGCCCGCCGTGCGTGTGACCCGCCAATACCAACGGAATACCTGCGTCGCTTGCGGCGGCGAAGGCTTTAGGATTATGCGTCAATAATAAATGCGGGCGCGTGTGCGCAATCGCCTCTACGGAGGCGCGAAGCGCCTTGGTTGATTTGTTCCAATCAATTCCAGCCACGCGCAGATCATGCTCGTCGCGTCTGCGCGTTGCCACTGATTCATGCAGCACATTAAGTTTGTGATGTACGGCCGCGGCGGCAAACTCAACCGCGTCATCAAGATGGTCGTGATTGCCCAACACCAAATAGCGGCCCAAAGGCGCGCGGATTTCGCCCATGGCTTTCAGCAACGGCTCGCAACCTTTCCATTCAAGGTCCACCACATCGCCGGTGCAAGCCAACATGTCAATGCGCGCGCTGTCGAGTCGCTCGACCAATTCAATGCCGCGGTGCAACGGCATAAGTTCGCCCCAATGCAAATCGCTTAAGTGGCCAATGCGAAGTCCGTCAAACGCGCGCGGCCAATTTGGAAGGGCGATTTCTATTTCATGAAACGCAATTGGCTGCTCAAGGTGGCGGCGCGTGAGGCGGCCCTTCAAGATTCGATCGATGGCTTTTGTAAAAATAATTTGACGCAACTTGGCCCGCTGAAATTTTCCGCCGCGCTTTGGATGCGTCTTGGAATGAAGTTTCAGATGCGCTTTGACGTGCG
>SXGQ01202217.1_pt1 | contig 20006 bp, 22 predicted proteins | sample 3178371 | NCBI WGS metagenome assembly SXGQ01 (sample SAMN11356859, study PRJNA531348) | freshwater metagenome | isolation source: freshwater sample F1-20 | place: China: Fuxian Lake, Yuxi | collected 2017-12-25 | reverse complement strand
GACAAGGTCGACAAGTTCCTGGCCACCAGGTTTGGGCCGCGCGTGGCCGCTCGCGTGCAGCATGCGCACATGCTGGACGAGGGCCGGCCGATCGAGACGGTTTGGGACGCGGTGACGGGCGCCACCGCCTACGCGCGCAGCATCCCGTGGCAGGCCGACCGGGTCGAATTCGAAACCCTGGCCGGTGGTTTGCTCGACCTGGTCGAGGTGGTGGCGTGAGCCGGCGCCTGGTTTACGCCGGGGCTTTCCCCGGCGTCGGCCGGTTTCGGGTTACCTGGTCGGCCGACTGGGCGGAATACCGCGTTCACCTGTTTGACCTGGCCGGGGACCTGGTGGCCGAATATTTCACCGACGACCGGGCCGATGCGGTGGCCACCGCCGACCGCATGCTGGCCGATCGGGCCGCCATGGTCGGGGTCGAATAGCCCGCCCGTTTTCCCCTTTTAAACCCGGCCGCGCGCCGGGTTTTTTTCTGGTCGGGTATCGGTGGCCAGGCCGCCTACCTGGTCGAGCTCCGGCCGCTTACCTGGTCGAAACCCGCCAGGCCGCCGGCCGGCCATGCCTGCCCCCTGGTCGGTCGACCAGGCGCCCCGGGCCGTGCCCGCGGTATCGTGGCCCGCGGGCCGTGTTTGCATGTCCTGCCGGCCCGTGTTTGCGAAACAGGACGCAAACACCGCCGACCTGGTGCGGTGGCCCGCGGGCCCTGGCGCCGAAGTAGGCGCCAGCTCACAGGCCCCGTATCCCCGGGGCCCAAAAAAACGGGCCGGGTGCAAGCTGCGCAGGCTTTAGCCCGATTTCACACGCTAGATGCTGCACAAAACAGTTTTGGCCCCCACCTTGAAAAAGGGCCCCTTGTTTTCGTAAAACAATTTGCCTTGCAAATTTTTTGTATTCGTGGAACAATCGGTTTCATGAAAACAACTTGCTCAAGTTGCGGCCGAGCCAACGACCGCATGCCCCAGCGCTACTGCCGCGCGTGCCACGCTGCTTATGCCAGGGCCCGTCGTCCGCGGCACGTGGACCTACCTGAAGAGCAGCGCCAGCGAGCCGTTGCCCGTGCATATGCCAACGTGTACCAACGCAGGGGAAAACTTCTTCCCCAACCATGCACCGTGTGCCGCGATCCAGTAGCCCAGAAGCATCACGACGACTACAGCAAGCCGCTCCAAGTGACGTGGCTCTGTAGGAAATGTCATCTGATCCTACACTCTGGCGACAAAACTCTCCACGTGGAACAATCATGATCCCTGACGAAATTGAATCGGAACGGCTCAAGCTGGAGTACCGGCTCGCGCAGCTTGAAACTCAAGACAAAGCGCGTGCTCACTTCATCGATTTCGTGCGTTACGTCTGGCCGGAGGCAATCCTTGGCGAGCACCATCAGAAGATGGCCAACGCCTTCGACCGTATTGCCAACGGCACTTTGAAGCGCCTGATCATCAACATGCCTCCGCGGCACACGAAGTCTGAATTTGCGTCCTATCTCCTGCCCGCCTACCTCATGGGAAGAGAGCCGCGGACCAAGGCCATTGAAGCGACCCACAACAGCGAGCTCGCCGTCCGCTTTGGCAGGAAGGTCCGTGACCTGATGGACATGGACACCTACAAAGAAATCTTCCCCAATGTCGCGCTGAAGCAAGACTCCAAAGCCGCTGGCCGGTGGGACACGAACAAGGGCGGGGAGTACTTTGCCGTTGGCGTGGGCGGTGCCATGACTGGCCGTGGCGCTGACGTTCTGATCATTGACGACCCGCACTCGGAGCAGGACGCAATGAGTGACCTTGCTTTGGACAATGCCTGGGACTGGTACATCTCTGGCCCGAGGACTCGTCTGCAGCCAGGCGGTGCGATCGTGATCGTGATGACGCGCTGGGGCACGAAGGACTTGACGGCGCGGCTGCTCAAGGCGCAGAAATCGCGCAACGCGGACCAGTGGGAGGTGATTGAGTTCCCGGCTATCTTGCCTAGTGGTAAACCCTTATGGCCTGGCTTTTGGAAGATCGAGGAGCTGGAGGGCGTCAAGGCCACGCTGTCGGTGCAGAAGTGGAACGCGATGTACCAGCAGCAGCCCACCAACGACGAGGGCGCGATCTTGAAGAGGGAGTGGTGGAAGGTCTGGCCAAAGGACGATCCGCCGGTGGTGAACTACATCATCCAGTCGTTGGACACGGCGTACTCCAAGAAGGAGACGGCTGACTATTCGGTGATCACCACCTGGGGCGTGTTTTACTTGAACGAGGACTCTGGGGCGTCGATTATTTTGCTCGACGTCAAGCGCGGGCGCTGGGACTTCCCCGAGCTCAAGCGGGTGGCCAAGGACCAGTACGATCACTGGCAACCTGACAACGTGCTGATCGAGGCCAAGGCCACGGGCACGTCGCTTCAGCAGGAACTTCGCCGGATGAGCATCCCGGTGACCATGTATTCGCCTGGCGGGCGCAGGAGCGGCACTGATAAGGTTGCGCGGGCCAATGCGGTGGCGCCGATCTTTGAGGCCGGGATGGTCTGGGCCCCTGACACGGACTGGGCCGAGGAGCTTGTTGAGGAATGCGCGGCCTTTCCCAACGGGGACAACGACGACATGGTCGACAGCACCACCATGGCGATGATGCGTTTTCGCCAGGGCAACTTTATCAGCTTGGAGTCTGACGACAACGAGCCGCAGGACAAAGGCGAGCTTGTGCCGGAGTACTATTGAGGCTTAAAATGGCCTGAACTGTTTCCACGGAGCCGTCGCATATGGACGAACAATATCTGTCTCCAAACCAGATGAGCGAGGGCTACGAGCCGGAGCCTGTCCAAAACTTTGCCATCGGCGGCATTGCTCTTCCCGGTCAGCGGGCCTTTCTCCGTGGCTCGGACAAGGACTACCTGGCACAGCGGGCCAAGGAGCTTGAAGCGTTTGAGGCCCAGCGCCAGGCCTACAACAACGCCTTGACCAAGTACCAGGAAGAGGTCTACAAGCCGTACAGCTCCCAGTACGACGCCTATGCCAAGGCAGTGGAGACCTGGAATGCCGGACCGCGGACCGAGGACTATGCCGGCCCGGCCGAGCCCACTTTGGCGTCGTTTGACATGAAGGCCCCTGAATTGCCGTTCAAAGAGGAGGATGTCAAAGCGTATCAGCAGGCTGCTGGCCAGCGGGCGCAAAAGGACGCAGCAAGCAGGGCGGTGGCCATTGACGTGGTCAGCAACCCCGACAAATTCAATTTTGGTTCAATGTCCGTGGCCGGCAGGTTCATGGCAGAAGGGGGTCCAGTGGAACGTGATGACAACGAGGCGTTGGACGGCATCCTCCAGGAACTGAGCACCAACAGCCAGCCCTCGCCGTTTGCGCCGCTGCAAGCCATCCAGCAGGACCCCAACCTGTCGCCCACCATGCTCGGCGGACAAGCCAACATGGGCTTCATCACCGACCGCCTGGGCAACCGCATTTATGCACCGGCTGCGCCAATGTTGTTTGCAGAAGGCGGCGAGGCCAGCGAGGAAGACTACATCAACACCGACCCGTTGGGCTCGGCGCAGAAGATGATGGCCGACCTGATGGGCAGCAAGAAGGCGTCGCCCAACGAGGTCAGCGTCAAGCGCGTGGCCAAGTCCTCTGGCGGCGCCAAGTCCGGCAAGGAAATGACCATGGGCATTGAGTCGCTCATGTCGGCCAAGGCCCAGGTCCCCGAGCTCAAGGGCGAGGACAGCGCGCGCTCGCAGATGGAAGCACTGGCTCTGGCCTACAAGCTCAAGGCGCAGGAAGCCTCAAACGCGGCCCGCGGCCTGATGCGCAACACCATGGGCGCGCCGACCTTGGAGAAGCCCGCTCTGACCAAGAACAGCTTGGCCAAAAAGCGCTTTGAGAAGGGCGGTGAGGTAAAAAAGTCTGAGGGGGATGGGGCAGAGATGCCGCAATCCCCTGAGGAGCAGCCAGTGGCAGAGGAGTCCAGCGCCTCTCGTGCGCTCAAGTCGTTTGTCTCGCGTTTAAAAGAAGGCGCGCAAGGGTACTTGGGCCTTGATCCAGGAGTTTCCGGCAGTGATGCATATCGCACGGGCCAGGCGCTAGGCAACATGCCGGGCGTTGGAGCTCCGGCGGCAGTGGCAGGCATCTTTATTGGCAAGGGAGCCAAGGGCTGGAACGCCGCTTCAAATGCCCTGGCCAAGAAAATAACCAGTCAGGGGGCCTCCCCTGAAGAAGTTTGGAAGACGACGGGCAACTTCAAGGCGCCGGACGGCCAGTGGCGGCAAGAAATATCAGACGCAGGCGCGCAGATGCGCGAGTCTATTCTTCAGGGCCCGGCCAGCCGAGTGCTGTCTCATCCAGAGCTGTTTGAGAACTACCCCGAGCTCGGCAAGATTATGACGAGAAAGGACCCTTACAGTACGCGCAGCGTGCTGATGGGAGGGACGGGCCCTGACCCCGTCATACAGGTGGGCACTGCTGGCGGGAAGAATGAATCTGCCAAGGGCATGCTTCATGAGATGCAGCATGCAATTCAATTCAAAGAGGGCTTCGGGCAGGGGGGTTCAAAGACCATGGCGTTCACTGACCCCAAGGCGTTTGAAATTCTGAAAGAAGTTCGGTCCCGCATGGCTCAACCGGCTTCGATTGAAGATTTTGCTAAAGTGGCATGGCAAAGCAATGAGGTGACACCTGAAATTGCAAAGAAGTACCAGCAGTACTTGGACTACCACAAGAAGAGCCTGAAGAACATGGACAAAGCGGCCCAAGAAGGCGCCGCCGAGTTGTATTACAAGAGGCTGTTGGGAGAGGCAGAAGCGCGCGCGGTTGAGGGGCGTAAGCCGCTTACCATGGAACAGCGCCTGCAGCTTATTCCTTCGCAGAGCTACCGCACAAATGCAGGCAGGGACATCATTCCTCTGGACCAGCTAATTGTCAAGCGCGCCGAAGGCAGCCCCAAGGAGGGCGAGCTCAGCCAAGAGGAACTGGATGCAGCCAGCCGTCCAGCCTTTGTCACGCCCAGGTCAGGCATTGGCCGCAAGGAAGGCCCGATCAGTCGTGCGCTGAACACTGGCGAGGCGTACGTGAACATGGCCAAGGGCGCCACTGAACTGCCCTACGACATCGCTGGCGCACCGGTGGACATTGCCACCATGGCGCTGCGCCCATTTGGCTACGGCGTCGACAAGCCTGTGATGGGCAGCGACTGGATCAAGGAGAAGATGACAGCGGCCAAGGTGCGCCCTGAGCCGCCAAAGGACGCCACCGACAAGGGCTTCTACACAGCCGGGCAACTGCTGTCCAACCTGACCAATCCGGCCGGCGTCACGCGCTCGGGCGTACGGGCAGTGCAGAAGGCCGGCGAGGCCGCCTCTGACGTGGCCAAGGACTTCCAACAGTACAACCGCCAGTTGGCGGTGCCCAGCGCGTCGTATGTCTCCCGCGCGCCTGGCGGCTACTTCCCCACGTCGCGTGCCAATGAGGGCGGCGTTCTGTCTTCTTTGGATAATGCTTTAAACCCAATCCTTAAACAGGTCAAAGAGATTGACGACCCAGCGAAACGGGAAGCGTTGTCCATGCTTTTTAATCAAAAGGCCAAGGACTTTTTTACAAAGCAGGCAGGCAGCGTGCAAGACCCACTGCGGGCGGACATCTTGTCCGGCGCCTTGAGATTTGATGACGAGTCTTCAATGGGAGATGTCTTCCCGCGCGTCTTGCAAAAAAATGTAGCGCAGGGCGACCTTCAGGCGTTGAGACTGCTTGAAAAAAACTACGATCAGATGATCGGCATAAAGACGGTTGTCCCTCGTCGCACAGATGCTCCCCAGGTAGACAATGTTCCAGAGTCCCAGATTTTGGCCAACATGAGGGACAACATAGACAAAATCCCGGACGCCCAGTTGCTGGCCTACGCAGGTAAAAAGCCGGCCCCTGGACCGACTGGCGTTGCTGACGCGGCGGCGGAGGTACGTAAAAAGCTGCAGGCCAACCCGACTCTTTTTTCTACGGTGCTTGAGCCGCGAATTGCAAGGACTCTGTTCCCAGAGACTCAATACTCGACTGACACGGACATGGCCCGCTACCCAACCCTGTACGGCACTACTGCTGTAGAGGCCATGGTCGTAAACCCTGCTCTCCAGCCACAGGATTACACTCAGAAGGTTTCCCCAGGCTACTTCCTCCCTGACTTGGATAAGGCAATTGAGAAGGGGCAGCCCATCCTTGACATCAGCAAGGACCGTATTAAGCTGCTTGGCATGGACGGCAGCAAGTTGCTGAGCCAAGCGCTTCAGATGCCGGTGGAAGAAATCAACCGAATGGGGTTTGCAGACTTCATCAAAAAGGCTTACGCCAACACGCAGCAAATTGACAAGTTTGAAGCAGCGTTGCCCAAAGTCAAGAAGATGATTCAAGCGGGCAAGCCTCCCCCTGCCGACATCATGACTTACGGCGTAAAAGACTTTGTGCCATCGGGGGACGTTTACCGGTGGGTCAAAGTGGTCAAGCCCGATGGGGTGCGCGCAATCGCTGCAGGCATGAACAACTCGGTCGGCAGCTATGCAACCTCGTCCACCTATGGCAGCTTGGGCAAAGGTCGCGCTGCGTTAGACAAAGGCGAGGCAGAAATTTACTCGCTATACGACAGGGACAACGTGCCGCATGTGACGGTGGAGTATCTGACTGCCAAGCCAGGCGTGCCAGACAACAAAAAGAACACCATCGCACAGCTCACTGGCAACGGACCTTTGACTGGCAACGATGCTCCTGAAAACTATGCCCCACACATAGTTGATTTGTTGAATAATCTACGTCCAAGTTCGGTGCCCCTTAGGATCAAATCCCTATTGGAGTCCACGGGCCAAAAGGCCTCCTTGTCCGAAGAGGTCATGGCCCCACTGTACTTTGGGGTTCCGCTAGAGGCTTTGAGAGCGCGAGATGACAATCTTTTGCGACAACTTGGGGCTCCATAAAAGTTTGCATAAGGACCACACATGCCAATCGACAAAGCACTCAACCGAGCACCGGCCCTGGAGGTCATCGTAGGGGGCGGCGGCATTCCTGAGCCCTCAATGGACATTGAAGTGGTCATTGACGACGACGGTGGCGCCACCATCGAGATGGGCGAGGACGAGGCGCAGTCGGTCGACTTCTACGACAACCTGGTCGACGTCATTGACCCGGACGCCTTGTCGCGCATCTCCATTGATGTGGCCGCCATGTACGAGGCCGACAAGGCCTCACGCTCCGATTGGGAGCAGATGTACGCCAAGGGCCTTGATCTGCTGGGCTTGCGCATCGAAGAACGCACCAAGCCCTTCCGCGGCGCGGCCGGTGCGGTGCATCCAATGATCACCGAGGCCATCATCCAGTTCCAGGCGCAGGCCCTGAAGGAGCTGATGCCCGCTGGCGGCCCTGTTCGCACGCAGATCATGGGCAAAGAGACGGTCGAAAAGTTCCAGCAGGCCGGTCGCGTGCAGGATTTTATGAATTACCAGCTCACCACGGTGATGGAGGAGTACACGCCGGAGTTCGACCAGCAGCTTTTCTACACCGGATACGGCGGTTCGACCTTCAAAAAGGTCTACTACGACTACCAACTGGGCCGGATGGTGTCAAAACTGTGCCTGGCGGACGACGTCTACATCCCGTACAACGGTTCCAGCGTCGTTTCGCAGTGTCCGCGGCTCACGAACCGCATTCCGATGGACGCCAACGAGTACAAAAAGCGCTCTTTGGCCGGCGAATACATCGACATCCCCGTTGAAACCTACGCCGCGCCCTCCGATCCGAGCCAAATCAAGGCCGCGGTGGACAAAGTGACGGGCATTCAGCCCACCGATGACGTCGGCGAGGTGTTTTTGCTGGAGCAACTGGTCGATTTGGACATCCCAGGCTTCGAAGACAAGGACGAAAACGGCGAACCGACCGGAATCAAGCTGCCCTACGTTGTCACACTGGCCGAAGACAGCCTCAAGGTTGTCGGAATTCGTCGGAATTGGAAGGAAAACGACGAAAAGAAGCGCCGCCGCAACTACTACGTCCACTACGTGCTCGTCGAGGGCCCTGGCGCGTACGGTTTGGGCTTTGTGCACCTCATTGGAGGCCTTGGAAAGGCCGCAACAAGCGCCCTGCGGCAGTTGATCGACGCTGGAACGCTCGCAAACCTGCCTGCGGGCTTCAAAGCCAAGGGCGCGCGAATCGCGGACGACTCTGACCCCATCCAGCCGGGCGAATGGCGCGACATTGACGCGGGTGGCGCCGAGCTTTCGGCCTCTTTGATGCCTCTGCCCTACAAAGAGCCCAGCCAGGTGCTGTTTGCGCTGCTGGGGTTCCTTGTGGACGCCGGCAAACGCCTGTCCAGCACCGCCGACATGCAAGTTGGCGACGGCAACCAGTACGCGCAGGTCGGAACGACCCTGGCGCTGCTGGAGCGCGGCTCTATGGTCATGTCCAGCATCCACAAGCGCCTGCATTACGCGCAGACGCTGGAGTTCCGGCTGCTGTTCGAAGGCTTTGGCCAGTACCTGCCCGACGAGTACCCCTATGACGTGCCTGGCGCGAGCCGCAAGGTCAAGAAGTCGGACTTCAATTCGATGGTGGGTGTGCAGCCGGTGGCCGACCCCAACATCTTCAGCTCTGCGCAACGCATCCAGCTCGCTCAGATGCAGTTGCAGCTCGCTCAGAGTGCCCCGAACATGCACAACATGTACGAAGCCTTCTACCGCATGTACGCGGCGCTCAACATCCGTGACATCGACGGCATCTTGCTGCCCCAGAACACCAGCACGCCGCGTGATCCAGCCTCGGAGAACAGTGACGTGCTCAACGGCATGAAGCTCAAAGCCTTTGCTGGCCAGCAGCACGACGCGCACATCGCCAGCCACTTGATGATGGGCATGTCCCCCATCCTGCAGTCCAACCCATTGTCCGCAGCAGAGCTGCAGAAGCACATCCTTGACCACGTGCGCTTGAAAGCCGAGGAAGACGTGGAAGCAGAGCTGTTTAAGACCTATGGAACCGACCCCGATCGCATGGTCTCAGCCATCCAGAAGGAGGGCATGATCGCACTCAAAATCGCCCTGGGCATAAAAGAGGTCCGGGACATGCAGCAGGAGCTTGCAGGCGGCGACGAAGGCCCCGATCCGTTGATCAAGCTCAAGGAGACGGAGTTGCAGCAGCGTGCGCAGAATGACCAGGCCAAGAACCAGCTCGATCAGCAGCGCCTGGCCCTGGACCAGCAGAAGTTGCAGGACAACAAGATGTTCAACCAGCAGAAACTGGCGCTTCAAGGCGCCAAAGTCGGCCAACCACCCATGGGAGTTCAAAATGCCGCTTAAAAAAGGCTCCAGCCAGAAGACCATCAGCCGCAACATCGGTGAGATCGTGCGCGACTACAAGCAAGACGGGATGATTGGCACCAGCAAGCCAAAGAGCAAGGCCGCGGCCATCAAACAGGCTGCCGCGATCGCCTATGACAAGGCTGGCAAGACCAAGAAGATGGCCAAAGGCGGAGGGGTGCAGGGCCCCGCAATGATTGTCAAGAAAAAGGACGGAAACCGTCCCGTTAAGATATACTGAACACTGTCAACCGTGCCAACGGGTGGGGCCTTAAACCACCTGCTTTTCATGGAATCCCCATGCTTGAATTTGCAGAAGCAGTTCTGAAGGAAATCAGGAAACTTCAGGAGCAATCGAAGCAGATTGTTCTGAACGGCACCATCCCAGACATGGAGCGGTACCGCTACATGATGGGTCGCCTGGAAGGATTGAGGATGGCAGAGGATTCCGTGAAAGAACTTCTCAAGAAGGTCACGGATGACGAAGACCTCATCAACTGAAAGGACGCCAATGGAGACCGCTGAAGTTTCTGCACCACAAATGACCGCGCTGGAACGCAAATGGGCCGAAGAGGCTGCCAGCAAGCCTCCTGCTCTGGAGGACGCCTACACCGAGCTCGGGTTTGACCCCGAAAAGCTCAATCAGGCGGTCATCGACACCATTCCCAAGCCTACCGGGTGGCGCATTGCCATCCTGCCCTATCGCGGCGCCGAGAAGACCAAGGGCGGCATCGTCCTGGCCGAAGAGACGCAGCGCAAAACGCAGTTGGCCACCGTGTGCGGCTACGTTTTGAAGATGGGGGACCTGGCATACGCGGACGAGGGCAAGTTCCCTGCCGGCGCGTGGTGCAAGGAAGGCGATTGGATCATCTTCGGCCGGTATGCTGGCGCCCGCATACCGATCGACGGCGGGGAAATCCGGCTGTTGAACGACGATGAGGTACTGGCCGTGGTCAACAGTCCTGAAGACGTTCTGCACATGTAAAGGAGCATTTCTATGAACGAAGAATTGGAATTTAAGGTAGGCGAAGACGAGAGTCCGGCTACCGTTGCGGTATCGGAAGATGGTACTGCGCAGGTTGTTTCCAAACCGGAGCAAAGTGGCAGCGAGCTGGACCAGTACAGCGAGGGCGTCAAAAAGCGCATCGACAAGCTGACCGCCCGCCTGCGCGAGACGCAGCGCCGCGAGCAGGCCGCCCTGGAATACGCCAAGAACGTGCAGGCTCGCGCCACGCAGCTTGAGCAGCAGTACATGTCGGTCGACAACGAGCGTCTTGGCGAGGCCAGCAGCCGAGTCCAGACGCAGGTGGTCGCGCTCAAGCAGATCATCCGCAAGGCTCGCGAAGAAGGTGACATTGACACCGAGACCGAAGCGCAGCAGCGCCTGGCTGCTATGACTTTGGAGCAGAGCCAGATCGCGGCAGCAGCACAGCAGCGTGAGCAACAGCAGCAGCAGTGGGCATACCAGCAACAGGTTGCCGCCCAACAGGCTGCTATGCAGCCCCAAGTCCAAGTCCAGCAGGAAGTGGACCCGCGGGTGGAAGACTGGGCCGAGCGTAATCCGTGGTACGGAAGAGACACCGCCATGACCCACGCGGCATGGGGCATTCATCGCCAGTTGATTCAGGTTGAGGGGTTTGACCCCAACACCGAAGCGTACTATGATGAGCTTGACAACCGTTTGAGGCAGACCTTCCCCCAGAAATTGGGTGGGGGCCAGCAGCAAGCGCAAACTAACAGGGCCGCCCGATCCGTGCAAACGGTGGCACCTGCATCCCGATCATCGGGTATCAACAACGCACGCCGCACTGTCAAGTTGACCCCAAGTCAAGTTGCAATTGCCAAAAAGCTGGGCGTTCCGCTTGAGGAATACGCCAAGTACGTGAAGGAGTAAGCCATGTCTGACGTCAAAATTCCAGTTCTCAATCGCACTTCTCGCGCGGCCGAATCGCGTGAAAAAGATGCGCGACGCAAACCATGGGCACCACCTTCTCGACTGGATGCGCCTCCCGCGCCTCCGGGATACGAGCACCGTTGGATTCGGGCCGAAGCAGGCGGAGTAGAAGACCGCACGAACATCTCTGGCAAGCTCCGCGAGGGGTATGAGCTGGTTCGTGGGGATGAGCACCCCGACTATCAGGTTCCAACAGTAGAAGATGGCCGACATGCTGGCGTGATCAGCGTGGGAGGTTTGCTTCTAGCACGCATCCCCAAGGAAACGGTTCAAGAGCGCAATGCGTATTACAACTCACGTGCAAACGACCAATTGCAGGCTGTCGACAATGAGCTGATGAAGGCCAATGCACACAACAGCATGACCATTCAGCGGCCCACCCGCCAGTCCCGCGTTTCATTCGGTGGCTCTCGCGGCCAGTGAAATCAACTTTTTGAAGGAAACATCAAATGGCAAACGTGAATAAGCCCTTTGGTCTGCGTCCTCTCGGCAATCTGTCAGCTACCGGCGCTCAAAAGCAGTACGGCTACCTGATTGCTGATAACCAGTCCGGGGCGATTTTTCAAGGCGATCTGGTGACCATTGACAATGGTTACTTGGTCAAGTTCAACAACACGGATCACACTGTGGCAGTAGGCGTTTTCAACGGCTGCAACTACATTGATCCCACCACCGGCAAGCCGACCTGGAAGAACTACTATCCCGGCTCCGTCAACATCACCGCTGGCCAGATCGTGGCTGACGTGATCGACGATCCTAATCAGTTGTTCATCATCCAGAACGCCGGCACTCCCACCCAGGCCAATATCGGCACCAATGCTGATATTACCGCCAGCACCACCGGAAGCACCACCACGGGCATGTCCAACATGACCATGAGCGGCACTTTCACCGAGGCTGCTACCGCGAACCTGAAGGCAGTGGGCCTGTGGAACGTACCGGGCAATGAGATGGGCCAATACGCCGTTCTCGTTGTGAAGATCAATGAGCACATGTACGGCAGCGTTGGCACGCCGGGCTTTAGCACCTAAGGAGATCAAAAATGGCAATTTCACGCGCACAACTGGTGAAAGAGCTTGAGCCTGGTCTCAATGCTCTGTTCGGCCTGGAGTACAAGAACTACGAGAATGAGCACACGCAAATCTATTCCGTCGAATCCTCGGATCGTGCATTCGAAGAAGAGGTGATGGAGTCGGGCTTTGCGGAAGCTCCGGTTAAGACCGAGGGCGCTGGCGTCGCTTACGACCAGGCGCAAGAGGTTTACACCGCTCGCTACACCCACGAGACCATTGCTCTGGCGTTCTCGCTGACCGAAGAAGCCGTGGAGGACAACCTCTACGACCGTCTGTCGGCCCGCTACACCAAGGCTCTGGCCCGCTCGATGGCCCAGACCAAGCAGATCAAGGCTGCGGCTGTGCTGAATGGCGCTTTTACCACCTCTATCGGTGGCGACGGCGTTGCTCTTTGCGCAACCAACCACCCCACTCTGACTGGTCCCAACCTGTCCAACACCCTGGCTACGGCCGCCGACCTGTCCGAGACCTCTCTGGAGCAGGCGCTGATCGACATCGCCGCGTTCACCGATGAGCGTGGCCTGAAGATCGCTGTCCAGGGCCTGAAGCTAATCCTGCCGAAGGAACTGCAGTTCACGGGCGACCGTATTCTGAAGTCCACTCTGCGGGTTGGCACTGCTGACAACGACATCAACGCTGTCCGCAACATGGGCATGGTGCCGCAAGGCTACGTGGTCAACCACTTCTTGACCGATCCGGACGCCTGGTTCATCAAGACCGACGCCCCCAACGGCATGAAGATGTTTGAGCGCGTGTCCATGAAGACCGGTTTTGAAGGCGACTTCGACACCGGCAACGTGCGCTACAAAGCTCGCGAGCGCTACAGCTTCGGCTTCAGCGATCCGCGCGGCATCTTTGGCTCGCCTGGTGCGGCTTGATAGCTGTCTAGCAGCAATGAAAAAGGGGTCTTCGGGCCCCTTTTTCTTTTTTCGCAAATAGGTTATATTGGGGCCATTCCGGGGTTTCCGGTACATCTGACAGTCCCGGCTGACGACATGCAGACAGATGTGCCTTCAATCGCATGTGAGGAATTATCATGAGCCTAACCACGTTTAGCGGACCGGTCAAATCTAATGCTGGCTTTATTGGCCTCGTCGCTCAAAGCGAACTGACCGCCGCTTCCACCCTGACCGCTGCCGATTCCGGCAATGTCTACTTCCTGAATTCAGCCACTGAATTTGCCACCACCTTGCCGGCCCCTGTAGCTGGCTTGTCTTTCACGTTCATTGTCAAAACCGCTCCCTCTGGTGCAAGCTACACCATCGTGACTGCCTCCAGTGCCAACATCATCAAAGGCCAACAGTACAACGCTGCCGGCGTCGCTGGCGATACTGGCACTGCTGACGACACCATCACCTTTGTTGACGGCTCTGCTGTTGCGGGTGACATGGTCACCCTGATCAGTGATGGCACTTCCTGGTTTGCCAAGGCATTTTGCGCTGTTGCAGCTGGTGTGACGTTCACCCAAGCCTCTTAATAGGAGGCAGCCATGAGCGCCAGTAACATCCAGGCAGTCACAAAGACTGCTGATGCTCACGCAATTGGGGGTCGAACCCGCGTTGCGGGCATCTACTACACGTGCACTGCCACGGCCTCGTCGTTCACACTGAGGAACGGCTCTGTTGTAGGCGCACCGGCCCTCGTCACGATCAACACGCCGGCTGCTGCTGGCGCGTACGACATCATCCTCCCCGACCTGGGCATTGTGTTTTCCGACGGGGTCTTCATTGATGTAAACGATGTCCAGGTGACCAGTGTCACGCTTCTTTTCTACGGTGGAGCGGCACAGTAATGGCATCCAAAGGCATGGGCATCAAGACTTCGGTGAAGTCCGGTAACTTCCGGGCCACCAAGTCCGGCGCAGGCATGACCGAAAAGGGTGTCAAGGCCTTTCGCAAAGCCAATCCAGGCAGCAAGCTCAAGACTGCGGTGACGACCAAAAACCCGTCACCGGCAGAGGCAAAGCGGCGCGCCTCGTATTGTGCTCGTTCTGAGGGGCAGATGAAGCAGTTTCCAGATGCTGCCAAAGACCCCAACAGTCGGCTGCGCCAGGCGCGAAAGCGTTGGAGGTGCTAAGCCGTGGAAATGATGATTTGGAACGTGGTCTTGACTGCGATTGTGGCTGTTATGGGATTTCTTTTAAAGAGCAAGTTTGACGAGATTGGCCGACTGGGCATTCTCCTGAACAAGACTCGGGAAGAGGTCGCACGCGAGCATGTCACTCGCAAAGAGGTGGACGACCGGTTTGACAAGTTCGTGAGCCATGTGGACCAGAGGTTCAACAGGCTTGAGGTGAAGCTAGACGAAATTCGAAAGGCTGGATAAAGACATGAAAACAAAGATGCAGATGGTCAAAAAAGGGGGCAAAAAGGTTCCTGCTTTTGCCGCTGACGGCGTGGGCAAAATGAAAAAAGGTGGCATGGCAGGCATGCACAAGATGCCTGATGGCACCATGATGAAGAACTCCGCAATGGGCGACAAGATGGGTCGTGCGGTGAAACGTAAAACGGCCGACGTCAAGGGCCGTGCAATGAAAAAAGGAGCCTGATCATGGCTGGAAAAGGTATGGGTTGCGCCACTCGTGGCGGCGGTGCCGTGATGAGCGGTCCGAAGAATCGCGTGATGTCGGAAACGAGCAAGACGACCGGCCCCGTGATGATGAAAAAAGGCGGTGCTGTGAATCAGCATAAGCGCATGGCCATGGGCGAAAAAGTCAAGGGCTACATGGGCGGCGGCATGATCAAGGGCTACCGCAAGGGCGGGATGTGCAAGTAAATGACCACATCGGGCACCACCACATTTAACCTGTCGATTGATGACTTAATCGAAGAGGCATTTGAGCGCTGCGGCATGAGGCCGACCAGTGGGTACCAACTCACGTCTGCACGCCGCTCGCTCAACTTGCTTTTCCTCGATTGGGCCAATCGCGGCTTGAACCTGTGGACGATTGAGCAAGCGACGTACGAGTTGACGCAAGGCATCAACGAAATCTCGCTGGATGCTTCTGTTGTCAACGTGCTCGAAGCTATCATTCGCCAAAACAACCAAGGTATCAACACCGACGTTTACATTGAGCGAATCAGCCGGGAAGACTGGCTTAATGTGCCGGACAAGACCACGCAGGCACGCCCTGCGCAGTTCTACGTCCAGCGCACCAACATTCCAAAGGTGTTTTTCTATCCGGCAGCGGACCAGAACTACACCTTCGTGTACTACCGCATCCGTCGCATCCAGGACGCGGGCGCGTACACAAACGATGCCGACGTCAACTTCCGGTTCCTGCCTTGCCTGACATCAGGTTTGGCGTACTACCTGTCGCTCAAGTTCGCCGCTGAACGCGCTTCGGCGCTCAAGGCGATCTACGAGGAGGACTTCCTCCGCGCAGCGATGGAGGACCGCGACACTGCCAGCGTGCAGTTCGTACCGGACCTGGGGGTGTGACATGGCCTATGCAACCGGCAAGTTCTCCTATGGCTTGTGCGACTACTGTGGCCAACGCTACAAGTACAACACACTGCGTAAGAACTGGCGCGGGTTCATGGTCTGCCCCGACGATTACGAGCCAAAAGAGCCGCAGCTCGAGCCGCTGCGCTATCGAGGTGACGCGATTGCATTGCGTGACCCAAGACCCGATCGTATTGAGCCTGTGTCCGTCTTTGTTGGCGCGCCAGGCTTTACGGCGTTCCAGAGCTATGGCAGCGTCCAAGGCGGCACCAACATGCAGCCGTACGTGCAGGACCAGGCGCTCGTTGCGCAGGGCGTTGTTGGATCAGTGACTGTGAGCATCTCATGACCTACGACGAACTTGTCACCAACATCCGAAACTACACCGAGGTGGGCAGCAACGTCTTCACCGAGCCGGTGATCAACACTTTCATCACGATGGCGGAGAACCAGATTCTTCGCGAGATTGACTTGGATGTGTTCAAACTTGAGTCCACGGGCAGCATGACCCAGGGCAACAAGTTCTTGGCCGCTCCTGCTGACCTGCTCACGCATCGCTACATGATTTTGACGCCTGCCAGTGGTGAGCAGGTGTTTTTGGACTTCCGGGACACCTCTTTCATGAAAGAGTACTGGGCCAACGGCACGACGCAGGGGGTGCCCAAATACTATTCGGTGTGGGATCAAAACACGTTCTACATTGCGCCCACGCCGAACCAGAATTACAGCGTCGAGCTGGGCTATATTTATCGCCCTGCGCAGCTGTCTTCTGCCAATCCAACGACCTGGATCAGCAACAATGCGCCTGAGGCGTTGCTCTATGCGTGTTTGATCCAGGCTTACAGCTACACCAAGGGCCCGCCCGAGATGATGCAGTATTTCCGTCAGGCCTACAAAGAGGCTATCCAGGGTCTGGGCACCGAGCAGCAGGGTCGCCGCCGCCGTGACGAGTACCGTGACGGCATGCTCCGCATCCCACTTAAATCGGATTCACCAGGGCCATGATCACAACATCACTGCACGCTCCTGTTGGCAACGTCTTTGTCGAGACCACGCAAGCGCGTGGCTGGACGGTGGAAGAGCTGGCCGCTCGCGCGGCTGACAAGATCATCTACGTCGGCGATCAGTCTCACCCCACGGTGCAGGCGCAGGCTAGGGCGTTTAAAGAGAGCGTCAAGCAAGTTGTGGCGTTCTATTTGCAGGAGGCGGTGGAGCAGGACAGAGCCTCCATCGCCGTTCGTCTGCGCACTGCTGGTCATCCTGACCTGGTCCACTTGTTAGGAAAGTAAAAATGGCGTTCTCAGGAAACTATCTCTGCACCAGCTTTAAGGTGGAGTTGTTGAAAGCAACGCACAACTTTACTACCGGCACTGGGGACACTTTCAAACTGGCCTTGTACGACAACAGTGCGGCTTTTACTGCGGCAACAACTGCGTACACGGCCACCAACGAGGTGGCCAGCTCAGGGACATACGCAGCAGGCGGGGGCGCGTTGACCAACGTCACGCCCACGTCCACCGGCACGACTGCATTCACGGATTTTGACGACCTGTCCTTCACCGGAGCAACCATCACAGCGTATGGTGCAATGATCTACAACGACACGGCGGCAGGCAATCCAGCAGTTTGCATCTTGGATTTTGGCGGGGCAAAGACGTCTACCACAGGCACTTTCACCATCATTTTCCCCACTGCTGACATAACAAGCGCGCTTATTCGCATTGTCTAACGGGGGAACACGTGACCGATGTTGTTGTCTCCGTTGCAGGCGTACAGGCCCAAGGGCAACTGGGATCGGTTGTCGTGTGGGGCCCTGTAGATGACGCTCAGACGCCTAATTGGCAAAATGTAGACGACACACAGTCGGGAAACTGGTCCGTTGTAAATGACGAAAACACGGTGTCTTGGACCCGAGTCCTAACGTAAAGGAAAAAAACATGGCAGGCAGCACCTACTCCAGTAATCTCAAGATTGAGCTGATGAGCACCGGGGAGAACTCCGGAACTTGGGGAACAATCACCAACACCAACTTGGGCACGGCACTTGAGCAGGCCGTAATTGGCCTGGGCAACCCTGACTTTGTGGCAGATGCTAACCTGACCATCAGCATCACCAACAGCAACGCGGCTCAAGCTGCGCGGGCCTTGGTCCTGAATGTGACGTCCGTGTTCGGTAGTTTGACGGCCACTCGCGAGCTGGTGGTGCCCACCATCCAGAAGCAGTACATTGTCCAGAACAACACGACCGGTGGCCAGAGCATTACGGTGAAAACTTCGGCCGGCACAGGCATCACTGTGCCCAACGGGCTCAAGGCGCATTTGTATGTAGACGGCACCAATGTCATCCAGATGTTTGACTTTGTAGACATCAACGGTGGCGCGATCGACAACACTCCTATCGGCGGCAGCACTCCGGCAGCAGGTGCGTTTACGACTGCAACGGTTACGACTGGCAACATTACCACCGTAAACGCCACAGCCGTGAACGCAACAACGGTTGACGCCACAAACGTGGAGGTGACCAACATCAAGGCCAAGGACGGCACTGCTGCCGTGCAGATTGCCGACTCCACCGGGGTTGTTTCTGTTACCGCCGCACCAGTTTTAACCGCACTGACGGCCAGCCAGGCGGTGTTCACCAACGCCTCTAAAGCGCTGGTGAGCAACGCCATCACGGGGACAGGCAACGTGGTGATGTCTGCGTCGCCTACTTTGACTGGAACCCTTACAGCATCTGCAATCACCGCCTCTGGCACGGTTACAGGAAACGGCAACTGGGTCTTAGGCAATGCAGACACAGACACCATTACGCAGGGCGCGTCGTATGTGAACGGCACAAAGTTGCGCTCCGCAAAAACTGCGACCAACACACTGGCTTTGGCCGCTTATGACGTTGATGGTGCCGCATACACCGATCTGGTGACGTTGACGGCAAGCAACACGCCTACTTTGGCGTTGACCTCGACGGGCGTTGGCACGATTGACAACATGTCGGTAGGTGCCACTACCCCATCCACAGGCGCGTTCACAACGCTGACCGCAAGCTCGACCATCACGGCCTCTACCCTGACTGCATCTCAGGCAGTGTTCACTGACGGTTCCAAGGGGCTGGTGAGCAACGCCATCACGGGAACTGGCAACGTGGTGATGTCCACTTCGCCAACCTTGGTAACTCCAGCCTTGGGAACCCCATCCAGCGCGACTTTGACCAACGCCACTGGCCTGCCAATTTCCACGGGCGTGTCAGGTTTGGGAACAGGCGTGGCAACTTTCCTTGCTACGCCCTCAAGCGCCAACCTGCGAAGCGCTGTAACGGACGAAACCGGGACAGGGGCCTTGGTCTTTGCCACAAGCCCAACGCTGGTGACTCCTAATTTGGGCACACCTTCTGCACTGGTCGGAACGAACATCACCGGTACGGCGGCAGGACTGACAGCAGGAAGCGTGACCACAAACGCTAACCTGACCGGCGCAGTGACATCGGTGGGTAACGCTACTTCGCTCGGCTCGTTTACATCGGCTGACCTTGCTGGCGCTTTGACGGACGAGACTGGTAGCGGATCGGCTGTGTTTGCCACATCACCGACTTTGGTGACCCCCGCTCTCGGAACACCCTCCAGCGCAACATTGACCAATGCAACAGGCTTGCCCATCAGCACAGGCGTGAGTGGCTTGGGGTCTGGTGTGGCCACATTCTTGGCGACTCCATCCTCTGCAAACCTTGCCGCAGCAGTCACAGACGAAACAGGCACAGGCGCTTTGGTCTTTGCCAACAGCCCAACCTTTGTGACTCCCGCCTTGGGTACTCCAGCATCGGGTGTAGTAACAAACCTGACTGGAACGGCTTCCATCAATATCAACGGCACTGTGGGCGCAACAACCCCTGCTGCGGGTACGTTTACAACGCTGACAGCCAACGGCAACACAACCCTTGGCGATGCCTCTGCCGACACTGTGACCATCAACGGCACGGTGCAGCCCGGTGTAGTAATTAGCGGCTCATCGACTGGTGACGCTCTGCGTATTACTCAGCTTGGCACTGGCAATGCGCTGTTAGTCGAAGATTCGACCAATCCTGACTCAACGCCGCTTGTAATTGATGCAAGTGGTAGAATTATTCAGGGCTACACCACAGCAATCCTTACGGCAGATGACTACAACGGGGTAACCAGAACTGGATGGGGTTATCAAGGTAACGGCACAGCCACAGCAGGTGCGCTTTTTACATCTTGGAACACAACATCAGTT
>SXGQ01316940.1_pt1 | contig 20015 bp, 22 predicted proteins | sample 3178371 | NCBI WGS metagenome assembly SXGQ01 (sample SAMN11356859, study PRJNA531348) | freshwater metagenome | isolation source: freshwater sample F1-20 | place: China: Fuxian Lake, Yuxi | collected 2017-12-25 | reverse complement strand
GATCATATTTGGTGGGATTTCCCTAATGGACCAAGCATCTCAGTATTCGCCAGTGATTATATGAATGCTGGTTCAGGAACATCTACAGTGGTTAAGACTACAGAGACCACATTAGAGGTTGATTGGAACCTTAAGAAATTTAGCGACAACAATAGCCCTATAACCAACGTTAATTGGAAAATGACAGTAAACCCAACAACTGGCGAATGGACCGGTATTGGAACTGTTGCTGGAAACACGACTAATCTTTGGTATCCACAACGCACTGGTGTTCGTGAGGCTGCGGGCGAACCTGTAAAACCAATGACAAACGTGACTACTGCGACAATTGCAGCAGCAGAAACCGTAGTTGCAGATAAGACTGAAGTAAAAACAGAAGCGGTAGCTACTTTAGTTGCCCTTACTGAAACTGCTACGGCAACAGTTGCTACTGCAAATCAGTTGGCAAATGTTGCTGTTGAGAAGGTTGAGGTTGCAGTAACTGCGCTTTCAACACCTGTAGTTTCGCCAGAGCCTCAACAGCCGTCGACACCGCCAGTCGAACCGACTCCTGTGCCTGCTCCCGTTCCAACTCCTCCTGCTCAAGAATCTTCTCAACCAACAGTTCCTCAGAACCCTCAGCCATCCACTGATCAACCATCTGTCGAGCCTTCTCAACCTCAGAATCCCATAACGCCTCAAACTCCTTCGGATCCATCAACTACTCCTTCCCAAGAATCCAATCCCAACCCTTCGACTCAACCTGAGCCTCAGCCTGAGCCAAACGTTCCATCAGAACCTGATTCTGAGGATCAGCCAGTAGATCCTGAAGAGCCTGTTGAACCTGAGGACGAATCTGAGACTGAAGAGAATTCTGAAGAAGATGAACCTCAAGAAGAGAATCCTGAAGAGTCTTCTGAAGAGGAAACAGAAAGTCAGGAAGAGGAAGTAGAGGATGCTCCAGAAGATAACACTCCTTCAGACACTCCAGACGAGACAGAGAATCCTCAAGACACTCCTGAAGTTTCCGAAAATCAACCTGAAGACTCATCTACTGAGCCCTCCACAGAAGAGCCGCAGACACCCATAGAAGAAACAGAACCAGAGGAAGAACCTTCATCGGAATCCGAAGAAACGCAGGAGCCGACGGAGGAAGAGACCGTAGTTGAGGAACCAGAATCACAACAGCCGTCACAAGAGCAAGAGCAAGAAAATCAGTCCATAGAATCATCCTCAAATAGTACACCATCCGTAGAAGAAGCTGTAACTGAGGCACTAGCTGATGGGAAGCTTACTGAGGCTGAAAAAACAGTTGTTGCAGAGGCATTGATTGAGGCAGCTAATGGCGGTCCCGTGTCCGCTGAAGCTATTAAAGAAGCTGGCATTGAATATAAAGACCTTCCACCAGAGACTCCTGTTGAGGTTAGGAAGGATGAAAACGGTAATGAAGTTATAATTACAGCAGACGTTGCTGCAGCCCTCGTATTACTAGAGAACCCTGCAGAGTTAATTGGCGCAATATTCAGTGATCCCGGTCAAGCTCTTCAAGCACTCGGAAGTATCGGTGCTGATATGTCCTCTGAAGAACGTGAAGAATCCGAAAAAATAATCGTAGCTGCGGTCATTGCTGGCCAAGCTGCGGTTGGGGCAGCCACTATGGCTGCTCAATCAACAACCACTAGATCTTCTAGTGGCGGGGGGGCTCCATCGGGGAGTTCTTCAAAAGGTGGAGACAAGATAGTAAGGAGACGAATAAAGTGACAAAGCTTCTAAAAGATATGGTAGAACAGCTTTGGACAGTTCTTGGAATGTTTATTGCTTGGGTTGTTCTAGACGGGAGCGCAAAAACGGTTGTAGGCTATGCCATTATAGGAACTCTAATAGCTTGGTCAGTAACCTATCCCCTAAGGAACCCGAAAGAAGATGATTAAGTTTAAACTAGTTTTAGCCGCCTTATCTTTAATGTTTGTGTCGGGTTGTGGCTATGATGGGCAATTTAGATATCCATGTCAAAATCCCGTTAACTGGGAAAAAGCAGAATGTAAACCACCTATCTGCACTGCTTCCGGAACTTGTCCTGTAGACTTAGTTAAAACACCTATACCAGAAGGCACACCAAATGAGTAGACAAAAACTAACGCCACAAGATTTAGATGCCCGATTAAAGTTTATTCTTGGCATCACTTTAGGATCTATCCTATTTCTTACTTCTACAGGAATTCTTTACGGCCTTTTATTTGTAACACAGCCTATTGGAGCACAGTCAGAGAATGACAAGATGTTCTTCAATGTATTGGGCAGCGTAGCCACATTTATTACAGGAACCCTTGCTGGACTTCTTATTGGTCAATCTGGTGCTAAAGACGTTATGGCAGCACAGCTAGCCAACAAAGAGATGGATGCAAAAAACACAGCAGCAGACAAAAAATTAGAATCAGAACTTGACGATGCAGCAGCACGTCGTGCAGCAAAGCCAGCGGGTCAAATGCCAAAAGAGCAACCAGTTGATGAAGATTGGGATAAAGACTAATGGCAGAACAAGGGACAGCAGCACGTCTTATTGAAGTTGCTAAAGCTGAAATAGGAGTTATTGAAGGCCCTAAAGATAACGAAACGAAGTATGGCAAATATACAAAAGCAGACTTTCAACCTTGGTGCGGAAGTTTTGTTAATTGGTGTGCTAATGAGGCTGGCGTAAAAGTACCTAATACTGTTTACACTCCTGGTGGAGCAGCAGCATTTAAGAAAAAGAACGCATGGATTGATGGAGATGTAGCTGACCCAGAACCAGGCGATATAGCCTATTTTGATTTTCCCTCAGATGGTGTCGATAGGATTTCTCACGTAGGTATTGTTATTAAAGACAACGAAGATGGAACTGTTTGGTGTATAGAAGGCAACACATCTTCAAAGAAGTCTGGAAGCCAAAGAAATGGCGGAGAGGTCTGCAAGCAACTTCGCGCCTATAAAAAGAACAAAGCTGGAGTTCAAATATCCATTGTAGGCTTTGGACGCCCTAAGTTTAAAGCAGTTGGTACTTCTGGTTCTACTGAGTCTAAGTGCCCTACCTGCGGTAAGTAAATAACTTTTACAACAAAAAGGGGCCGGATAATTCCGGCCCCTTCTGCTTTACTTAGGGAATTTAGCCATCCATTCTAAGATTTTTGGTTCAGATGGATCGCCATCATACGCCTGTGGTCCAAGACCCCAGGAACCAAAATTAGTGCCCTTTGCACTCATGTAATAGGCAACCTCAGCATTTTTTACTGGATCAAAAAGATCAGCGTTTTTTTCAAGGTTAAATTTCTCTTTTCGAGAATCACCTAAACTGCCGAACATATTTATCTGAAAAATACCGTAAGAGTTATCGCCAGTGTTTATATTGTCATTGTGAGCCTTAGGCCTACCATTTGATTCTTTTTTGGCTATCGCCCAAGCTGTTTTAAGGGCCTTACCCTCAAATCCAACCGCAGACAATAAATCAACTAATTCTTCATCAGTAAGGGTTTTTGCATCCCTATACAGATCTAGAGGATTGGTTGATTTGACCTTAACCTCAAGTTGAGTTTCTTGAGGTTTTGAGCTCCTCCCATCAGCAAAGGCTAGTGAGGGGTATACGAGCATTGAGTAAGCGATTAATATCGCAAGTTTTGCTTTTGTTTCATATTTATGCACTCTATCTCCTAGGCTAGAAGGCCAGTCCTAACCCAGTATGCCTGTCACCCATACTAAGCAATTCAGCCTCTTTCTGCTGAATTCGGTCTGCAACCCTTTTGTTACGGAGGTGCGTATAGCCAGATTTCTCTGGCTATGGAGTTACCCTAGCAGTAACTACAGTACTGATGCAACCGACAACCCTAAATAAATTAAAATTGGACAAAAAGGACAAATTTATCCTGTAGACTAAATCCTTTGAAAGGAAACGTATGGAAAAGCAAAAGAACGCAGTTATAAATGCTAATTTCTCCTTTGATGAGTCAGAGCCTGTTGTACAAGTTGTTGAAGCCGCAGTCGACGTTTCTGACGCAACTATCCCAGAACTAACAAAACCAGTAATTAAAAAGAAAACAGAGAAAGTTCTAGAGGAAGTAGCTAAAGATGAAGATAGAGAAGATAGTAACTAAACAAGCTCATTCAGTACCCTCTACAGTAACTCGTCCTAAAGGACCCTTTCCCCCAGAAATTTTGGCGGAGTCTAAAGTTATCTATGACTACGATCGTCAAGCAGATAACGGACAAGAAGACGTGCCAATAGAGGGCACTGCTCAAAATGGTTTTAAAGAAACAAAGTGGTTTAGATGCAACCTTTGTGAATTATTAGTAGCGGAGTCTCAATTAGAGACCCATATATGCGAGGCTTAGTATGCCACCTAAAAAACCTAAAAAATCTCCCTCCGTTCAAGCGGGAAGAAAAGCTGCCTCTTACCTAAGACGAAATAGACTTAGCGATCAACAACAAGCACAGTCTCTTTTACCAGAGGATCTTCAATGGGCTTTCCAAAAAGGACGCAAGTCTATTATGGAGCCTTTAGAACAATTTGGTGATGAGTACATAGAAAAAAATATTGACCCTAGAGGTATGCGGGCTAATATAAATACTAAAGATCCCGCATACGCAATCTCACCAGAAGATGACTCCGCATACGCTCCTGCGGGATATAGTAAACCTGGTTTATACGAGGTACCAACAAAAACTAGTAATCCTGATCGTCCTAGAACTGTAGCCGCTGCGTACAATCCAGAAAGATCTGTTTTGACCGTCATGTTTAGGGACTCCACCCTGTACAACTACTATGATGTAGATTTAGACGAATGGCTTACTTTTAGAGAGCTTGAAAGTAAATGGCAGTACATAAAAGACGTATTAGACTATAAACCTAGAGGACCAGCATCTGTAACTGATTTGCCAACAGATATGAGAGCAGAGGCTTATACTTTAGCAAGAGCTGCACAAATACAGAAAGCTACGTTACCTAGACGATAATATGCAAACTAAAGATATTGGAAACGTTTATTGGCACCCCTTAACGTATCCCGTTAAACCAAGAGTGTTTTTTGATAAAGCGGATACTCAGGAGCTAGATCCTCCCTTTAGACGTGGCACCGGATATGCAATAAGACTACCTTTTACCAAAAAAGCTGTAGTTGTTGGTGTCTGGAGAAAAACTGGGTATACTGAAAGCCAGGCTCTTACATACGCAATAAAGGGTCGTGGACTACCTAAAACCGAAGTAAATTGGGAATACATACGGAATATGGATATGGAGAAGGACGATGTTTAAAAAAACCCCCGCCGCTAAAGAAAAAAGTAAAATAGAAAAAAGAGTAGAAACTCTTCCTACTACTGAATTACTAGCTTGGTCAGAAACTACTCTTTACTCCGTAAGTCGTAATCTTTCTACCTGGCAATCAGGCAAAGAAAAATTTTATTTAAATGAGGCAAAGCTTGGAGCAGAAGCTCTACTAGCGGTGCTGACTACTCTTAGTGAGAGGCACCAATGAAAGAAGACTTTGAGTTTCAAGAGTACGAAGAGGAAAATGAGGAAGATTTTGAAGATTTTGATGATGAGGAGCAATATTCAGAAAATGAAGAATTCGAAGAAGAAACAGAAGATTTTGAAGAGCTTCATGAAGAAGAAGAGCTTGACGAACTATCTAAAGAATTTGTTCTTGCGTTAATAGAAAAGATTATGCAGTTTATGGCTCTTTTAACAGGCCATGAGCTTCACCCCTATCAAAAACCGTTAGCTAAAAGAATTATAGAAAGTATATTAATAAACGACGGTGAAGAAATTACCGCATTAGCTTCTCGTCAGTCAGGTAAATCTGAGACCGTAGCTAACACCGTAGCAACGCTTATGGTTCTTTTACCTAGGCTTGCAAAGATGTATCCGGAGCTTTTAGGTAAATTCCAGGATGGAGTTTGGGTAGGAATGTTTGCCCCAATTCAAGCTCAGGTAGAAACTTTATTTTCTAGAACAGTATCTCGCCTAACTAGCGAAAGAGCTATGGAAGTTCTTGGGGACCCAGAGATTGATGACACCCCAACTAAAACGCCCGGAGTTGTTAGAAACATAAAGTTAAAAAACTCTGGATCCACTTTAATGATGATGACGGCTAACCCTAGAGCAAAAATTGAATCTAAGTCTTTTCATCTAATTGTCATCGATGAGTGTCAGGAAGCAGACGACTTCATAGTCTCTAAGTCTATTTCTCCTATGGGCGCGTACTACAACGCTACTATGGTTAAAACGGGTACTCCCACAACCCACAAAAATAATTTTTATAGATCCATACAATTAAATAAAAGACGTCAAAATTCTGGACGTAACGCTAGACAGAACCATTTCCAATGGGACTGGAGAGATGTTGCAAAATTTAATTTAAATTACGAAAAATTTATTAGAAAAGAAATGCTTCGTATTGGAGAAGACTCAGATGAGTTTCAGCTATCTTATAACTGTAAATGGCTTTTAGAGCGGGGGATGTTTATAACCTCCTCTATTATGGATGATTTAGGGGACACCTCTCAAGAAGTAGTAAAAAATTGGCATAGATCTCCAATAGTAGTTGGCATAGATCCAGCCAGAAAAATGGACTCTACTGTAGTTACGGTTGTTTGGGTTGACTGGGATCGTCCAGATGAATTTGGGTATTACGACCACAGAATTTTAAATTGGATGGAAATCCAAGGTGATGACTGGGAAGATCAATATTTTCAAATAGTAAATTTTTTAGGAAACTATGATGTTTTAGCTGTAGCTGTAGACTCAAACGGAGTGGGGGACGCGGTAGCCCAAAGATTAAAACTTTTACTCCCTAGGGCTGAAGTAATGTCCATATTGTCCAGCCCTACTGAGCAATCTAAGCGTTGGAAGCATTTACAGGCGCTTATCCAACGTCAAATGATCTCTTGGCCAGCTCATGCTAAAACCAGAAGACTACGAATATGGAAGCGTTTCTACCAACAAATGACGGATGCGGAAGTACAATATAAGGGTCCTAATTTCTTGGTAGCGGCTCCTGACGAGGCGCACGCCCACGATGACTTCGTGGATTCGTTAGCCTTAGCGTGTTCTCTGACCCAAGAGATGGTGATGCCGACCGTAGAGGTTAGCGCATCTCCTTTCTTTAGTTAAGAAATTTTGCGTTTAGGCTGATAATTCAAGCTATTGGGACCAAACTCATACTAAGGATCCTTTATCCGTATAGGAGAAAAAATTAATGGCCACAGAAAACATTGCTCCAACCCCACAGTTCCCGGAGCGCACCGGGGCTATGTACGAGCGCAAAGATGCAGCAGCAACCCCAGGACTTAGAGGTCCACTTCGTTTTGAAGAGGGCGTAGCTACTGATACAGACGTTCCTGCACAGTTCCAGGTAGGTATCGACTCAGGTTATGAAACACCTGCCGGTCGTCCAAACCACAACATGAATGTATTTGAGAAGTATCCAGAGGAGACAATGCGTGAGCGTGCTCATGTAGGTTCTGCTGCCTGGGTTGAGGCACCAACTTATGTTGGCGAGTTCTCTCAAGGTACATTTAGCGATTATGCAGAAACAAAGATTGAAGAAGTATTTCGCACTGGTTCTCGCTATCAACGCATGAACCCTGCAGCTGTTACTGACTAATTACGCTACACTTTACCGGTACCCGGCCTCGTACTCCCTTCTCCGAGGTCGGGCACCTTACTTAAATTTAGGAGAGCCGTGGCAAGGGTTGCTTCAAATCAAAAGCTTTGGAATCAACTAATGAACCAAGCTCTTGCAAAATATCCAAAAAGAAGTCCTAATGCTACGGCAAGTCCAGCAGCAAATCGTTGGGCTGCAGCAGAGTATCAAAAACGAGGGGGACAGTACGTTAGTTCTAAAAGCGAAGTACAACTTAATATGCGAGATAAAAAAACAGAAGATTTAAAAAAGAAAAAAGCTAAGGCAACTCGCATAAAAAAAGCTAGAATGCGCGGAGATATTATTTAATGAGTATTGATTTTTCACCCCCATCGTATAGGGCCGCGTCATCTGATTTAACTATATCTATTTCTCCCCTGGGCCTTGTAGAACTTGCGGATGAAGAATTTGAAGTACATGGTCCACGCCTAAACCGCTACTCTCTTAACTGGGCTATGTATCTAGGTCACCATTGGGCATATCGTCGAGAAATTGGCGAATCTCAAATGGTTTATAACTATTACAGAGCATTTACAGATTACATAATTAATTTTTCTTTTGGTCGTGGAGCCATATTCCGTAGCCCGTACCCAACAGAAGCCATAGTCCCAGACATCCTACAAAGAGTGTGGGAAGTAGATAACAATAAGCACTCTGTCATGTGGGAAATGGGTCAACAGGGCGGAGTATCTGGAGATTGTTTTGTTAAGGTAGCTTATGAAGAAGCTTTTCAAGATTCTGTTGGCCGTATGCATCCAGGAAGAGTTCGAATACTTCCACTAAATTCTAGTTTTTGCTTTCCAGAGTTTCATCCTCACGATCGTGATCGATTAATAAGATTTAAGCTTAAATATCGTTTTTGGGGAACTTCTTTAGAAGGAACCCGTCAAGTCTATACATATACTGAAATTCTTACCGATGATCGTATTGAAGAATATATCAACGATGAGTTAATTGATTCTAGACCGAACCCAATAGGTGTTGTTCCTATTGTTCACATACCAAATGTAAGAGTATCTGGATCTCCTTGGGGATTATCAGACGCACATGACATTATTGTTTTGAACAGAAGTTATAACGAAATTGCTACCGACGTGGCTGACATAGTCAACTACCACGCTGCTCCAGTAACAGTTATTACTGGCGCGAAGGCATCTTCCCTTGAAAAGGGACCTAAGAAGGTCTGGGGAGGTCTCCCCAAGGATGCCCAAGTATTTAACTTGGAAGGTGGCGGACAAGGATTACAAGGTGCAATTCAGTATCTTGAAATCATTAAACGCTCTATGCATGAAATGATTGGAGTGCCAGAGACCGCACTTGGTCAAGTACAGCCGATATCAAACACCTCTGGTGTTGCCCTTGCAATTCAGTATCAACCACTGATGAATCGTTACAATCAAAAAATTGTTCAATACAGTAACGGACTAAAAAGAATTAATGAACTCGTACTTCTAACTCTAGCTGTAAAAGAACCAGAGTTATTCATCTACAATCCAGATTTTAATGGGCCGATAAAGCCAGATCAAATTCAAGTTCTGGATATAAACAGCTCAATCACCTATGAAACTACTGTTCATTTCCCACAACCACTGCCTCTAGATAAGTTGATCGTACTAAATGAGATCCAAACTAAGATGCAGATGAACTTAGAAAGCCGTAAAGGTGCCCTTCGTACTCTGGGTGAAGAATTCCCCGATGAGAAGTTAGACGAGATTCGTACCGAATTAATTGAAGACGCCAAGGCTGACGGAGCGTTAAACCTAATTCGTTCCCAAATCAACTCAGCTATTGCTTCCCTAACCGGACTGCTTCCGGAAAACCAAGGCTTAGAGCCAGCACCCGGAACCGAAGTAGGTGCCGGGGTAGGTCCAGGTCCTTCAGGACAACCTGGAATAGTTACCCCGTTTGAAGCGGAAACTATTGATCAAATGTCCACAGAATTGGTCACAAAAGCATATGGGACCAAACTCCCACAACGTAGAGGTACTTCTCCGGAAGACTCTAAATACGGAGGAAACTAGTTTAGGCTGACAAATAAGCATTTATTTGAAAACCTACTACCAAATAAATCCGCAGGTCATCGTGGCACTAAATCGGACAACGACCTCTTAAACCTAAGGAATAAATATGTCAGAAACAACAAACATTGTTGATTCGCCTGAAACCCAGGAAGCGTTTTTCCAGGATGTTCCGGCAGCGACAGATACACTCGTAACACCCGTCCAATCGCAGACTCCGAACAAGGGATACACTGAAGAGGATTTGAAAAAAGTGCGTGAGCAAGAAAAATCTAAGCTCTACCCTCAAATCGATTCTCTTAAGGAAGAACTTGCCGTTCTGAAGAAGGAGCGCGAAGAACGTCTCGCAGAAGCTGAGAGGCTTCGTGCAGAACAAGAAGCTGAGGCTCGTAAGAAAGCCGAAGCTGAGATGGACGTCCGTCAACTTTTGGAATCAAAAGAAAAAGAATGGGCGGAAAAGTTCGAGACAGAACGTCTTGAACGGGAAAAAGCTATTTCTCTTTTAGAACGAGAAAGACAATTTGCTGAACTTAACGAATATCGTACGACTCGTTTAAATCAAGAAAGAGAAAGCATAATCCCCGAACTTCTTGATCTTATCGTTGGAAATACCAAGGATGAAATCGAGGAGAGTATCGCAGGATTAAAGGAACGCTCATCGCGTATCCTTGATTCAGCACAGCAGGCTATGCAGTCTGCACGTCGTGAAATGACAGGAAGCCGGGTAACCGCGCCTCCTACAGGACCCCTGGACACTAATTCGGACCAACAACAGTTCACAGCGGAACAAATTTCCGCTATGTCGGTTACCGAGTACGCAAAATACCGCGGCAAGTTGCTTGGACAAGCAGCTTCAGACCGTGGCAAGGGAATCTTCGGGTAGTAAATTATTACCTATTTAATTAAATACTAAGGAGTAAGACCGACATGGCATCAGCCCTCACAGGTACCGGCAATTTAGCCGCTTCACCTACAGCGTATTCTGGCGCTAACAGCCAGCTTACGCAAGCAATTCAGACGATCTGGTCAAAGGAAATTCTTTTCCAATCAATGCCAATTCTTCGCTTCGAACAGTTCGCTGTTAAGAAGACAGAACTTGGAGTTGCACCAGGTCTTCAGATCAACTTTATGCGTTACAACAACCTAGGTTTTGCATCAACACTTGTTGAAGGTGTTCGTATGGAAACCAAGGCACTAACAGCGCAGCAATTCTCAATCACAGTTGCAGAGCATGGCTATGCAATTGCTGTTTCTGAACTACTACTAAATGCATCATTCGATGACGTAATGGCTTCTGCCTCACGTCTTCTCGGTCGTAACATGGCCCTTTATCTTGATGGCCAGGCACGCGACACACTTATGGCAGCATCTTCCGTTATTTACGGTTATGATCGTTCTGCTAACACTGCTGTTAACGATTGGTATACATCCGGTACAGTCGGCACTTCACGTGCTTCCTTGACAGGTAACTTCAATCTAACAACATCAACAGTTAAGGATGCTGTAGAGACTCTCTCAACCAAGAACATTCCACGGTTGGGCGAAACTTATGTTGCTTTCATTCACCCACACCAGAGCCGTCGTCTTCGTGACCTTCCAGAGTTTATTGAAGTCACTAAGTACGCTGCTCCAGGTAACTTCATGCTCGGTGAGATTGGCCGTCTATATGACTGCGTATTCATTGAGACAACTCAAATCCAGAAGGTAACAAATGGTGCTGGAGCTGGTTATACCACAGACACCGCTGTTGCTCCTGGAAGCATTGTTTACCCAACTGGTGGAGGCTATACCACACCAGTAACAAAGACCGGTAACGGTAACAAGGATCGCTACTCAGCAATCTTTATTGGTGACAACGCATTTGGTCACGCAATCTCACTTCCGGTAGAACTCCGCGATGGCGGTATTCTAGACTTCGGTCGTGAGCATGCGCTTGCTTGGTACGCAATCTATGGTCTAGGTCTAATTACTGACCAGTCTGTAGTTATCGCAGAAACCAACTAATTTAATTCCGTTGGGGGCGGAGTTATCTCCGCCCCCCAACACAAACATTGGAGAACAATAATCGTGGCAAAAGCTAAAGTAACAGACGTCACTGGACGTCAACGCGAAGAGCTAATTAAAGCAAATGCAGAAGCTCTTGCAAAAAGAGCTGAAGAAATGTCTATCGCAACAGCAATAGATATAGATCGGCTAGAAAACGAAGTAATTGATCAAACAGTTCCAGGCGTAGCTACTGTTATTGATGAAGTCGAAAGTGTGGGAGTAACCACAGCTGACGAATCAACAGTAATTCGAGTAGCAGAAGATTTGGACTTTGTAACTATCGGTGTGGGTAAACATTACTCATTTAAAGCCGGTCAGAAATACAAAGTGTCGAAAGAGGTAGCCCAACACCTTCAGGAAAAAGGTTATCTTTACGACAGGCTTTAATTAGCTTTCCGATAAGCTGCCCACTCCGACAAACGCCCTCCTGTTGGAGTGGGTTTCTTATTGTTTACCAAGATTTATGTCCAAATTACTTGGATGATTAGATTAAATATAGCCGGAGGATTTAGTGGCAACGCTTACAACCCTTTCTGACAGACTTCGTGCCGAGATTGGCGATATAGGCCGATCATTTGTAGAAACATTTGAAGCTGACGGCTTTACAAAAAGATTTCAATTACAGTACGCCCCAATAAAAGGATCTAACCTTACAATTAAAGTGGGGAACACAAACGTATCCTCAACATCTACAGTAGAAGAAGTTGTGGGTATGATAGAACTTGCTTCTACCCCTATTGCTGGCTCTCAAGTAACAATTTCAGGCACAGCATATAAATACTTTACTGACACCGAAATTCAATACTATGTAAATAACGCCTTTCTTGAGCATGCAAGGTCAACTACTGATAGTAACGGGGCTTTAGCGACTCTTTCCACCTTGCCCTCAATTGATGAGTATCCTTTAGTTATTTTAGCCTCTACAATGGCTCTTTATACATTAGCTACGGATTCTGCTTTTGATATTGACATTATTTCTCCAGATGGCGTCTCTATTCCTCGTTCAGAACGTTTTAGGCAATTATCTGAAATAATTGCAAATAGAAAAGAACAATATCGAGAACTTTGTAACATGCTCGGCATCGGTATGTATAAAATTGAAGTATTTTCACTACGACGCACTAGTCGCCGTACAAATGCGTACGTCCCAATATATAGACCAAAAGAGATTGATGATCGTTCTTTGCCGCAAAGAGTGTACTTGCCTATACCTACCTATGGAGATATTACCCCACCAGGTACTGTGGCTACTCGAGATCTTTCTATTTATGCTGGGGATGATTTTGAATTAATTCTTAAATTTAATATGGACCTATCCACTTACACGCCCTTATCTCAGATACGCCTTTCTCCAAGCTACCCAGCAAATCAAGTTGGCCCTGTAATAGTAGCTACATTTGAAATAGAAAAATTTGCTTCAGTAACTGGTGGAATTTTAGATAGTTTACGGCTTTCTTTAGAAGATGCTGTTACTGCGTCTTTACCTCGTACTGCTTTTTGGGATATTCAATTAACATCTTCATTAGGAGAAGTAAAAACATATCTGACTGGAAAAGTATTTACCCGTGCACAAGTAAGTAAGACAAACGGAGACTTTAGTGTCTGATCCAGAGATTATTGAAATTACTGAAACAGGGCCGACTGTTGTAATAATTGGCTCTGATTCCACAGGAACACCCGGAGCTGTAGGACCAGCAGGTCCAACAGGACCAACCGGCCCTATTGGCGGAACAGGACCGCTTGGACCAACAGGTGCTACAGGCAGCACTGGTCCACAAGGATCTACAGGACCTACCGGTGCTACAGGTGCACAAGGTAATGAAGGCCCTATTGGTCCAACTGGTGCAACAGGGCCTATAGGACCACAAGGTGTTACTGGTCCGCAAGGAGCAACAGGACCAACTGGAGCTGTTTCAACAACTCCCGGACCTATCGGTGCTACAGGTCCAACTGGTCCTATGGGAACAGGATTAGTTGTTCAAGGAAGTTTAAATAGCTATACCCAACTTCAATCTATTACCGGACAGCAAAAAGGTGATGCTTACATCATCAATGGTGATATGTGGGTTTGGGAAGGAACTGCTTGGGATAACGTCGGAAATGTAGTTGGACCAACCGGTCCACAAGGACCAACAGGTGCAACAGGACCTACTGGAGCTGCATCAACAGTAACTGGTCCAACTGGAGCAACCGGACCTATTGGTGTTACTGGTATTCAAGGCCCAACTGGTCCTCAAGGTCCTATGGGATTTCAAGGGGAAATTGGTCCAACAGGACCTGAAGGTTTACAAGGTTTACAAGGTTTACAAGGAGACATTGGTGCAACAGGCCCACAAGGAGAAATTGGACCTACAGGTCCTCAAGGAGAACAAGGAGTTCAAGGAGAGCTTGGACCGACTGGAGCTCAAGGAGATGTGGGCCCTACTGGACCTACTGGTGCCACAGGATCTCAAGGAGAGCTAGGACCAACTGGACCTCAAGGAGAAATTGGAGCTACAGGCCCAACTGGTCCACAAGGTGAACAGGGATTAACAGGTTTAGGAGGAAGTCAAGGTCCTCAAGGTGAAATAGGACCAACAGGTCCGACTGGAGCTGCTAGCACAGTAGCTGGACCAACAGGTCCAACTGGTGCTACAGGTGCCACAGGTGCGTCAGGAACATTTCCTAATTATGTAGGTTACTACAACAATGCTGGCGAATACGCTGTTGGAGATATTGTAAGCACTGATGGAAATCCGTATGGAACTCCAGGACAATTATTTATAAGAGTAAACAATCCAGGCAATCAAGGTTATCCACCAGGAACTTCATCATGGGAACCTTATTACACTGGTGAAGCTGGACCAACGGGTCCGACAGGCACAATAGGTTTAACAGGAGACACTGGTCCTACCGGAGCTACTGGTGATGTTGGACCAACAGGACCGCAAGGTGAAATTGGTTTAACTGGTGATGTTGGTGCAACTGGTCCACAGGGAGACATTGGACCAACTGGTCCGCAAGGAGACATAGGTCTAACAGGTGATACTGGTCCTACTGGACCTCAAGGTGAAGTTGGTGTTGGATCACCAGGAGAAACTGGAGCAACAGGAGAAGTTGGACCAACAGGAGCAACAGGACCTACTGGACCAATTGGTCCTGAAGGTGTAACTGGACCTACAGGTCCTATTGGAGACATTGGACCTACGGGACCAACTGGATCTACGGGTCCTTTAGGTAATTTTGCCTATACATCTGAAACTCCTCCTACTGGAGTATCAAATGGAGATGCTTGGTTTAATCCAACAGATGGTTCCGCGTATGTTTATTATGATAATTATTGGATTGAAGTAGGCGCTGCACCTCAAGGCCCTACGGGTCCTACAGGACCTGCGGGCCCTATCCAAGAAATTCTTCCCGTAATTTTTTCTGCGTTTGACCATGAAAATCATCAAGGACTTACAGTAACCTTTGATGAAGCAACTGATCAAGTGCGTATCATTTCTGATGTTGCGTTTATTGAAGCAGTTGCTCTTGCGGGTCTATAAGGAGATATAGTGCCAATCAATCCAAGTTTTTCTAACCTAGAAGCGGTTATTACCGCAAAGGTTGAATCAGTTGCGACTAATATAGATAATAAAGACCTTCTAATTCAAATGAAGGCGCTAGAGGCGGCAGTAGCCAACCTAGCACTTACTAAAGTAATCGCTGAAGGAACTTTTCAACAAGGTCAAGTAACTAACACCGCAAATACGGCTATCACTAATTTAAATACTGGAGTTACTACTGCTCAGACAAACTTAAACGGTATTGTAACCACAGCTACAACAAATTTAAATACAGCGGCAACTGCGGCTATTACCAGTTTTAATGCGGTAGCTAACCCTACTATTGCAACCATCCAAGATTTGTTAGATGACCTGGGAGAAACCAATACCCAAGACATTATTGACTTGGTAGTAGCTTCTTTGGCTCAAATCACTACAGCTGCCAATGCCGCAACCGCATCCATAGCCTCTTCTCAAAGCGATGCCCTAACCATCATCGCATCTACCGGAACCTCGGCTATTGGAAACATAACCGATAGTAGAGATTTAGCCTTAGAAGACCTAACAGACCAACAAACCTCGTCCGTTACAGCTATAAATACGGCAAGAGACGCCGCGGTTGCGGCCGTTAGCGCCTCTGGAGACGTAACAAATCAGATAAACTTCCTAAGAAATGACCGTTGGCTTGGGTTAGACATATTTGGCCCTACGAATTATTCAAATAATTAAGGAGTACACATGCATTTTTTCACCTATACTAAGTACATCCCCCGAAGGAGATAACTAATGCCAACTTACTCAGCGCTTAACACGCAAATTGAAGCGGTAAAGTCAGAGATCACCGCATCACTTGCTGCAAGCACTTATACCGCTCAGGACTTGGTTTATATTGCGAAGACACTTGAGACTCTTGGAAACCTACTTGGCATTAACGACTTAGTAGCAGCATCAGCTGATGCTCAGGTTGCACTTAATGATCAACTAGAAGATATCTTAGACGGTACTGCTCCAGCTAACGTAGGTAAGTTGTACGTAGGTGCTGAGGCTCAATCATTTGAGACAAGCGCAGGTCTTCAAGACCCTGCAATTATTGCAAGCATCGAGACCGCAGACTATGCACAGGTTGCGTTTCAAAATAAAGGTAACGGCGCAAACTCATCAACAGACTTTATTGCTTACGCTAATAACGGTACCGATGATGCTGGATATATTGACATGGGTGTTACCTCCGCAGTATTTAATGATCCAGACTTTACAATTACCGGTCCAAATGATGGATATATTTTCTTTGAAGCTCCAAAAGTTTTAACAAAAACAGTAAATGGAAAGTCATTAACAAATAACGTAGCAACACTTACTACACCTACAGCCCACGGATTCCGTGTTGGCATGCCTGTAGCTATTACTGGTGTTGACGGTATCTTTAACGGAACCTACACAATTGCATCTATTCCAACAACTACTAGCTTTACCTATGCAAAAACAAATGGTGACGTAACTTTCTTGGCAGTATCTCCAGCAGGAAACGCAGTTGCTGGAACAACTGGTAAAGGTAACCTAGTATTTGCAACATCAGCTAACGGTACTGAAAATAAAATTCTTTTTGCTGCTGGTGGTCTTGCATCTGACAATACTCAGATGGTTATTATCCCAGATGAAACAGTACACGTTGAAATTGCTACTCAATCTACTTCCACAACAACCGGTGCTCTTGTAGTAGCCGGTGGTCTTGGCGTAACTGGTAACGTAAACGTAGGCGGTAACGTAAATATCACGGGTACCATCGCCTTTACCGGTGGTGGAACAACAGTTGAAACCGCAAACATTTCTATCGTTGCCCCTATGATTTTCACCGCACAGGACAATCCTTCAAATCTGCTAGACTTCTCCATAGTTGGAGAATACAATGTGGGTGGAACTGATAAGTGGAGCGCATTCTCTAAAGATGCGGATACGGGTATTTGGAGTGTTGTTTCTAACATCACTACAAAACCAACTACCACTATCAACTACGCACAGGCAGGTCTTGTCTATGACAAGATTAAAGCAGATCAAATTGAGCTTGTTTCAGCCCCTACTACAGCCACACAGGCTGCAAGTAAAGGGTATGTAGATACAGCACGTTCTCAAGAACAATTAGCAGCGGTTATGGGAGTGTTTTAACCAACTAGTAAGAACTAATAGTTACTCAGGAGGTAACAAGAAATGCCAAATACAGTAAAAAAATTGTTCCGCGGAAACGTAGGAACGTCTGCATCGGATGTGTACACAACACCTTCAGCTACGGTTGCAGTAGTTACTAACATAGTGCTAACTAACACTACTAGTAACGTTTTGACCAGCACAGTAAAGTTAGGAACATTCGACGTCCTGTCTTCAGTTACCGTTCCCGCAAACGGAATCTTTGCATTTGATCTTAAACAAGTATTAGAAGCATCAGATACCGTAAATGCGGTGGCTAATGGAAATGGTGTTAGACTTCACGTATCAGGGATGGAGATTAACTAACCATGGGTGCTTTAGTATATCCTTCAACTTCTGGCGCTGGTGTAGGTGCATTAACCTATAGCTTTGTTGCCGTTCCTGGTGCTGAATATGACACCACCGAACTTAATGCTAACGGAATTTATGAATTTCGTGCTCAAGAAGAACCAATTACGGTTGCTATTTACGCTGTAGGTGCTCTTACTTCTCCTATTGAGACAGTATCTCTTGCTAAGGGCAAAGCATTTACTTATAGTGGAACTGTTGCTCGTGTCCGCATTCTAAACGCATCTACTGGTGGATTAACTACGGGCACTGGTTCTACACTTCTTATTGTTAAGTACAGTTCAGCAACACCTACTCGTACAGGATCATCTATTGATGGCCTAGGTGATGTTTACGCACACACCGAGAAGTCAACTGACTGGTTCTCTTACGAAGGTTACGGAATGAATACCTCTCGTAACCCAATGACTGCCCGTCTAGACAATACTGCAAACACTGCAGCTTGGGTATGCTGGACATACAACTCTTCTGGAGATGGCGTATACCGTTTCCGTAACACCCCAAGTCCGGGACAAGGAATTGGTACTTCCGCAACTACCTTCTCAGGTATTGCTGGAAACTTCTTCTTTAAGTCCCTGTCTAATACGACAAATACTTGGACTCGTCTTGCAGATATTCCTCTACATCCATTGTCTACTGAAAACGGAACTACATTTGCTGAGCAGCGTTTACGCCGTGCAGTTATGTGGGATACCGGAGATGACATTATTGTCTGGTTCCGCTGTTCTGATAGCAGAACCCAGACAATTAACTCTGTTTCTTATACTTCAGTAGATACCTACATTTATACCTATACAAAAGCTACTGATACTTGGACATTTAATGGTGCGTGGAACCTTGGCGGAACAGGTTATAACTCATATGTTGACGGCCCACAGATGTGCTTTACCCATGTAATTGGTAATGTTAGATACTTCTATAACTGGCAGCAAGAGCGTTCAAGTAACGGATTTATTCGTTATAACCTATCAACAGGTGTTCGTGAAGCTATCACCGCTGCAGCAGATACTTGGCATGAAGGTAGCTATGTAAATAACTATTTCCTTGCAACTCCTTCTCAGGGGATTGGTAACACTGATGGCGGTACAACTGACTATCAGATTTACGACCCAACTAACAACGTATGGGCAAAGGTAACCCCTCCATCACGTCTAAATGAGGCATCTACTTGGTTCCGTGGCGGTCAAATTTTCCGTTACAACTCAACTTCGTTTGGTGTTATTGGTCGACGTACATATAGCACAGATAACGCAGCACCTTCTAACGGTGACCGTTATTGGGGTCGACGTCTATGGATCTATGACACAGCTACTCAGTCTCTTGATCGCTGGCTTGACAAGTCTGCGGAAATGGAAGACTTCTACCCACTAGCAATGCGTCCAGGAAACGATACTTACGGCTCCACATTTATTTGGCAGCCAGTAGGTTCTGCTTGGAATGGTCGATTCTGGCGTTTCCGTAGCAACTACGGTTCATCTGGACTTGGTCGCTATAACCATGACTACGTAGATGTTACAAAACCAAAGAAGGTTGAGTATATCGGTAACTTCCGTTCTCGTGGAGAAATGGCTGTAGGTTTAAATTCTGTTCTTGCATTTGGTTGGCACAGAAACCCATTTGCTCGTGCAGTAGTTTGGGCAAACTATTCTTCTGTAAACCCAGACTCTGAAGTTCATGGTGGAAACTCTTCGTCAGATACTTATGATGCTACAGCTCACGAAACTCACGCCTTTGAATCATGGGGAGCAGAGCTAATCACTACATCTGGTGAAATCTACCCAGTATTCATGGAGATGCCTATAGTACAGGCTATTTACGACCCACAGATGCGACGTTACTATGTAACAGGATTTATGCCTTCCCGTCTTGGATTTATTTGGAACGACACTGACGATGCTCAGAGCACATACAACCGTAACCCATGGCGTATGGTGGCTGGAATAGTTGAAGAAGACACTGGACGATTCTGGTATATGGACTGGAACCAAACTGGTGATCAAGGTGGCGGCTCTCACGATCCATCTATTTTTGATCGTGCTGGACAAACTTCTGGTACTCAAGATCCTGGAGAATATCAAATCTATTCAAATGGTAGAGCATATCGTCCGGGCGTTCACTTCATGAGACCATATGATCAAGGCGACTGGGGTATTTATAATATCTGGAACGGTTTTAACCGAGCTTACGGACGTAACTATCGTTGGACTAACTACACTTGGCACTC
>SXGQ01306147.1_pt1 | contig 20015 bp, 23 predicted proteins | sample 3178371 | NCBI WGS metagenome assembly SXGQ01 (sample SAMN11356859, study PRJNA531348) | freshwater metagenome | isolation source: freshwater sample F1-20 | place: China: Fuxian Lake, Yuxi | collected 2017-12-25 | reverse complement strand
GGTGATCTGCTTGTGCCGCTTGGCCGCTTGACGAAGTGCCGCATTCGGGTGATCCGGTTTGCTAAGCATCGCTAGCAGCGCGGTGCTGTCGCGCTCCGATAGTTCCCAGCCCTGAACAATTACGCGCAGCCTTTCGATCTCCTTGATGGCACACTCAATGTAGTGAACAGCGGTTGCGGGAGCATCAAAGATGTCTGCACCGCTCTCATCAATGGTTGCGGCAATTTGCTGAAGGCGGGGAATGGGGTCGAACCTGGGGGCGGTGTCAGTCATTGGTTGAATATCACTCATTGCGTAAGATCCTTATCAATTGCATATCCGTTCAGTGCTTCAAGTTCACTGATTCTCAGATTCATTCCATCACACATATTGATGATTCCAAGAAGAATAATACAATTGACCAACATCATCAAAAAGAAAAGAGTAATTGAAATGAAAACAAGATTGAATTGCTTGCCTGTTGAATTATTGTAATTGCTCATTCGTAGTTTCCTCTGTCAGTCCACTTGTCTTCGTAGAGTTTATCAATATCTGCGTTTAGTTTTGTAAGATCTTTCTTGTAGCACTCGGCCTTGAATTGCCAATATGCTCTCTCCTTGGCAATGGTACGAATCATTTCAATTGCCTTGTTGAGCAGAGTGCTGTTGATTTTTTCGCCAAGCATGAGTTCTGTGTGTGCTTGCTTGTCAAGCATCTCCAGAAGTTCTTGCTCCAATTGTGTGAGTTCTTCGCTCATAATGCCTCCTGTAGGGATCGAACCTACGACCGATAAATTAAAAGTTTACTGCTCTGCCAACTGAGCTAAGGAGGCTTACGGGCATGATTATACCATGCCCTTATGTCTTGTCAATCCTCAATCTTAAAAATTTCGGATGCGATTGACCAGATTAGTACACAAAAACAAATAATTCCAATTAGAGTAAACACTTGCTCTTTCATATTAATTTCCTTCGATGATATCTCTTCCTAGAATTCCGTCAGTAGTAAGAACATGATACGATGTATTTACTAAAGTATCAAATGATAAGTTGTTATAAAATCCATTTTCTCCAAATGGAGTTCCACGATGCCAAAGACCCTTTTCTGTCAAATTAGTATTTTGATTTTGCATCTTAATTCTAGCATCAGAATCCATGACTTTAGAATTTGAGATCAAACTGATATGGCCATCAAAAAACAATGTGGCTGGATTACTATTATAGCCATGATTAAAAAAGTATGGTGTCATTCCGTCAAATGCTGGGTTAACAGATCCTGCGTCCTGATTTTGAAGCCAATTAATTTCAATCATCCTGGTCTTCAATTCAGGATACCTACAATTACTTTGCGTTGGTGTTTTCCATGCACTTGGAAGAGACATAGGATTCTTATATCCCTTGCTACTCAATACTTCAGAATTCCAAAGAGCAGCAGGACTCCAAGCATAAGAAGAAAGAACAACGGAATCTGTAAAATTAGGAAGAAGATTAAATTCACTTGAATCATTCAAAGCAGATGCAATTTTCTCTTGTGTAATTTTATCCTTTGGGGCATAAAAAATTGGATCATAAAATCTATTGTTTAGATAAGAATTGAATCCCTTTACATTTGGCAATCTCCAATATCCAGAAATTCCATATGTAACATTCCATGTATTTGGCCAATATTTTGTCCAATGAATACAATTATAATCGGATGTTGGACAGGAACCTCCATCAAGATAATACCCCCAAAGGATTCCAGTATTATCCCACCCAAGAGTCATTGATGTGTTTGTAATGCAATTTTGTGCCATGTAGGACTGGCAGTTGCCAGCATATAGACCAAAATCATCCTTTGCTGGGGAATATTGCCTATCAGAAAAATCAGCTCCGTAAGAACCACAAGCTACAGCAATATTTCTCAGATTTCCTTCACTTCTTAGTACAAGAGCAGAGTCTCTAGCCCTACCCAAAGCTGGTAATAAAATGGCAATTAAAATGCTAATAATTGCCACAACAACCAAAATTTCAACAATCGTAAATGCCTTTTTCATCTTGATTTAGATCCTTTTGGTGGTATGATACATATAAGGAGGTGTATTATGACAAAGGAAGCAGAGTTTGTCAAACACATTCGCAAACATCTTGAAGAATATGGCTTTAGCCTAGTCTTCGGCAAAGGTAGAAGAGTAAATGTCGGTGGGGCAAGGTGTGAGGGTTATTTTAATTATGGTAAAACAAAAAAAGAAAGACGCATTGTTGTTGCTAGAAAAAGTCAAACCTGGCTCTATGTTCTTGCTCATGAATATTGCCACTTTCTACAATGGTTGGAATATCCAACTTGTTACTCAAACAAATTTGATATCTCCCAGGATATTGTAAACAATGTCTCTGTTGGTGTAATCAACAAAAAATGGTCAAAGAGACAAATTAGAAATGCATTTCTTCTTGTCGCATATAACGAACGAGACTGCGAACGGAGAACAGTAAAGCTTCTTGAGAAGTGGGGTATTCCATTCAACAAGGATGTTTACATCAAGAAAGCAAATCTGTATGTGTATCTTCATCACATGTGGATGAATTCACATCGTCTAAAAACAAAGTTCGATGTTTACAAATCAGCCAAGCTTCTCAACATGCTAGCAGGGAACTTCAAGGTGAAGAGTCACCTAGTAGTTCCCAAGCCAGTCAAGGACGAACTAAACAGAGCGTTTAGTTGATTCCGTCGTTTTGATTGTTCTGATTGTTCCAGTCGAAGCGTTGATTATTGCCCTTGTCATCCTTGGGACGCTTGAAAGGCTTGTGGTCCCACTTCTTACGCTTCTTATTACGCTGTTCCCCACGGGAACCTCTAAAATCACTTTTCTTGAACATTGCTCTCCTCTTGTGGTTCGTTCGATCCCATATCCTGTCCCATATCCCAACTAAGTTCCAACCAGTACAGATAGTCGATGTGGTCTAGCATATCACCAGATCTCCAGTTCATCATTGTCCAGATCTTCGGCATATTCGGGTACGGCCATGACTTCATTGAGTTCATCTTCTGGCATCTCTTCCAGAGTTTGTTCCAGAGACTGAATAAGAGTTGTCCAATCGACATACTCATCAGTGCCAAATGTAAGAACCATTTCTTCCTTGAGGGATTCGATAGTTCCGCGAACACGCATAGCAAAGGGGATGTTGTGCATGTCATGATTTTAGCACTATTAAAACACTTGTCAATACCCTTTTGCAAATTATGCTCTTCTTTTTTTGCTAATTTCTATGGCAGCTAATTGCTTCAAAGCCTTCTTTTTTGATTCATGCGTTCCAAGGACCTTTTTTCCTTTAGAATCAAGAACCTGATAACCACTTTTTGTTTTTCTTATCATCTCTACAAGTTCTATAAAGTTTTTCATGGAAATATTTATATGTTTGGTTATACTTTAGGAGCATGAAACCTAAATATAAGCAGATGAGTAAAAGAGTACTACTCTTAAATGCATCCGAAGAAGTGGTGAATATTATCGAATGGAATCGTGCCGTCAAATTGCTTTACAGTGGCAAAGCACTAGAGCATAATGTTGACGAGTACTACGAAATCAAACTACCTAATAAAACTATTCGTCTTCCGAAGATTATCATTCTTCGAAATTACATTCGTATTCCATACAGACGAATTACTCCCACACGAAAGAATATTTTTTTGCGGGATCAATATAGTTGCCAATACTGTGATGATAAGCTCACAGAAGATACAGCAACAATTGACCATGTTACTCCTCGTAGCAAGGGGGGTGGTTCTACATGGGAAAATATGGTTACTTGTTGCCGCAAATGCAATTTAAAAAAGGCAAATAATTATCCAAAGGATGTCGGACTCAAGCTAAATAAGAAGCCAAGACCACCACTTGTCAATGTACTTGGTTTAAGAGAATTGATTGAATTAAACAAGTGTTGGTCTAAATTCGTAGGATAAATTATGCCAACATACAATTATGAATGCACAAAATGTCAGCACCTGTTTGAACAAGTAGAAACTATAGCCAATAGAAATGCTCCATGCGAAAAGCCTTGCCCCAAGTGCAAGGAAATGGGCGTTGAAAAGAGTTGGGCAGGCCAAACCCCAGGATTAGCCGCTGATACTACCCTTACACCAGATAAGAAGACTGGTGGCCAATGGGGAGAATTGATGACTAAAATGAAGCGTGGCATGCCTAAGAGATACCACAAAAATATGGATCGTGCTACCAATAAAACTGGCAGCAGATGGAAAACTTAATAAATACATAAAGCATGAAGACTTTCTCAGAAATAATAAAAAACACCTCTGCATTGTTGTCGGAAAATAATTCAGTAAACTCTGTAGCAGATCAAATTTCTTTGATTTTGGAGAGAACTGAAGCGATCTTGCAAAGAAAATTAAATAATTCTGAATTTGAAATGTTTACAGACATTTTGATCTCAGAAGAAATGGCACAACAAGCAAGAAAAGATGACGATAAGGGATCTGAACCTGTCTTCAAAAAGGGAAAATATACAATCGAAATAGTCACCTCAGAAGGAAAGGTAACTAGAACAGCTTCTTCACAAAAAGGACTGTTAGATGTAATCCATGGTCAGAAGAATTATAGAGTTCTAGATCAGAACAATAGAGATATAACTTCAAGACTAAAATCTTTCATCAAGGAAAGACAGAAACAAGCTCTTCTACGCAAAAAGATGGTAAAGAAGTTAAAAGAGGAAACAGAAAGAGCTGGTTTCAAGTTTGAGCGTTTTTTTAATTTAAGGGAAGAATCACAAACTTCTTCCCGTGAAAGCTTTTACAAAACAAAGCTAGCAGAAATCGAAGCAAGGACAGACTTATCACCAGAACAGAAAAAAGAAGCCGCTGATATTATCAAAGATCAGTTGGAAAGAGCTAAAACTGGTCCCAAGAAAATTGAAAAGGGTGAAGAAGTAACTACTGCCGTTTCCGTAAAGGGTGGAGCTTTTGAAAAGGATAGTCCAGCTCCTAAGAGAGCAGATTACGAAAGCGACGAAGATTTTGCTAAAGATAGCAAAGCTTGGTCAAATGTGCAAAAAGGTATTGCTAAAACAGAACAAGAAACTTCTACCATGTCTGAGTTGCCAACAGCAGTAGGAGAAAGATTGCAAGATCCAGACATGCAAGTTGCATTAGCAGTAGGTTCGTTTATTCCTGGAGTAAATGCTGTAGCAATTCCATTATCAGCTGCTGCTGGTGCTTATGGTTTAAAGAAACAAATCGATCAAGGTCAATTTAGTGGTGAAGCAGAAACTGATTGGCTTGAGACTGGTTTTAATGTTTTAAGTATTCTTCCAGCTGTTGGTGCTTTAGGAAAAGGTGGAAAAGCAATTAAGGCAGGAAGATCGGCAAATGTTCTTTCGAAAGAAATAGAAGTAGCAAAAGCAGCAGGAAAGAGCGCAGACGAAATTGCCGCACTAACAGCTGCAAGAGGAGAACAGCTAGCAAAAGCAGGAAGAGTAGGTGCTGCTGTTACAGCTCCAATTGGCAAAGTAGCTAGTGTTGCAAAAGAAGCTGGGGAGGCAGTAAAAGCTTCTAAACTAGCCAAAGCAGCAGGATTGGCGGATGATGCTCTCAAGGCTGGCTCGGCTGGTGCTAAATCTGGTGGACTGTTAAAGACTAGTGCTAAATTAGCAGGAACTGCTACAGTAGCAGGAGCAGCAGCATATGGATTAAAAAATCTATTATCCCCACAGCAAACAGGAACTTCACATGTTAGTTCAGCTGATTCGTTGCAGGCTTCTACTGATTTTGGCGATGCAGGCGGAGATACCGACGAAACAACCGGACTAACCCGTTTGATGGGTGCTGGTGGATCTAAATCAAAGAGTAGATCGCAGCGTCTTACTGGACAAAGTGGTGTAAATATTTCTTATACTTAATGAATCAAAAAACATTTAATCATAATTATGTAAGCGTCGGAAGTGATATTACCAGCTCTGAAACAGAGTCAGGAAGAATGTATATCACCGAAGACGGTCAATTTCCTAGTGTAACAACAATTACAAGCTGGGAAAAGCAAGAATTTTTTAAAATATGGAGAAGGCAAAATCCAGAAGAATCCAAAAGAGTTACTGCAAGAGGTAACAGATTACATTCTTTGATTGAATGTTATCTAAAAAACGAAGATTTATCTAAAAAAGAAATAATGCCTAATGATATGGATCTTTTCATTCAGATCAAGGGTGAGATAGACAAGATAGATAATATCAAAGCCTTGGAGACTCCTCTTTACGGCAAGAATGTAGGTCTTGCTGGTAGAGTTGACTGCATTGCTGAATATAATGGTGTTCTTTCGATTATTGACTTTAAGGGAAGTACGAGACAGAAAAGAAAAGAAGATATTGATAATTATATGATGCAAGCTACTGCATATGCTCTTCTCTGGAAGGAAATGACTGGCCAAACAATCGAAAACTTCGTCATTTTAATCAGTTGTGAAGACGGTGCGGTACAAGTGTTCCAGGATACTCCTATCAATCATGTGGCAAACCTTTTTACAGCAATAAAAAAATATAAAGAAGCAAAATGTTCAATAAAGACCATGTAAATAAGAAAAATACGAAGACTTGGATACGACTCAATGACGATGCTAAGTCTCATATTTTTAGGGAAAAATTTGTACAGCAATTTGGCGGTAAATTCGTCAAAGATGGTAGATGCTGGAAATGGCTTGAAATGGATTTCGAAAAAGCTTTTTTAGAAGAAATTCAAAAGAACACAAGAGAATTCGAAGCCAAGGTAAAAGAATTTAAAATACCTGAACCAGTTGTAAAAGTTGAAAGAGGAAAGTCGTTCGTATTCACCAAAAACGGCGAAGAAGTCTATGTAAAGAATCTTTTAGAATTCTGCATGGATAACAAGCTGGTAAGAGGTGCTATGTACGATTTGATGTCTGGAAAAAGAAAAACCTATAAGGGTTATAAGTTTTTAAGAAAGGAGGAATGATATGGAACTAGTAATCAGCGAATCTCTAGGTACTATTTTTTACTCTGTTGTTGTTTTCGTCACCGGAGCCTTGATCGGTCAGGGTCTATGGACTTGGGTATCCAAGTTCTTCCCATGGAATAGGAAGTGAACTGAGGCGGGTCGAAAGACCCGCCTTTTTTCTTATAAATATCTTCATGCGCGATACCTGGTTTGATTCACACTTCATTGACCTTTATAATAGAGATATTTTACCCCATTTGGATAAAAAACTAAATGAGGGGTATTTTCTTAAGAAAGAAATACAGGATCAAAAATATGAAAGATTCAATTTTCGTGTAAAGAAGTCTAGGGAAGATCGCAAAGAAAAAATCGCCAGAAGAGTTCTTTTGGCAAAACATGCCAGAGAAAGAGGAGAAGCCAGAGCAAGAGATGCAATGTCTGGACAGCCTATCAGCTATCCAACCTACGAATCAGTAGAACATGTCACAGAAAACGATCAGTCTGGTAAGACTAGAAAAAGAAGAGACATGTTCCGTGGGGCTTCTGGTATAAGAAAAGAACTCAAGAAGTCAATGAAGATCACATTGCTTGGCGGTGACACAGAGAAGGATAGAATCAGAAAACAGGTAGAAAGAGAACTTGAAGAGAAGTTCAGCATTTTATCCTACCCCCTCCTTGAACAGGAAGAAAAGACTGATGAACAACCAGAAGACCAGCCACAAGAAGAAGGTCAGAAGACACAAGAAGTAGCTCCAGAGCCAGTTCCATATATTGTAATGCTTTCTCAGGTCATGGCAATGAGGAATAAAGTAAGAAATGTATTCGAAAATATATCAAATATTTCTTACAAAGTTCTAAACCAGAAGTATGGAGTAAAGTCTACAAATAAGGACGATAGAGATTTCCAGATAGAGAATGCTGTTATTTTAGTATCAAGAATATGTTCAGGTGCTACAGCAGAAGAATTACAGGTTTTACAACAATTCGAAAATGGCAGATTCTTTGATTTTGATGAAAACGCATTTGATCTTGGTAGAAATATTCTTCTTCAACTTGGAGAAAATTGCATTAAAAATTTAATGCATGCAAGAGAGTTGGAAATTTTTGAAGACGCTCCTGGCTCTGGACGCACACAACTAATGTGCCAGGATAATACTTTCAAAGTAGTAACAGGAAAGACTTACATAAAGGACACCACAGACTCACCAAATTATGGAATAAAGATGCAAAAAGCATTAAAATCCATTCTTACACAGTCTCCTGAAATTTACATCAATCTTGATCCAATTCTTGGCGAAATTTATTCAATGCTGCAACAGAAGGAAGAAGAAATTCCTGAAAAGGGAGCTACGGAATTTGTAAATCAGCAGCTAGAAGAATTAATGAAAGAATTGGTAAAACAAAAGAAAATACTAAACGGTGGCCAATTCGAAAAATCACTAAAAGCAGCACTAACTAAGTATCATTTAACTGGAAACAACATAGTTGATCCAAGAGCTAATGCTGCATTCCTGCTTACAGATTATGGGCTATTCCAATTAAGTAATGAGTTTATATCATATCTCTCAAACAGCTCAACACTTGATATTAGGCCAAAGAAGATATTTAGCCCAGTAACTGGTAGAAAAACATTAAATTCAAAACTACCAAAGGCAATTGAAAAATATAAAGCCATTGTAGAACAGGTAAAGGAAAACATGAATGTCAAGGAACCTTCTAAAGAAGAAGTTGTTATTTCCTTACCTAGTATGATTCTTTCAGCTATTGTCGATTATTTTGATTTCTCTTTCCGTGTAGCTATCAGCCCATCAGAAAAGGTTTCAACAAAGAAGATAAAATCAAATGAATATAATACTGTTTTAATAACTGGAAAAGAAATAAAGATTCCAGTTACTTTAGACAAAGGTGACATGCTTACAAATACGATCAAAGAAGACATAGACAGGGCTTGCGATATCTTGGTTGAAAGGAACATGATGACTAAATTTGTAGCAAACGGAGTAAAAGGAACTAAAAACAATTCAGAAATTCCAGAAGAATTGAAAATGTTAATTGCTACAATAATTTGCGATATGAAAAATGATCGTAAAAAGTCAATCGTAGAAAAACTGGAAGGTTATGAGAAAAAATACTCAAAAAAGACAAGTCACCACAGATCAAACAGAAATAAGGCTAGAAGAGCAGCAAAGAAAAAGTTTGGTGCTGCTGCAATAAAAGGTAAGGATGTGGACCACAAAGATGGCAATCCAATGAATAATTCCCCAAGTAATCTTCGTCTAAGAAGCAGAGGAGAGAATAGAGCTGATAATGGCCATCACAAGGGAGAACCCCACAAGAAGGCCATGAAGGGGATTACTAATACATTTAAGGGGAAGAATAAGTAATGTTTGAATTTGATCCCAAACTTATTGAGTACGGTATAGCTACCGCTTCATTTCTCACTGGTGCTTATTTTGGAATAAAGAAGGTCAAAGATAAGCTCTTCTCCAACAAGAAGAAAAAAGAAGGCAAGCAATACTGGAACATTCATTCAGAGATTCACGAAATCCTTACCGAGCTTCGCATTCGCACCGACGCTGCAAGAGCACAAATCATCCAGTTCCATAACGGAGAATATTTCATGGATGGCGTATCTATGAAGAAGATGAGTCTAACTCACGAATCACTTCGCTCTGGTATTAGCGCAGAGGTTCATCAAAAGAAGGATGTCCTTATCTCTGCATATATTGACTTCATTCGTTCAATTCTGGATGCAAAATATAAGTTTGAAATTGTTGCTGTAATGAAAGAATCATACCAAAAGCAACTATTCATCTCTAGCAATGTTATAGCTTACATGGCTGTCCCTTTACAGAGCAAGGGCGTAAATGTTGGTTATGTAATCGTTCACTGGTGTAGTGACGAAAAAGTAAGTCAGCTAAAGGAACAATCTGCTGCTGAAGAAATGAAATACGCAAAAGATAGAATTGAAGTTCAGTTAAGTCATCAAATAGCATTGGGTAAACCATGAAAGACATAAATGAAGTCTATAGAAAATCTGGCCTTGGAAAATGGTTCCATGACGAATCAGCTGGTGGTAAGCCTGGATGGGATAGATATAACTCTAAGGGAGAACGAGTTGGAGAATGTGGAGATGCCAAGAAGGGTGAACCATATGCAGCCTGTCTCTCAAAACAAAAAGCTGCAAGACTAGGAAAAGAAAAAATAGGAAGTTTTGTGAAGAGAAAAAGAGCTGCACAATCTGCAAAGGGTAGAGGAAAAAAGGGTTCAGGTGGTAAAGGTAAGAAGCCTATCAACGTCGATACTGGCATTCGTGAACAATACGATGTCGATAAGAAGGGTCCATCAATGACCCCCGGACAAAAAATGGACATTGATAAGCGCAATAAGAAGTTTAAGACTCCTCCTTGCATGATAGATAATAAAGAGGTAAGAATGCCAGAATATGAGGATGATATAACTGAAGCCAAAAACCCACCTCTTAATAAGCCAATGAAGGGCGATGTTAAGAAATTTAAGGTATTCGTTAAAAACGAAAAAGGCAACATCGTAAAAGTAAACTTTGGCGACAAGAATATGGAAATCAAGCGCGATGATCCAAAGCGTAGAAAGAATTTCCGCGCTAGACATTCTTGCGACGATAACCCTGGTCCAAAGACTAAAGCTCGTTACTGGAGCTGCCAGATGTGGCGTTCAGATAAATCGGTAAGTGATATGTTAGGAGAAGCCAGAGAAGTGAACGAAATGATGGAGCTTCTTGAAAAGAACATTCCAACAAATAAAAAACTTTGGTCTAAAGCAAAGTCTCTTGCTCGACAGAAGTTTGACGTATATCCATGTGTTACGATGGATTCTCTAGCGATTACTAGAAATGGACCAGAAAGCTACCATAATCTTGTGATTGGAGATGAAATTTTAACATACAATATTCAAAATGATGAACTTGAATGGAAACCAATACTAAATCTTCATCATTTTGATGATGCTCCTATCGTAGAAATGGGTAAAGCAACTGGGTTTAAGATTAAATGTACCCCAAATCACAAATGGGTAGTTAAGAGTGGTTCTAACTATCAAAATACTGGTTTGGTAGAAACTAAGGATATCAATAAGCACATGCAACTAGTTTGTTGCTCAGAGCTTAACAATTCTTCTGATTTAATTTTAGAAAATTGGTCAAAGAAAAACTCATGGACAGAAAAAGTTCTTTCTATGTCCAAAGAACAACGAGAAATATTTTTGGCCAGTGCAATTGTTTACGATGGCCATGATCAGGGAATCAGCACAAAAATAGAAAATCGTCACACATTTGGGTTTAGTCAGAAGAACGAAGATCATTTCTACGCTGCTATTCTTGCAGCATCCTTAAATGGTTATCATGTTTCTTTCTCTGACAAATATCCAGAAATGAAAGCGGCTACAATCATTAGAAACAAGAAAACACATAATACGCAAAATCTTATAATTGAAGATGCTGGTACTGGAGAAGTATGGTGTCCTGAGACTGAGAATAACACATGGGTTATGATTCAAAATGGATTTGTGACCATAACAGGAAACTCGGCCTACGCCAACGCTTGGGCTGCAAAGTGGTACAAGAAGAAGGGTGGCTCATGGCAGTCAGTCAAAGAATCTGTAGAACCATACATCGAAAATCTAGCCATAGATAACTCTGAGGAAGATACAAAAAATCTAAACGATATGGCTTTCAAGCCAGAACCACAGGAACCAGATCTTCCAGTTCTAAAAGTAATAAAGGGAAAAAATAGATTTAATAACAAATCAATGCGTTTAGAATACTTCAGAGGATTACTAAATAAATCAAAGGAACTAAATGAAGAAATTTAAAGATATAATCGAGCTATTGGAATCTGAGTCAACTGATGGTGGTGGTTTTGGTGATCCATTCCAACCCTCAAAGACTACCAGAAGTGCTGCTAGTGACTTTGGCGTTCACAGAATTGAGAATGATACTCAACTGAACAGAATCAAGGCATTCCTTTCTAGCTTCACCAATAGAGAATATCTAGATCCCCGTGGTGCTCTTTCAATGTTAAGAGCGAAGATGAATATCATGGGATTAGATTTCGATTTTACTCCAGCAACCAAATTACTACCCTCTCCAGAAGGACCAAACATGTTTAAGCTAACCCGTTTCGGTGGAACATTTGGTACAACACCAGAGCACGATTTGAGCAAGGGATTCCTAGTCACCGATGGTATTTCTGAATTCAATGGTGGTAAGGGAATCAACATGGTTGTAGAGGTAATCATTACCAATAACCATCTTTACAAATTCGAAATATCATTAGTACCATCATAATATGGAAATATTAAGTGAACAAAACTTTGATTATTTTGCAAAACTAAAATATAATAATCCTAGTTGCAATTCAATCGAAGAATTTAATGATGATGTAAAGAGAATTAAATACGTTAGAAGGCTTTTTCAGAAATATGATGAAGAAAAGACTTTAAAGCATCATTTAATCTCAAACCACATTTTGATTCTCATCAATTTATTTGGTGAGGAAGCAACTTTAAGAATGTTGTTCTTTAAGATTGAAAAGAAATATCATGGTTTCATAAAGGCTTTTGTGAACTACTTGGGGTTGAAGGTTCAAAAAATACCAGAAATAGACTTATCGTTATTGGCCCCAGATGCTAGAATAAGCAGAATATTAAATAAAGTAGAAAAGCAAAAAAATGACTAATATGAACGAATCAATTTCTAGCTCTGGGTTAATGGTAAAAAGCTTTACTGTTTATAAATTTTTAACTCTCTTATCATCTCCTTTTTCTTCTTTTGATGCTTTTAGAAAAGGAATAATCGATGGAAGAGGAAATTATGTTAAGGATATGGATGAAGCTTTCAGAAATGGCTCTCTAGATCCACTTGAAGTTATAATAATCAAGCTAAAGAAAATAATAGCCACATCATCTGATCCTGGTCTAAAATCCTCTCTAAGTAATAATTTAGCTACCTTTGATCTTTTTCTAAATGAGATGTATCAGTATAATGTTCTTCCTCACGAATCATTATATTTACTTGAAACTCACTGTCTGAAAAAAGGATTTTCATTAATTGATACTCTATTAGAGGATATGACTGTCGGTGGAGGCGGTATTCCAGGACTTAGTATAACTGATATAGTTGGACCAAAAAGAAGAAAAAAATCTAAGATTTTAAGAAGAAATGAATTGATGGAGATGGAAGTAATACCCCAACCCCCATCTCCGGAACCGACAGAACAGACAAACCCATTAGTTCCATCTGATTGGGGAAAAATGCCAATTCATAATCCATCTTGGAACCCTTATTGGGGTGATGATTGGGGATGGGCTAGACCTACAGGAATTTTAGTACAAGAATTTTGGCAGTTATGGGAAGAATTATTAAGGCAATTAGGAGATAACCATGTTGGAGCTGATAGCTGGATAGTAGTAAGATTGCTTCAACTTTTAGAAATGCTTAGATTGCGTGGTGTTCAAGGACTACCAGATAATTTACCAACCGAATTGGAACCTCCAGATGACAATGATTCTAGTAATGATAGTGATGGTGATGGTATAGAAGATTGGGATGATACATTCCCAGATGACCAAGATAATGACGGAATACCAGATGCAGAAGAATTAGATACTGATAATGATGGAATTATTGATGATATGGATGATGATATGGATAATGATGGTATACCAAATTATTTAGATAACGATAGAGATAATGATGGAATTTATGATGTATTTGATCCAGATTCTCCAAATTGGAGAGATGAAAATGGTAATGGTATTCACGATCTAATAGAACCAAGTGATCCAGAGTTTGACCAAAATGGAAATGGAATAGATGATGCTTGGGAGGATGGTGACAACAACGGAATTCCTGATGTCTATGATACGGATGGAGATGGAATAGAAGACGATTTTGAAGATGATGATGGAGATGGAATTCCTAATGGTAATGATTTTGATAGTGATAATAATGGAATACCTGATTATGAAGAGGACGATCTTAACAATAACGGAATACCGGATATAGATGAATAAACATTATAAATAACTCTGGAGGTTATTATGCCGACTGAGTTGATTTCATTGATAGGCGGAAGCCTTACTGGGTTTATCTTCAAGTTCATGGCCCAGAAGAGCCAGGACCAGAAGGAAATTTTTGAGCGTCTAATCGCTGCCAACAAGCAGACCACGGAGAACCAAGACAAGGCAGCTCAAAGAGTACCACTAGATGTTGGCAAGGGAGTGCGACAGCTAATCGTTCTAACTGTTCTATTCGGAACTATCGCTGCACCCTTCATTCTTCCTTTCTTCGGAGTTCCTACCTTCGTTGAAGTAGATAGCAGCAATCCAGAAGCTCTCTTTGGTTTGATTCCAGAAACCACCAAGAAGTATTTCGTTGAGATCAACGGATATCTTTACACTTCTGAGAACAGACAAATTCTAGTTGCAATCGTCGGATTCTATTTCGGTACAGCCGCAGCAGGGAGGAAGTCATGAGAAAACTTTGGGCGTTAGTTCTAGTCGTAGCATTAGGTATTGCTGCCTGTGCCACTAATCCAGAAATAGTCCCAGACATTACTGGCGATAGCGTAATCATGCTAGATATCAAGAGCCAGATCGAAAACAACAAGATGGTAAAGGATGACTATGGGTGGGTAATCTGGTATCTACCAGTTCTATTCCTTGTTGTTGCTTGGGGCTGGAAAGAATTCTTCACTAAGAAGAAGGACTAAGTTCTTTATAATTGAACTTACAAATATAATAGGCATCAACAATATCCGATATTGGGTTGCCTATTTCCTTTTTAGCATCGTTCATATGGAATCGTAAATCGACTCCAGTTTCTTCAACAAAAGCCTGGAACATTTCTGGTTTTCCAGCATTACCTTTTCCTGTTGCAAACTTTTTTACTTTTGTTGGTTGAACAACATCAAGTGGTATTGATTGTTGCCAGAGCTTATATTTAAGAATCCCTGTGTTCTCTGCTATATGAAAGACTCTTCCCTTTGCTCCATAAGCATAATCCTCAAGGGCAACCATATTACATCCTATCAAAAGATCTACTGCCCAATCTGATATGCTATCGTATCTACCACATTCTGCTGTGTAATCTGGAAACAACTCTCCACGAATATTATTATTAAACATCGTGGCATTCTTTTTAGTATCAGTTAAAAAATAAAAAGAACAATTCTTATAACAAAATTCCCTATGCAATTGCCCATTAAAGATGCAGATGCACGGGGAAGTCAAAGAATAGTCAATACCAGCAATTATCACATAGTATGTATTGACTTGTTTTTAATAGCATCCTTAATTACATTAGCATTTCTTTTTGATATTTCTCCAGCTTCTGAATAAAAAGTAGGGGGTTCTGCATTTGGTCGCAAAGGTGTAGCACTGCTAATTCCTGCTCTTAATCTAGTTCTAATAACAGCACTTTCTCCTCGTTTTGAACCAGCTGGTGTTATACTTGGATTTCCAGATTTTGTAATATGAGTAATGAAATGGGATATTCCTAAATTACTTGATTTTAAAAAATCTTTTATATGATCTTCCATTTTTTCCGCACTTTCATGTGGAAAAACAACGTGAAGTTCATCGTCATGACCAATTATATGTAAATCAGACTTCCTATAAACTTGTTTAGCGTGTTCTTCCCATTCGACATAATCATCTGGGGTTTTCACGACCCATCTTTTATTTCCTTGAGTTTTATTTTCAAGATCAGTACGAGCCTGTGTGCCAGCATAATTATGACTCATAGATGCAGTTTCACCTGGCTTTACTTTTTTACTTGAGTAAGGAAATAGAGATTTAGCTTCAACTTTTATACTTTTACCATCTTTTTTTCTAGTAAAAATTAAATCTGGATTAGTTTCATTAGTAATTTTATCTTTTCCTGGATCTATAACTTTCATATCCCACCCTTCAGGTGTTATATGGCTAAGTCTTTGATAGAAAAGAAGTTCTTTTTCTCTGCTTGAAGCCATTTCGCTCAAATATTTTACTAGTTTAAGCCTATAGTCCATGCCTTATTTAGTAAGATCAACCAGTTCACATGCCCCAGCCGTGCAGCTGAAAGTCTGGGTTCCTGTGGTGTTGTCTTCCTTCTCATACTTGGACAATTCGCTCCAATCAACATCCTTTGGAAGCTTGGCAAGCATGGTTTCGTACTGCTCTCTTGTACAGTCTTCGTATGGAGCCTGACGATAGGTATGGTCTGAGTGTGGAAGGAACGAAATACCGCTGATCTCGTCAAAGTGCTTATAGACCCAGGCTCCAACTTCCATCCACTCCTCATCACGAACAGTGATGGTAACGCTTGGCTTGTGTTCGCACCAGTACTGCTGATATGTGAGCCAGAGTTGCAACTGTTCAAGAGCAGTCATGTCATTACGAGTAATGCAATGCTCAGGAGCCTTCATGGGGAATGAGAAGACCATAGTGTGGTTTGGCTTCATGACGCATGGCTCGGCAGGGAATCCCTTGTCAATCATAAACTGGCAGATTGGATCCTTGCGATCAGCGCGAACACGACGAATGTAATAGTTAGCGTGACGAGCATGAATACCCGAAGCAGCATCCACAAGCTGGCTAACAGTACCACTTGGCTTGACACAAGTGATTGCAGCAGACTCGTTGATCTTTAGCTTATGAGCATACTCCTTGTTGGTATCCACTGCGACATGACGTAGATGCTCAAGTAGATCTGGTAGATCACCAGCACGGCCATTGGTGATCTCGTTATCCATGATACCAGTCAGAGACACACCAAGCAGACGCTCTTCTTCACAGTTCTTCTGCCAATCGCTTGACAGGTAGCGGAACTTTGTAAGAGTTGACTGGAATGTGCCAAGAATGGTAGCAAGACGAACCTTACGAGCAAGAGTATCTGGAGTATCGTCAGCACGAATCACGACTTCAGATAGATTGCAGAACTCACGATCACGCAAAATAATTTCTGAGCAAGGATTGGTTCCGAAGTCATAGTTTGGATTACGACGATCACCAAGACGCTTGATCTGATTCTTTGCGGCCTGACGATTGAAGATACCACGCTCACCGCTCTTGCTCTTGACAAGTGCAACCCATTCGTCCATGAAGGTTTCCATGTCTGGCTTGCTCTTGTATGAAGCAGAGTTGTTTGCTAGTGCGCGTTGACCGTTGTTCTCCCACCATGCACCGCTCTTTGCATTACGCATGCGGTCATCGTCAAGTGACGATAGAGAGATGAGAGCAGAACGACGAACGCCACCGACAACTACGATTTCAGCAATTTTACATACGATATCGTGACATTCGACAGTCGTGAGCTTACGACCCGCTGCCTTACGGAAGGTTTCAACGGTAAAGCGGAAAAGGTCTTCCAGAGGTTCAGGTCCTGATGCTCGTCCACCGAATGTTTTAAGTCTCGCTCCCGCAGGACGAATTTTCGAAATGTCCCATCGCGGTATCTGACCACCAATAAGTAGCGAGAAGAGTTCTTTGTAAGCCTTGGCCCAGCCAATCTTAGAGTCCTCCACAACAATGAGAGAATCACTGTCGGTAAATTCTTCAGCAATAGTAGGAAGTTTTTCAACGAAATCCCTTTCGACGGAGAATCCAACACCTGTACCGCACATTAAGATGTATAGAATCTCATCAAACGAGCGAACCTTGCTCGTAGAAACATAAGAGCAGTTATACCCTGCTACATGGTCGCGCTCCAATGCCTCGCCTGCGGTCATGAGGCAGCGCATAGACGGCATCACTTCCAAATTCAGAACAGCTGTTTCAAGCTCCTTGCGTAGATCCTTGGGCAACTTGTAGTTGCAGCTTTCCTTTAGGTGGGTTTCAAAGAAGTCAAAGTAGCGAGTAACGGTTTCGTTCCATAATTCTCGTCTTTGTTCTACTTCGATCCACTTAGAATAACGACTAATTGCAATGAAATTTTGATAAGCTGAAGGTAGTGACATATTTTGAAAATCCTTAAAGTTGTGGCATTCTAGCCGTGTTGGGTATTTAGTCAATATTTACTTGATATTTTTGTTATAGTTCTCAGTAATTATTTGACATATTTCAATGAATTTTTCGTTAGATAAATCCCATTTCATGGAATTTACATCTTTATGAACCCATTGTATATTTGTTGATGTGTAACCATCTTTACTATTAATTCTATCTAACGAAGCAGTTCCCTTTTTTCCACTAGTTTCAAAGTTTAAAGGAAATTTTGTATAAACACATAATCCGTTTTGGCTCTGAAAAACTTTATCTAAATCTTCTCTAGTAACAGAAAATGGTATTTTTCTTTTCTCGGCACATTTTTTAATTTTATTAAAATACATTCCAGTTACATGTATTGAATCACCTTTCCAAAGATGACTTTTTTCAAATCTGTGCCTGTCTCCGTAACAATCGTTACAGCCATGAACATTTCCATAAACTAAATGCCATTTACTAATTTCTTTCTCCGAACCGCAATCACACTTAACTTTCCAGTATCTTATACTTGATTTTTGGCTTTTAAACTTAATTAGTTTTCCTTCACCAATAATTGTATACGATCCTACTTTTTGGTTAAGCCAATTTTTACCTTTATATATTAATTCCATATATAACATCCTTTTATAATTTATGTATAAAAGAGTGTTATTTACTTTGTAAGTTCTTCCCAGCAGACCGGGAAATAGGGCTGAATTAGGCTACCCATGGCATTTGCGTATTCCCGAACCTCCCATTGGGCATGGGGGTCGATTCTTTGCTTAAAAACACGGGCATAAGCGGCCAAGGAACCCGTCCAGTACCATTCGGTGTATGTACCCTGGGGCAGGACAAAACGAGCCTGTTCTGGGGCGATTCCAGCCTCTAGAAGCCAGTGGTAGGTCTTTAGGGCATCGCTAGCCACCCCAAAATACATGGCCTCAGCAGCCGCTACAGTGTCTTCATTGGTCAGGAAGTCTTCTGACCCCTGTTTGGCCCCATTTGTGGGCTTTGTGCGCCATTTTGGAATGTAAATTTCGGGTTCTTCGGTTACATACCGACGAGAAATTTCGTTTTCAACGAATCCGACCTTGTGCTTAAAAAGCTGGGTACGAATTGAAATAGGAGCCTTGATGTGAAGCATGATCTGGGGATGGGCAAAGGGGGTCCAGTGCTTGTGCTTGGCCAGATACGAAATAAGCTTCTTGTCCTTGTCCGGTAGCGTCTTACCAGTAATTGATCCGGTCCAGTGCTGTTCTCCGTCCCAGGATGATTCCTTGTGGAACGAAACTCTGGCCGCATTTACAACCGTCAAGTCAGAACCCATCACTTCTATGAGTCGAACGAAACCCTTATCAAGTACATTTACTTTTTCCATTTCATAAACCTCAATTTTGCTTCAAGACCTGAATGGGTATTGGCGCGTATCATAGCCATCGGATCACCAAACGCAAGAACATAGTCGTTAATATCCTTGACCTTAACATCTGGCCAAATAAGAATCTTATGACCCTTCTCAATAACTGTTTCCATGAAGCCACAAATCTGCTTGTTGCGCTTCTCATTGTCGAAGACATAGATCACCTCACTATTCGCAATCTTCTCAGGAAGCTTCATGTCTCCAGCAGCACCAACCATTGCAAGAGCATTAGGTAGGAAGATGCTGTCAATCGGTCCTTCTGTGATGTAGATTGGTTGTTCCGGATTTACTCTCCAGAGTCCATACCATAGTTTCTCCACAGAATCCTTCTTGAGAGTAATATATCGGATCTTGGAATCTGCCTCAAGCGAGCGACCCTGGACTCCGATGAGTTGTTTCTCGTCATCGTAGAAAGGAATGACCAGTCTTGGCTCTCTCTTGAGTTCGTAGTCACTGCTAAAGCCCTTGGCAACTTCGGAGAAGTCTTCGGCGTAATAAAAGTAGCAGAACGATTCGTCAGGGATCTTTCGCTTCTCAAGATATTTGACGATTGGATGTGCAAAATCAAGGTCACAAACATTGACGCAATTCTTAGGCACTTCGAATGTAGTGATCTTTTTAGTTGGGACAAAGAGTTCTTCCTGCTTTGGTTTCTTGTAGTTTGATCTTCCATTTTCACCGCTAGCAAATCGTTTAAAGG
>SXGQ01127454.1_pt1 | contig 20019 bp, 26 predicted proteins | sample 3178371 | NCBI WGS metagenome assembly SXGQ01 (sample SAMN11356859, study PRJNA531348) | freshwater metagenome | isolation source: freshwater sample F1-20 | place: China: Fuxian Lake, Yuxi | collected 2017-12-25 | reverse complement strand
TTGGCATAAAAAAAGAAGAGACCTCAATCTTATATAGATCAAAATCTCTTTATAAGGTTTATAGTTTGTTAGGGTTTCAGAATACACCAGGTAGAATTTGCCCAGTCGTGAGGTAAGTTCCAACAGCAATTACAAATCCCAGCATTGCCAATCTTCCATTTAATTTTTCTGCGCGTTGAGCATAAGTTTCTTTTTCGTGTTCCATTTTATCCTCTGGGGTAATGTACATTTTTGGTTCTGTCGCAAACATATTTTGACGGTTTCCGTCTTCCGTTGTGATCGTCATAATCAAAGGTGTTCAACAATACTAATTATACAAGATTTTTTGTGTTTTGTCAAGAAGGTCTTGAAGAGGGTTCCGTAATTCTTCCAAGATAAGGATCATAATTCATCAAATCATCAATCTTCATATCAGATCCTTGAGTCTCCCAGAAGTTTAGAAGACCATCATGACTCTGGCGATGAAAGACATCAATGTGTTCAGGGTGTATGCTAGACCCCAATTCTATCTTATAGAGAAACAGTGGAATAGAAAAAGTATTACCTGAGTTATAAATTAAATCATCAGCAACGGCTCTTGGTTTGACTCCATTATCCAACTTATACTTACCATCACGAAGATGATGTCTTAAAATCTTTTCGGCATGATGACGAGTAATCATATATGCAGCAGTAGAGAAATCATTTACAAATCTCTTATGAAGTTTGACATGTAAATCTCCGGTACATATAATCGCAAGTTGAATTACATCATAATCATAAGGAACCTTTGCGGCAAAATCAGACCAGGTAAAATTCCAAAATCGAACTATATCCAAGTCAACATCATCTTCCATAAAGATTGCGTATGGAGTATCAGAAGTTTCATACCAATACTTGATTGCCTTAAGATGAGATGTTACGCAACCAATTTCACCAGAAGTCATATTTTCTGGATAACGTCCCCTAATAATGTCACTTAGGTCATCATTTCTTCCATCATATGCAGATATACGAGTATAATTTTCAATCTCCCAATATTTTAGTTGAGATTCCATATACTCATTACGTTCAGGCTGCTCATCCAGATTGAGATAATAAACTGGAGGAAGACCTTTGAGTTTATATACTGACTTATTCTTATCCATAAAAATTTTCAATCAACTTTTTTAAAGAAAAGACCAGTAGAAAGGAAATGTGGGGTATAATCACCCTCTTCTTTTGCTATATCTTTAAGTTTTTGAGTAAACTCATCATCGTACTCAAATCCATACCTTTTCATATTTTCAATCCAATATTCCTTTGGTTGGCAGTTTACATGATGATGACCACCTTGACCAGAAACAGCATGAGTCATAGCAACGTATTTACAAAAAGCAAACGTTGAAAGAAAATTATCAATATATTGTTCCTCTACATGTTCGACGAATTCACAGCACCAGCAAAGATCATACTTATCATCTGTTACTAATTCTCCAATAGTATAATCATGTTGAAAAATATTCTCTTTTACGGGGGAGTTTTCCGCTGCATATTCAGAACCATCAATACCAATGACTTCATCACAATATTTCATAAACTCTTGCATCTGATATCCCATCCCACATCCAACGTCAAGAACTGATTTAACGTTTAGGGTTTCAGTAAGATATTTAAACATTTTAGGACAATGTGATGGTTGGTCTACCGTAGTATAAAAACCACCTAAGTGACCCTCAAGAACACTAACTAATCCAGGTGAATACTCTGCAAATTTAATTTGTTTCATTTTAAAATTTCCTCTACAATTTTATTAAAAATTTTTGTCTTATCAATCAAGGGATCTATGGATCCCCTCCAATTAGAGTGCCAATTTGTAGCAGCACGATAGTGGAGAAATTTTCCATCTAAATGTAACTCAAAGTTATATCCTTTGGTCGCTTCTTTATTTTGCAATTCTATATCATAAAAATGAGTTGGATATTGAATATCAGTTTCTTTCATCTTAATATTATTTTTTTTAAAATAATAAAAAGTATGTCCACCAACATCGGTTAATTCCCCTTCAACATATCCATCAGAAAAATCAATATTTAGATCTTCCATCATAGGCATGTTAAAAAACATTATACCATTCCAGATATAAGTTACGCAACCCCTCTGTTGCGGAAGACCAGCAATAATAGCATCATCCATGTATTCTACAATATCAAACTCATCAAATAAAAACATATCAGAATCACAGAAAAATACAATATCATCTAAATGATTTTTTCTGATAATATTATCATAAGTCCACTGAACCGTATCTGCACATGCTTGTGCAGGATTCATTTGAATATTTGATAGTGGTTTACGGTAGTATTTGATATTATTAAGTTGACAAATTGACTTAAATTGATCTTCTATTTTAATATCTACAGAATCATCAACAACATGAAATTGATAATTATTTTTTAAAAATTTTTTAAATAGTTTATCTTGTAAAGATACAAAATCTGGACGATTAACAACAGAGGTAAAAATTTGTATCATAGTTGTTCAGAAATCCATTCTTCCAATTTCATAGATGGTTTCCATCCAAAAGTCTTACGAAGTTTTTGATTGTTTGCAAGACTCAATCGTGCCTCTCCTAAACGTGGAGGAACATTGACTGTTTCATCAGAAATCATTGCCGCAACATCATTCACAGAATGATTAATACCAGATCCAACATTATATACCTGACCGAATGCTTTGGGATCAACAACTGTTGTTGCAGCCATAACATTTGCGTTCACAACATCTCCAACATAAGTGAAGTCCCTACGATGCTCACCATCACCAATGATTGTTAGAGGTTCTCCTGCTGCCTTTTGACGAAGGAAAATACCAATTACAGGAGCATACTGTCCACGCAGAGGTTGGCGTTCACCATACACATTAAAGTATCTAAAAATAACTGTAGGAAGACCAAACAAATCTGTATACATCGAACAGAGTTTTTCACCATTAACTTTCGAAACTGAATATGGATTCAGACAATCATCAGGTTGTGTCTCCACATTGGGAAGTTCATTTATCAAACCATATCCAGAAGATGTGGATGAATACATCACACGCTTCACGCCTGCTTCACGAGCACATTGAAGAACGGTCACAGTACCAACAGAGTTGATGCTGACTGCTTCAATAGGATTTTCGATTGCAGGTTGAATACGTGCCTCTGCTGCAATATGAAACACATAATCAACTCCATCATAGAGTGGACGTGTGTTTTCATAATCACGGATATCATACTTGTGATTCTGTGTTTTATCGTTCCAATAAAATTGGTCGTGAGCATCAGAATACTCATTATCAATTACAATAACCTCATGTCCTATTTCAAGAAGACGATCTACAAGGTTTGAACCAATAAATCCTGCACCGCCTGTTACTAATGATTTCATACTACTCTCTCAGGTAAAAAATATTGCTTGTTAAAATTAAAACACTCTTCAGTGGGATAACTTGTAAGTGAATTTACGGTTCCGTGATATGCACTTGTTTGATAGAAGAACGGATCATCGAAAGTATAAACATTAAACCACCGTTGAACTTCGGCAAATCCAATATCTTGATAACCTTCAATCACATATCCCGCATAATATGCTATTCTCTGAGACATTTTAACATATTCTTCGGTCAAATACAAGACTGCGTGACCACCAAGCATATTATAAGTACGATAGAGATCATCCTGAATTTTCTCATACTGAACATAAGGTCCAGAGTGTCCATTCATTCTTCCCCAAGATGAAATACCAAGATAAACTGCGTCGGCATCATCAGGAACTTCAATCTCAGGACGAAAGTTTTTAATCATACAATCATCTTCAAATAAGATAAAGGGAGGATCAATCTCACACAGTCCCTTATGATGAGCGGCAGAACATCCTGCAATAGGATTATCTGGACGAGCAACACCCTCTATACGAATAATATTTTTAAATCCACATTCTTTGAGAATCTTTTGCATGTTCTCATTTTTTTCAACGTGCTGCTGCAAGTTCATATAAACAGCAGGGATTTCTCTAAGATCTAAGTTCATCTTTATTTCTCCTCAAAGCAATAATTTTAGGTTCATGTGGATAATCAGTCCCATAAAACTCCTCAGCAAAGCAATAGGAAGGCGTCAGAGATAAGGTAGGAGGATTATGAATCATATACCTATTCATATGACTTTCATCGTGCCAGAGGGCAATCACATTATTCTCAAGATCTTTATTGACTCTACCAGCAATTACTTCAGACATTTGAATAAAATCTTTAGTTGATCCCCCATTAAATCCACCAGCATAATAATTTTTACCTTCACCAACAGGGACATATGCTAGAGATTTTGGATTTCTATCATAAGACATTTGTTCAATACTATGAAATGATTGATATGGATGTTGAGTCCCAACTAAGTCACTTAAAACTTCATCACCAACTGAATTATCAACTCTCATATCAGCATCAAAATAGAAGCAATAATCATGCTGAAGAATAAAATCCTTTTCCTTTACGAAGTAATTGTAACGTTTTAATGTTGGCATCGGCCAAGGTTCATGATCAATATAATGAATCCTTACATTATCAGAAGTTTCAACCTCATGATCAGTAAAAAGAAGGCAACTTATTTCGTGCCCATCAAGAAAGTTTTTATCAATAGAATTATAAAGTTCTTCAACAAATTGAAGATACTTGTTTGTTGCAATAGTCAGAATACAGATTTTCATATTATTTTTTACCAACTATGATTATATTTTTAGTGCTTCCACATTCTTGGTAGTTATTATAAAGAGTAAATCCATCCTCTTTCATTTTAGAAGTTATAAGATTATAATTATCATAAACGTTATCAACCATCAAATTATATGTAATGTAGACTATCTTGCTATTTTTAATTACTTTATCGTAATAATTTAATTGAGATTGAATATCAAGTTCTGAAAGGGAATAATTACTAATTAAAAGATCAACGTCAGAAATAGTATCTAACTGTTCACAAGGGATGAACTTAATTTTTGGATATACATTTGAAAAATTTTTTAAATATTTTTCTTGAACTTTCAGTCCCTCAGAAAGATCAATATTTACATATTCATCAAAATCACAAAAAACACTTAAAGTTTTACATAACCCACCATAACCACCACCAATTTCTACTACTTTATTAATCTCTACGTCTTCGCAAATTGAACTCAGGTCTAAACAGTTTTTAATATATCTAAGAGTGGTTGGTGATATTTTACTATCACCATAAAGGAATTGTTTAGGATTTCCAATCGAATCATTTTCTAAAAATTGATCTAAATTTTCTTCGTAAATTTCTTTACCAACTTCTTGAATATAATCGAAGTACTCTCTTCCTAGTTCAAAATCGACGTGTTCCAGAATAACGTTATATTGAGGCAGTGTTTTAAAATTAGAAAAAACTTCATCATCCTCTAAAATTTTATTACAAATATCAATATAATTTTTTACACAATTTGGGTTAATGACCCATCCATTAAAATTTTCCATAAAAAATAATTTACAAATTTACTTTAACAATTTTTTAGACAATTCTTCAATTGTACTATGATCGACAATATTATATATTGGATCTTTGTACTTTAATAATTTTACCTTAGAGTACTTATTCATTTTGAATTGATACTTTTTTCTAACTCCAATAGACCATGTAACATCCTCACCTTGTCCCCAAACCAATTCATCATTCAAAGGAAACTCCATCATAACATTTTTTTTAGCAACCCAGTAAGCCCCAGAAAAATACATGTGATTTGTAAATCTTTCTTCATCATATGGAAGAAGACATCTCATTCCAGGTTCAACAATATCACTAATTAATTGATTCTTCTGACCAAAAATACTTTCATCTCGTAGGTCATTCCACATACATAGACACCAATCACGATATCTTGTTTCATCTGGATTTACAATTTTAGTCATACACAGATCAAAATCATTACCAAATTTCAAAAACCCAGCATACCAATCTTTATCAAATTTAATATAATCATGTAGATATACTATATTTTCAAAATTAGCATAATCAGTAACTGTATTTTTCTTTTTGGTAATCCAAGATTTCTTTATACTTTCATCAAACTCCATTATTTGAGTCCTACTTCTACAAACCTTAGAATTTCCAACAATTACAATTTCATAATTTGGAATATTTTGTTCCTCGATACTATCAATAATTTCATTGATTTTATCATCTTCCATTCCATTAGTAATGATACCAAAAGTAAAATCCATACGTTAAATATTCCTATGATAATCGTTTAACATAATCACTACAAATTCCATAACAATTAAATGTCTTTAAATCAGTGAAGACATCTACTGTCATATTCCACTCGGGCATTACAATAACTGATTTTGGAGTATAAAATTTTCCTGGATAAGTCCAAATATAATTTCTACTAGTTAAAGAATAATCATCATTCTGATGCCAAAAATAATTGAACCCACTTGTACCATAAGAAAACTCATAGAGTGCTTCAATATTTTTACAATGAATCCACAAAAAATCTTTATATTTTGATAACCAAAACCAGTCTATAAGATACTGAGGATCATCATGCCCAAGATAAAGTTTTTTATCATAGGTATCATACATAATATCAATCTCAACATGAAATCCTTCCAGTAATGCCTTTTCAATATACTCTGGTCTATTTTCTTCAAGAGAATTTGGTCCGTCGATATTACCTCGATGTGCTATAAGTTTCATACTTTATAATGCTCCAAGAAGTAATTGAGATCTTCGGGAGTTCCAATTCCCCACATCCTTTCAATATCTTTAATGCGAATCTTTTTACCATCTTGAATTGCTTCATTAAATACAGGGCAAACATAAAATTCATTGTTTGTCCTAATATTTTTTTCAATCATCTGTTCTGCATACTTGACATAATCAGATCCTTTTTTCCAAAAGTAGATACCAACAGTTGCATTGTCGCTAATTGGTTTTTTCTCTGCAACTTCAGAAACAAATCCATCATCTCCTACCTTTGCATAGGACCACTTAGGATGAGTTGCTTTAAAACTAACGATACCACCATCTATACCATCAGCACTAAATGCATAAAGACACTCATTACTATTCCATTCAACAAACTGATCGGAGTTTGCCATTACAAGAGGAGCATCATTATTAATAAACTCTTTTGCAAGTAATGTAGTACAAGCAGCACCCTCAGTCAATCCATCAACTTGAACTATATTGCAATTAGGTGCAATCAAATTAAGTAAGTATTGAAGACTATATTTTTCATAATGTTCCTTTTGTACAATAAATGTATAGTTTGCTTCAATATTTAAATTTTCAACTACCACTTGTATCATTGGTTTCCCATTGACTTCAATTAAAGGTTTTGGGAATGTATATCCAGCATTTGCAAAGCGAGTTCCTGCACCCGCCATTGGTATAAGAACGTTCATCTTTTCAGACTTCCAAGGAACTACCGTAAGTTTTCTATCTGTAAAAAGTTTAAATACCTTATCAATTTTTTCCTGATTCAAATCATACCTATTTTCAATGGCAATTAAGTGAGATTTACTATCCAGAGCACCTTGTCTACCAATATGACTGTCTTCAAAAATCACAGTATCTTTCGGAAGTGCATTGCAAGCAGTCATACACTTCCAATACATTTCAGGAAATGGCTTGTTTCTGACTACATCCTCATTACTCACATAGTAATCAATAAACTCCAATACTCCCAAACGAAGTAAAACCAGTTTAACTGTATTACGAATACTATTAGAAGCAACTGCTACTTGATATCCTCGTTGTTTAAGTTGCTGGAAATAATGCATTAACTCATAATCATGCTCCAAATCAGAAAAAAGTTCAAGAGTTTCTTTTTGCTTATCTTCCCATATTTGTTGATGCTTATCTGCTGGAAGTCCTTTCTTCTCAGTAAGCATCGTAAGTTTTCTTGATGTAGGAAGACCATCATAAACACTCAAATGTTCTTCCCTACTAATCACATAATCAGTAGAAACATTTTCCAAAGCACGATTAAGTGCTTCATAGTGTTGTTCTCTACTGTCAACAAGAACTCCATCAAGATCAAAAATTACTAACTTATTCATATAAAAATTTTACAATTGCATCCTTTGTGATACTAGAAGAATTTAATACTTTATCATCAATTAGTACATCATAATGAATCTTACCCATTACAAGTTGATGGTACTTGACTCCCCACGATTTAAGTTGATCGTTTGTTTGGTTATATAACTTACTGTAAATTTCAATAATGTTTCCTGCAAATTGACTCATTCCTCTTGCAGTATAAATGATAATTTTATAACCCTCACCATAAAGAGAATTAATGAGTTCTATTGCTTCTTGGTATGGTTGACAATAAGCGTATTTTCCTGGACCAAGATATTCATAACCTGTTGGTCTGAAACAAATAACATCGTCCAAATCAAATGCAATAGTTTTTTGTTTGCTCATTTAATAATCCAAGTTTAGATTTAATTCTTTTCTGTATGATTTTATCGGCAGATGAAAAATTTGATTTTATTTTATCTACAAACTCTTTGTAAGATAAGACATAATGCCCACAAGTTATTATAAGTTGATCTTTCGAAACTCCTTTAAGATTAGGAATCCATTTTTTCCACTTACCTGAATTATAGCATATCTGATAGAATTCTTCAAATAATTTATTATCTTTCTTACATTCTTCCAAATAATATTCAGATTCTATTTGCCCATACTCAGGTGCGATATTAATTGCATCAAGTCCTGCTTGAAATCGCATCTCAACATCAAATGAGTCTGTAAGATAATCTCCGTTATGTTCTTTACTGAATATTCCAAAATCCTTTACAACCTGAATAAAATTCTGCAATCTTCGATTATTGAAATTTCCTATATTTGTTCTTGTAGATAAATCTAAACGAGTTCCCGACTGAACAACAGCATATTTTATTTGCCGAAACTGATCAAACTCCAATGCGTTTTTAAGGTATTTTAAAAACCATTTTAACTCTTTTGGTTCATATTTAAAGATTGCTTCTTCAGTTCCAACTTCATACATTACATCAGGATTTTGATTCCAGAGTTGTATTAAAATTTCTTTTGTTTTTTCGGATGCCTGCTCTATGGAGTTAGAAACTCTAAAAGGATCAATATGTATAAGATCAAAATATGAACAATCTTCAACGAATGACTGAACTCCATCATCATAATCTTTTCCTTGGGATTCACCTCCATGATCTCTACAAAGTAAAATGTTTGAATTTTTCCCCTTTACATACTCCGAAAATATTTGAGTGTTCCATTTATTCACATATCCACCACAGTAATCAACCTGCCTTCTCGAAGGTATCAACCCAATAGAATGTTTTTGACCATGTTTAATAACACAGTCAACAACATTTTTACTCATCGGGCCTATGTAATACTTGGGGAAACTCATAGGATTTTTACAATCTTTCTTTCGGGATGGTTTTGAAAATCAATAAACTCAAATTTAACATTATACTTATCAACATATTCATAAAAAGCTTTTTGTTCATGATCATTACAATTAGGATCATAATTATAAATCCACTCATCAAAAACAATAATTGTTCCACTTTTAATGTATGGATGTAAATAATTAAAAATAGTTTTAGTGGATGAATATAAATCACAATCTACATGAAGAAGACATATAGGATTTGCTTCCTTTAAATAAACTGGAATAGTTTCATCAAACCAACCTTTATAAAATTTTACGCCATCAATATTAGGAACAATACCATCGGTACTAAAAAATCCCTTATAACACGGTGTATTTTTCCAATCCTCAGGCAATCCTTCAAATGAATCAAAACCAAAAACTTTGTAGGAATCATTAAATTTTTTTCTAATTATATCAATGGTTCTTCCACTATAAACACCGAATTCGAGAATATGTTTATATTCTGGATTAATTATTGAAGAAACATATGAAAACTGCTCTTCTAGTAGATTATATTGATGCTGACCTGCTGCATTATCATTAGTCATTTAAAATTCTCCTGAATATTGAGATAAAGGTTATACTTTCCAAAATAATATAAAAACATATCAAGAGGATGTTCATGAAGTGGGGACATATTCAACCATATTAAAGATGTGAGAATTTCAATATTATTAAAGTTTATATTTTTATCTTCACAAAATTGGCGAAGAATATTCTTACAATCAATCAAAGATTTTTTAACGTAGACATCACAAATTATTTGTTCAGAAAAATCTATCTTAAAATAATTGTTGTGTAACATTTCATGATTAAGAACAAGGTTATGATTTAATTTTGCCAAATCATAGTTCATATCTCCCGATTCAATTATACCATTAAAATCCTGTCTCCAATCAATTAATGTAAATGAATCTGATATTAAAATATTATCTAAGATAAAATCACCATGAAATCCTGTTGGATTTTGTCCGATAATATCTTTGAAATTTATTTCAGATATTAGGTCTTTAATTCTAGGAACTTCTACACCATTAATACAATCAACATTATCAGTTAAATTGTGCTTATCTAAAAATTTTTCAATCCTCAATAAAGTTTTATCCTTATAAAAAGATAGAGCATTATCATAAAAATTTTCTTGCTCTTTCCCTACCCATAAATTACCATTTGCCCAGTTCAATAACTTTGAAAACTTATCCCCGTCTACTACATCTGACATGAGATCAGCATTGATATATTCGTACTTATAAAAGTTTTCAGTACTATCTAAAAGTTTGGGAACTAAGTTTCCTAAACTTTTGGTTCTCAAAACTCTGTCATAACAGATTTTTTTGTTATGAAAGAACTTAATAACAAAGTTATCAAAGATAAAGATGTTCTCATCTTCTTTGTCGAGAACATGAATTGTTCCCTTGATCTTTGATCTAGTTCTTTTGAGTGCATCAATGTTTCCAATATCATACCATTCATCAACTGGAATAACGGAAAAATTATTCATCTTACGAATAACATGACAATCACTTAAATCACTAGTATTCATAGTTTGAAGAATACTTTTACAAGTTTTCCAGAATACATCATATTGAACAATACCAGAAACTCCAACATAAACAAAGTCAAAGTTTTGCTCACCTTTCTCATTAATAGATGCGATTTTTCCATTAACAGAATTAATAGTTCTATATGATTGACTATTATATCCAGTACCGCCAATAGACCAATTAGTAGAAAAGTCTATATTAGAAATGTAGTTGTTAGGAAGAACAGTGTCGCAGGCATGGAAAATAAATGGACACTGCAAATACTCTTCACATAAAGAGATAGAATAAAGCAAACTACTACCATCACCAGTATAATTATCAACCTCAACAAATTGAATGTTTCGATCACCATGTGCAAGAGTTAGATACTGTTTTACATGAGATCCATAATGTCCGAGAGTTACAATAAACTCAACATCTTTTGGATAGGTCTCAATTATATAAGATATAACAGGTTTATCTCCAACTCTAACCAAACTTTTGTTTGTAAATTTAGTTAGATTTCCAAGTCTAGAACCCAATCCACTTGTTGTAAGAAGAACTTTATACTCTACCATACTTATCCTCCAATCTTACAATATCATCTTCACCAAAATAATCACCAAGTTGAACCTCTACAAAAACAAGTTCTTCTTCTCCAATATTTTTAATTTGGTGCTTTGATTTTTTTGGAATAAAAATAACATCACCAACTCTGTAATAATGAACTACATCATCAATCTTAACCTGTGCAGTTCCTTTCACAATGACCCAAATCTCACTTCTTTTAAAATGATATTGATAACTAGGAGATTCTCCTGGTTTAATAACAATTTTTTTAACTTTAGTATATTCTTCATCCAGAAGATTGGTATAAGAACCCCATGGTTTACTTTGAATTTCCATATTAATCTTCCAGTTTAAAAGCATTAATAGACTTAATTAATCCATAAGTATTAAATTCAATAACATCAATTACGTCTAGTTTTTCTTTACCATTAACAAGTATAGAAATCTGAACAGCATAAGAAGTTTCAGAATTTGAATAGAATTGAACGGGAGTTACATGAATGGTGTTAACACTGTCAAAGATACCACGATTAGCGTCAACAACATTTTTTTTACCACTAGCAAAGATGTTCCAGTCTTTTAGTTCTACATCATCAGAAAACATTTCTGAAAGTGTATCAATATTTTTATCAGAAAATACTTTGAAGTATTTAGATAAATAATCTTTATGTTTCATAGTTGTCAATATCCCAATTTGTAATAAATTTGTTTGAGCAAATTAATCTCATATTCAAGACCATTTGCCATACCAATACCCCAGCAACTGTAACTGGAATTGTGAATAGTATTATAAGTCAAGTGGATCGAAAATCCATTCTTAACGTAAAAAGTTTTTTTGTTATGCGTATTTTTAAAAGTGTTTAAAGGAACTTCATCAAATGCATCTGGACCAGGAGTCATTACAACTCGTTTCCAGTCTTCGGTTTTAATCATAAAGAAACTATTTGTGTAATATGGGCAAGTAAAGTCTTCAATGGAATAATCTTGCTTATCAATCATCCTATCAAAATTATTCATAATATATTCATTCATAATAATCTGTGCTTCTGCACAAATACGAATGGGATGAATACCTTTATAGTAGTGATTAATCTTACCAACACCCTCATAGAAAGCGTTAGAATTCCAAGAACTTGCTTGAAGTGTGTATTGATTCAAAGGTGAATAATCAACACCCCAAAGACCATTTGGCATATCTCGTTTCAAAAAGTCAGAATAAATCTGTTCTTTTACCGATACATCAGTAACAAAAGACTCAATAAATTGATCCACCAAAGGAATATTATTTGAAAGTAGTGGAGCTAAAATAAAATTATCATCAGAATCAAGCACTCCAACATTTTCAATCATATAATCCCATACATGATTTCCAGTAAAACAATCCTCATCAAGTTTTACAGAATACTTTGTATCTTGGGATAATGCATATTCAACTTTTGACATATAGTTATATCCAGAGTTGAATAAAACTATATTAGTTTCAATACCATCAAGTCTCTCAAAATCTGTACTATGAGTGGATAAAATATTAACTCTTATTTTTCTTTTATTTTCTTCTTTAATGCGATTTAAAAAATGTTTGGTTATGTTCCAAAAATTAGTAGAACGATCATGAGCAAGATAATTAATGGTAATCATAATGTACGCTTAAATAATTTTAATAGTTACTGGGTATCCAATTCCCACCATGTATGTATACCCCTACTATCAGTGTCTATTCCGTAACTATCCAATAGTTGCTTTAACGTTGGATACTTTGTGAAATTCCAAAGACCTTCAGAAAGCACGTGCATGTGAGGGAATATAAGAGAGTTTGTTGTTCTATATTGCCTCACAGTTTTAACATTTTGAACACTATAAGTATTCTTACTTCTCATAAAAGATAAACAATCTTGATCTTCATTTTGATTTTTTGCTTTATCTAACTGATCAGTAAACTCTTCAAATACAGTTTTTTTCCATATTGCTGGTTGGAAAATGTGACTATCTTCTTTGTAAAAATAATAGTCATCATATCCAGTAAAGATTCCATCTTGGGATTCAACTACACTATAATGTGCGTAACTCAACAAATAATCCAAAGAATTTTCACTCATAAAATTATACATTTCATCAAGAATTTTTCCTGAAACTGGTGCAGTAGGAATCCAGTCTTCATGTATAAAAAGAAGATATTCACAATCAATCTCTTTTAAGATAGAATTAATTCTTTTTGTCCATACAATATTATCAACATAAGTATGTCTAATCCAACTTTCTGGAATATCATATTTTTCAATATCGTCAATTGTATCATTATATGCGAAATGTATTTCAACATCCTTTACATATTGACTTATCTGCCCAATAAGAGCACTCCAAATAAATGAACAATCTGAATGTGTGTAAATGAATAAAGGAATTTTAGATTTTGAAGTCATAGTCTTCTGAGATCAACGTGTGATCCATAAAATTTTTCTATTGGAAATTGCCAAGATGTATTATGTGGAAAAGTTCCTGATGGTCCAGATGGACTTTCATTATAGAGAACATCTCCATACAAAGAGCATTCTTTTAAATCATATCCCTGTTCTTCTAAAAAAAATCCATAACAACCTTCACAATATCCAGTTTCCGCTTTATTAGATGGTAAAAATTCATCTGCTCCCATGTCAAGCATTTTTTTCATTACTTTATTTTTACAAAAAAATATAGGACCATAACATCCAAGACCAGAAAAAACATATTCATACTTGGTGTTTACAGTTATCTTTTCACCCCACGTATTAAAATTTCCTATTGTTCTATCAAAGTAACATAAAATTGTTAAATCTTTTTTCTTTAAGTAATCCATATTATCCTTTACCACCATAGAGTCATGTAAAAAATAATAAAACTCTTCATTAGGATACTTTTTATAAGTATGCCAATATGCACCGATCATCCAATTATTGTTTTTAACATCTTCAATAATAACATCATACTTACTTAAAGTAAAAAAATAAGTTTTGTCATTTGAATCACTATCAACGACAACTATTTTTTCAGTAGGATGAAATTTTCTTATTGATTCAACTAATCCAGTAACAAATGGAAAGTTTGAATTATATTTGCATGGGATCACAAACATACTTTTTTAATTAACTTTTAATTAAAAATAATAGATCGTCCCATCTTCCCTTTTTATCACGAAGATCAATACATTCAACAGTGTATTCAAAATCATTATCAATAGATTCACATACTTTTTCAGATTTATTAATTAAAGTATCAAACCATTCGATACTTTGCACATCTTCGATTACAAAAATTCCATTTTGTTTTAATTTTGGTAGATATAATTCTATGGATTTTAATTGACTTTCTAACGTATGAGGTCCATCATCAATGATGATATCAAATTGTTCTAGTTTTTCACAAAACTTTTCATCATAAGCATCATCAAAGTGCATTGTTACACCACCAATATTCTGATATCTTTTATCCATCCTTTCATCAGAAATATCAACACCAATAATAGACTTTGAATTTAGAAAATATTGTTTCCATAATTTTAAAGAACCACCAGTTTCTATTCCAATCTCTAATAAATCAATTTCTTTTTCTCTATAAGTTTCAAATTCTTTCTCATATACATTTTCAATGTAACTATGACATGTATTTTTATCGGTTCCCCCTTTATCATAACCTTCATAAAAAAAATCAGAATCTAAACTAAATTCTTTCAAAATATCAATCAATTTCATTTTTTATATTTCAGCATTTCGTATCTATGTAGGTGTCTTTCATATACGTCTATATTAGAATTCCAAAGACTTTTTAAATTACCTCCACCCATACCAATCCAAAATTCACAGTTATGACGTATAGAAAGTATAGGAGGAGTTTTAGGAAATCTAATCTCATTAATGGTAGGAAGTTTTTTAATGTAATAAGAATTTGCCCACCAAAAATTACCCGAATAATGAATTGTCGGTTTAGTAACTAAATCTACACCACAAGAGTCATACTGATCAAGTGCTTCAAAGCACTTATTATATTGATTAATATTGAAATAAGTCATGTATTGTCGCCAATCATCAATACAAAGATTATTTGGGGTTGTTACTCCTTTTGTATGTACGTATAAAATTTTATAATTTTCAGATACTGATTCGGAAAATGATTTGATAAGATCTAGAGTAAAAAATTCTCCGGTTTCAACGCAAGGATTTTCATAAATTTTTACCTTTTTATTTGGATCAATGACTAAATTATTTTCTCCGACTACACAAAGATTAATAGAGTCAACCTCATCAATCAGTTTAGAATTTAATATTTGAGAATAAATTTCATCAAAAATTTGTTGATATGCTCCTATCGCAGCAATATGAAAATATATTGTATTTTTGTACATGGATATTAAATTATTTCCCATTCATCCAATATTATATCACATCCACCACCATCTTGTCTCCATTTTTTGGGAGCAATAGTATAGTTTGAATTTGCAAGAAAAGCCGACCACCAACTAAAAGAACTATTTGCAATAATGTGATTTTTACACGCTTGCATCAAATACAGATGTCCACTATCTCTATCACCAGAATAGTCTTCACCAATATAGTACATTTGATAATTTGATTTTATATTATTTTTACACCATTCAATATCATCAGAAAAAACATAATAAACGGGATTGGCATATTTATTTTCAATAAGTTTTTTAGAAGATTCGTAATATTCTATTCCAAGAACACCGTGATGAGCATTTGCTGTCGGATTATTTACATAATCAGATCTTCTTACGTGAATACAAATAGTATCTTCACCTTTATTAATTTCTTCAAATAATTTTGTTATATTTTTATCAAATTTATTTTTAAAAGTAAATTGTTCCTTTACCTCATCAATAACATTTTCAAATTCTGAAATATTTTGATAGAACCCATCAAGCATCAAAGATCCTTCTGGTGCAACTTCCAACTCATCATATTTTAGATTAAACAAATCTAAATCATATCCTCTACCAGTTAACCCATCAACAATTACTTTACGTTCTTGATTAATATAAAAACCAGTATCTAGTTTAAGATTAGTAAATTGAGAATATTCTTTTAAAGCCGACAAACCTGCAGCATACTGAAACATTTGGTTTCCTAAACCACCTTTCAAATAAACATAAAGGTTCATAATAATTTCCAATCTGATAAGTATAAATCTTTAGTATTATGCCCAGCACAATCTCCAGAAAACCAATTTTTAGGGGCAATAACATTTTTACTGTTTGACAACCAAGCACTCCACCAACTAAAGGTACTGTTGCAAATTATATGATAATCACAATTACTCATTATATACAAATCACAATAAGCATTTTCAGTTTCCGATATTAAGAATCTGTCGTCAAAAAACATTTCTTGATTTTTACACCAAGCAACATCATCAGAAAAAACAAGAACAGGTAGGTCTTTTGGAAACTGTTCAAGAGAATCCATGTAGTATTGATTAGATTGTAATGGATGATTAGGATTTGTTACGAAATCATTTCTACGAATATGTAGAGATATTGATCCTTTATATTCACCAATAATTTCTTTACATGCCTGAGTAATATCATCTTTAAACACAAAATCATTAGATCTCAATTCAGTTTCAATATCTTTAAAATATTTTTCAGACTGAAAAAATCCTACTAGATTATGATTTCCTTCAATATTATTAATCAGTTCTTGATCATAATGAAAAAATCTTTCATAGACACTTGGATATTGTTCAATTTTCCTATCACATTTAATATCAAAACATTCATCAATATTGCTAAAAAGTTTTTGATAATAAAATTTTCCAAAAACTTCATTAGGAGGTATACAAAAATTTGCGTTATACTTTTTTGCAAGTGCTTTAATAAAAGCATATTGAAACATTTGATTTCCAAGATGCCCGTTATTTCCTAACTCATTAATACAAAATTCCATCTAAAAAACACTCTCTAATAATTTCAACTCTTTAGTCCCAACAAAATGATTATTGCCCAAATAAATTCCATTATCATGAATAAAATCAACAGTTAAAGTATCTTTATTAGTTGTTATACTATAACCTTCCAAGAATGGTTGTCTTAATAGATTTCCACTTATAATTGGTCGATGTTCTATACCAACTTCTCCAAACTTTTTCCTCAAATCATCTGCAATTTTTTTTGTTTTACAAATCAAAGGAAAACAAAAATTACTACAAGTAGGATAATATTTTGGTGCAATAAACTTATCTGGATATTTCTTAACGAGTTCTATAAAATTATTGTAATTTTTGTTTCTAATTTCAATATACTTATCTAACCTTTTAAGTTGGGATAAACCAAGAACAGCACCAATTTCATGATTTCTAAAATTATATCCATCTGTTACGAATAAAAATTGATCAGAGATATGGGAATATTTTTCTGCATATTCTTTATACTTTGTAGACTCCCTAGCAAGTCCATGACTTCTTTTCATCCTCATAAGATCATACAATTCATAATTATTTGTAGATACCATTCCACCTTCAATAGTAGACATATGGTGCCCAAAGTAAAAACTGAATGTAGAACCTAAACTATCAGATCCACGGCGAGTTCCATCTGGAGATTTACATCCATGGGATTCGCAAACATCATCTAAAATTAAAGCATCTGGAAACAATTTTTTATATCTTTCATTATTTGCAGAAAATCCAATTAGATGTGTAACAAAAATCAATTTAATGTCTGGATGTTTTTTGGCAATATATTCTAGATCTTCTTCACAAAAACTAAAGTTATTGATATTAATATCACAAAAAATAGGAGTGAATCCAAGTTGAATAACAGGTCCAACATTAGTTACCCAAGTACAAGAAGGAACTAGTACTTTATCACCATCTTTAAGATTATAAAGTTCTTTTACAGAAGAAAGTAAAAGATAGTTTGCTGTACTACCAGAAGAAACATATAGAGAATGCTTTGATCCTAACCATTTACTCCACTCATTTTCAAACTTTCTAACCATTTTACCATTAGTAAAACGATCCGAAGTTAGAACAAATTTGGCAAGTTTAAACCTATCACTCAAAGTGATATTGTTTTTCATTAATGGCCATTTAAATTGCATTTTTCTTATACCATTCATATGTTGATTCAATTCCCTCACGAAGACCAATTTTTGGTTTCCATCCTAAAGATTTAATTTTATCAACATTCAGTACTTTACGGGGAGTTCCATTTGGATTATTAGTATTCCAATTGATATCACGGTTATATCCAACAACATCAGCAATAATTTCAGCAAGTTCTTTAACCGTTACATCTTCACCTGTACCAACATTAATATGCTCTGCCTCATCATATTTCTGCATACAAATGTAACATGCTTCTGCAAGATCATCAACATGAAGGAACTCACGCATCGCAGAACCATCACCCCAACATTCAACATAAGGAGCATTAGATTCTTTTGCCTCATGAAAACGACGAATTAATGCAGGAAGAACATGAGATGTTTCTAAATCAAAATTGTCATTGGGACCATAGATATTTGTAGGCATCAATGAAATAGTATTAAATCCATATTGCTGATAATATGCCTGACACATGCGAATACCAGCAATTTTTGAAAGGGCATAACCATCATTTGTTGGTTCCAAAGGGCCAGTCATCAACTGGTCTTCTGTAATTGGTTGAGTGGCAAGTCTTGGATAAATGCAAGAAGAACCAAGAAACAGAAGTTTATTTACATTAAATTTATACGCCGAGTGAATGATATTTGATTGAATCATCAAATTATCATAAATGAATTCTGCAGGATATGTTTTATTTGCAAGAATACCACCCACTTTAGCAGCAGCAACAAAAACATATTCTGGATTATTAATTTTAAAGAACTCCTCAACATCACCTTGTCTTCTTAAATCCCAATGAGAAGAAGGAGATGAAATAATATTAGTATACCCTTTTTGATGAAGCATACGAACAATCGAAGAACCTACAAGCCCAGTATTACCAGCAACATATATTTTACTTTCACTGTCCATAAATACACATATCCTCAACTAATTGTTTAAATGAAATCTTAGGTTCCCAACCTAGTTTTTCTTTTGCCTTTGTGGCATCACCTAACAAAGTCTCTACTTCAGCAGGTCTAAAATATTTAGGATCGACCCTAATAACTATTTTTTTAGAATTCATATCATACCCAACTTCACCCAAATTTTTACTCATCCAGGCAATTTTCATACCAAAGTAGGGTGCCGCTGCCTCAACGAACTCACGCACCGAGTACTGCTCTCCTGTGGCAATTACAAAGTCTTCCGGTTCATCCTGTTGAAGCATTAACCACATTGCCTCTACAAAGTCTTTAGCATGTCCCCAATCACGTTTTGCATCTAGGTTTCCAAGATACAGACAATCCTGAAGTCCGTTCGAAATACGTGAAAGACCCCTTGTAATCTTACGAGTTACAAATGTTTCACCTCGTCTTGGTGATTCGTGATTAAACAGAATA
>SXGQ01478666.1_pt1 | contig 20020 bp, 34 predicted proteins | sample 3178371 | NCBI WGS metagenome assembly SXGQ01 (sample SAMN11356859, study PRJNA531348) | freshwater metagenome | isolation source: freshwater sample F1-20 | place: China: Fuxian Lake, Yuxi | collected 2017-12-25 | reverse complement strand
TAACCCTGAATGGGCGAAGATACACAAAGGATGATACAGAACATTATGAATTATTAATCGACTCACATAAGTTCCCACTATGATAGATCAAGAAAAAATAAATATAGCAGCAGTATCCTTTTTGATTGGGGCAATAGTAGCTATCATTCTATTTCCTAAGAAGGAAGTGGAGACAGTCTACAAGACCAAAATTGATCGATTGACTGACACGCTATACATCACAAGCAAGGACACGATTTACATCCCCAAAACAAAGATAAAAATGCAAGTTTTAAGGGATACAATCCTTCTTGATTCTAAGCCACAAATTAGCCGTTTTGAGACCACCTATCCTTTTAACTATGGAAGTACTAAGGTAAGCGGAGAAGTACTCGGAGAAGTGCTTAAAATGACCGCTACGAATAACTATACTGTACCCGTGGTAACCAACACAATTACGGAGACAAAAACCGAAAGTATTGTAGTCAAACCAAAAGGAATTTATCTGGGTGCCGGGATTAACTCTTTGTTGCAGCCGAGTGCAAAAGTTTCGTATCTTGATAATAAGTATTTATTTCAATACCAGTTTCAGCCTTTGGAAAAAATACATACATTAAGTGTTAGCAAAAAATTATTCTAGGATGTGGATTGAGATTGATGTTATGCTTGCGGGCAGCACAATGGATTGGAAGGAGCTGGGCTTGGAGGTAAAGCATGAGTTCAGCAAAAGAATGGTTCGGGTCAAGGATGTGGCCTACGTTCAGGAGCTGGTGCATGATATCCAAGTAATTTTTTTCTACGATCAAACCTCCTGCTTGATTCGAGGTACTTATGCGGAGATCCGGGATGAGCTGATCCACCTTACCCAAGACGAAGACTTCGATTAACTTTTAAGGTAACAAAATTTTTTTTAACTGAAAGGTAAAAATCTGCAAAATTTACCCTCGTAGTTCGGGAAGCTTCCGAGTAACTGCAAGAATTTTTACTAAAAGTGGCGGATCTGCCATAAATAAAATATGCCTTCTTGGTGTATTTTACTGAGATTTAAAAATTATTTTCAATTTTGTGCGAAATATTTTTAGAAATATGTTGGAATTTAATTTATTTGTTTTAAATTTGGTTCATCAAACAGGAACATAAAACCAAAAAACCATGAAAAACATTAGACAATTTTACACTGAAAATTTTTTAACTGACAAATTAGCGGTTGAAATTAATGAGAATGCGACCTTTGAGGGTTTGTTCGAAGTCTTGGACAATTACGGAGATGTTTACGAATACATTGGGGTTAACGATTCTTTAGTAAGAGACCGTGTGTTCTACGAATTATCAAAAGTGATGAGAGTTCACTACCAAGAAATATATGACCAATGGTTACTAGCATTTTAATTTATTAAACCCCCAAAAAAATGAATTACGATACAGAAAACTTCTACGATCAAGAGATTACATTCACCCATGAGGGCCAAGACTACCTTTGGATTGGGGATTACTCCATCGAATCCTTTAACGATGAGGAGAGCGAATTTGCTCCGGCCTACGGAGAGATCGAGGTGAAAATTACTTACACCTCAACCCTGATGTCTTATGAGCATGGGATTAACTTTTCACCAACTCCATCTTTGCTGATGGCTTTAGAATTAGAAATTGAAAAAAATTATTAAACCAAAAATAAAAATTAAATGAACACATCACCAAGTATTACCAATCTCACGCAAGGCCTAGCTAAGTTTCACGCTATGGTAGGCCGGATCTCAAAGGATGCAAAGAATCCTTTTTTCAAGTCCAACTATGCCAGCCTTCCGCATATTATCACGGAGGTTGCTGAACCACTTGAAAAAGCAGGGCTGGTTATCTCTCAGTTTCCAAATGGAGACGGGCTTACCACGATGCTAATTCACTCAGAAAGCGGAGAGTTCATCTCAGCTACTTACACCTTGCAGGTGGTAAGGCAGAACGATCCACAGGCGCAAGGATCAGCGATCAGCTACGCAAGAAGATACGCTATCACAAGCATCCTAAACCTAGCCATTGCTGATGACGATGCGGAAGCAGCAACCCGCCCGGTACGTCAGGCACCAGCACCTAGCAAGGTACCACCTACTGAAGAGCAGTTTGCCTATATTGTCAGATACCTAAACGGCACAGATGCACAGAAGAAACAGGCAAAGGAAGCCATGAGCAAGTACACTTTCAATCAAAATCAATTAGACACCTTAGACGGATTATTATGAACTTATACGAAATCACAAGGGAGGCCCAAGAGTTGGCCTTCCTACTTGAAACAGATGAGCTTACTCCCGAGCTGGAGGCAGCCTTACTTATTAACCAAGACCAGCTACAAGTCAAGGCTGGGAACTATGCAAAGGTGATCGCTAACATTCAGAGCGATAGCGATGCAATCGATGTGGAGATTAAGAGATTGAAGTCCATTAAGGATACCAAGGACAGATCCATAAACAGGCTAAAAGAAGCCCTTAGAGATGCGATGCTGATAAGCGGTATAGACAAGATTGAATCAAGCCTATTTAAGTTATCCCTGCGAAGATCCGAAGCCGTGGAGGTGGATGTAGTGGAAGCCCTGCCAAATGCTTTTGTAAATGTTAAGAATGTGGTAACTGCTGACAAGGTAGCCATCAAGGAAGCTATCAAAAGAGGTGAATTTGTGATGGGTGCTAGAATCATTGAGAACTTTAACTTACAGATAAAATGAGCCACGATCTATACCTTGGAAAATTTATAAAGCGGCCCGGTGATCTTGCCCCAAAAGGGGTAAGATCTACCTACCAAACTGAAAAGCTACCATTTAACGAAACATTTGAAAGGATATGGCAACTTCTAAGCACGAAGAACTAGCACCGGTGGTAAAGGACCTTTACATTGAAGGATTTACCAAGAACAAAATTAGCCAGCTGCTAAAGGTAGATCAGGCCCTAATCGGTTATATTCTTTACGTGCAGCTTAAGATTCATGAGCGGTACCCAAGAAAGCAGACAGGTGAGGATTTACTTGAATGCCTACCAAAAGAAAAGGTTGACAAGATTATCACGCTGGCTTCATTTGGATACACAAACAAAGAGATTGCAACCGATCAAGAGATGCCGCACCGGGACGTAAACAAAATAGTTACGGAAGCAAAAAGAAAGAAATTAATTAAAAAGTTTTGTTAATCTTATTTATTTCTTATATTTGTGAACATTTAAACCAAAAAACCCATGGAATACACATCAGTCGCTTACCTTGAAGCCAAAGGAAAATCACTCGTTTGGATGGCCTACGCAAATAATTTTGCAGGCGAAGAAATAATGGAGGAGGGATTCAACCAAAATTCTGGATACGTTTACCTTGCTTTAGAAAACGGAACTACGATCGCATCTGCATTCGGACAAGATGTTGAATACATCGTTTATGATTTTGAAACAGGTCAAGAAATAATGTTCGATTGTTATGATGAACTAGTAATATATCAAATTAATCAAATTTCATTAAACAAATAAACCAAACCATTATGAAAAAAGCAGTTCAAATCACAGGAAAAATTCTTTACACGATCCTAGCCTTGTCGCCCATCTTTGCTCTTGGCTACATGCTGGGGATGAAACTAATCTAAAAACCAAATGAAAAATCTAACCTTAAAAACAACCAAGATTGTTGAAGGCACCACAGAAGTGCCTGAGTATTTTCGAATCAATCACTCTCAGTACTACCGGATCGTAAGTGAAAAAAGTTATGTTGTAGTCACGTTTTACGATACCACTAAAGATGAGATGGAATCGTTAACCATTTATCCTGAGATACAAGTTAAGATGGTGGCCCACCTTCATATTCACGTTCAAGACCGGGACATCGTAGAGATCACCAAGGAACAATTCACCGAGCAGTTCGATGCCTGCATGACCTTTATAGACCAGCTATGAAGACAGAATCACAAACTGCACTAATCAAGGGGTGGCTGCTAAACGGCCATTCCCTTACCACTCTAGAGGCTTTGACTATGTTCAGATGCTTTCGCCTAGCTGCAAGGGTAGCTAACCTCAGAGACGAAGGAATGCCTATCCTTACGGAGATGGTAGATATCAACGGAAAGCGGGTTGCCCGGTACTCAATTATTCGTGATTTTGATTTAATCGAGAAGCGATGAAGAGGCGAAACCTCACGGAGTACGAAAAGGAATTAATCTTTGATAAGTGGCAAGACAGGATACCTACCAAAGTGATAGCAATGGAATTAGGGGTGACCTATTCGTGCGTTTACCAGCAGCTAAAAAAGAGAAATCTAGTTGGATAATTTAAAAAAAACCTTATATTTGTGTATCGAATCATTCCTGTGTGGAAGCGAGAATGATTCCAAAGGTTAACTTTAACCTAAGCCCGGCAGCCTTCCACCTGTTGGGCTTTTTTATTTTCAATCATGGAAGGAAAAAAATCCTTTGTAATGTATACCGACCAGCGAGAAGTATTTGACGAACTTGATGACGTCACGGCTGGCAAATTAATCAAGCATATTTTTTCCTATGTAAACGATGAAGATCCGATTGCGGAAGACCTGCTTTTAAAGGTAGCTTTTTTGCCGATCAAGACTCAGCTAAAAAGAGATTTAAAAGTATGGGATGAAAAAAAAGTTCAAAGGGCTGAAGCAGGAAGGAAGGGAGGCCTAGCAAAAGCTAGCAATGCTAGCGAAGTCCTAGCAAAACCTAGCAATGCTACAAACGAGCTAGCAAACCTAGCTGTAAATGTAAATGGTAATGTAAATGGTAATGTAAATGGTAATGTAAATGGTAATGTAAATGTAATTTCTTCTATTACTATTTTTACTACTAGGAGGCTAGGAGGTAAAAACCTATTTGAAGAGATGAAACACATCTACGATCTAAATGAAGAGCAGGTTCAAAAGCTTTATCAGGAGTGGAGCCTTACCCATGAAGATCAAAGCTTTGAAAGTGAAAGGCATTTGAAAAATAGTTTTATCTTGTTTGTAAAAAATAATGCCAGCAGATTCAAGCAGGCAAAAAATACTTACAGGCAAAAAAACGAAATCAAATCTGAAAATATTTTTACGAAATTACTTGCCGAAGAAATTGAAAAAGAAAACCAAAATAAACCATGAAAAAAACAATCTTAACACACCTGCAAAAAATGGAATTTGTATGCGGGCTTAAGCAGTTTAAAGAATACAAAGAACAGGATGCCATTGAATTACTTAATTGCCTTAATAAGCTTTTTAAGAGCTACGGCTGGATGAATGAAAGCCGGGTGGATTACATTCTTCACGCTGGGATGCGTGGGCAGTATGGGGATTTCTATCACGTAAACGAAAAGACTGTGAGCGTTTGGATTAATCAATATTACGCACATCACCAAAGTCAAATTGTGCAAGAGGTTCAGGCAATGAATCAGCAACACCGGGAGCCAACAGAGGAGGAGATAGAAAAATGGATTGAAATCGGTAAGCAGATCTTCCGAGATAATTACCAGCATGCAAAAGAAAGTGGCTTTTGCCGGGATCTATCTGAATGGGGAGGCAACTGGTTTAACAAGTTTCAAGAAAAAGGAATTTTAAAACCTTGGTTATTTGAGATAGAAGAAATTGAAAAGGATGTCAGAAGGGAATTAAGATTAACTACAAAATACATAGATGAAATCAGCGTAGGAGCAAAGTCAAAGAATAAAATATGGAAGCTATTTATTTTGGAATCGATTAAGGAAAAAAGAAACTTAGATCAATTAATATGAAAAAACAAGACTTATTCAGCCTATCATCTACCTTGCTTGCTATCTTTGGCTTAATGCAAATGAACATCTCAAATCTACTCCTGTTCATGGTTTTAGTAGTCCTTTACACTATAGCCATGGACTTTGTATATAGGGCTTGTAAATGATTCAATTTAAGATAAATGAGAAGCCCTTGAGCGTTAATCTAGCTTGGCAGGGGAAACGTTTTAAAACACAAAGATACAAGCAGTACGAAAAGTCTATTTTGCTACGGATGCCAGCAGGAAAAGTTGCAACAGATCAAATGCTTCGGGTAGAATTTTTTTTTGGATTTAGCAACAAGGCAAGCGACCTTGATAATCCCGTAAAACTGCTGCTTGATTTAGCTCAAAAAAAGTACGCCTTTAATGACTGCAATGTATTTGAGCTTAACATTCGTAAATGCTTGGTAAAAAAAGGTGAGGATTTTATATACATGGGAATTTACCCGATGTTACCTTTTTAATTTTTTTTCTAACAAATCACTATTTTTACATTTGATTAAAATAAAAAAATTACATTTATAGAAATAACAAACACATGGCAGAATTAGAAGGAATAATGATTAGAAGGAGACGCAAGTTACTAGGGTATACTCAGCAGCAGCTTTGTAATAAAATAGGTTTGAGTCAGGCACCGGTGCATCACTTTGAGAACGGCAAGGAATCTATAAGTTTAGCGAACCTTCGAGCAATTTGCAAAGAACTAGGATTAAAGGTAGTAATCACGGATCAAGATGGCTAGATCTTTGCCAACCACTAAGCCTGACTATTTGCTGGAGATCCGTTACAGGAAACCAAATAACGAATGGTCAGATTGGATAAATAAAGGCAAAGGCTTTTTTCAAAGTATTGAAATAGTACAACATCAAATTAGGATGATTTCAACACCACACAGAGGTAAAGAAATAGAAATTAGATTCGAATGGAATGGTTGGCTATGTGACTATACAGGTCAACCCACTGGCGAAGTGATCAGGCTTAAATGAAATCGATCGGCTGGCTATATGACACCGAGTTTGAGTATGTATTTAAGAATATAGGTAAGGACCTTTGGGAAGACTTGAGGCAAGAGGTAGCTTACATAGTCCTGCAATACGATAGTAAAAAAATTGGTGAGCTGGAAGACAAGGGAAAGCAGGTATTTAAGTTTTGGATAGTCCGGATCTGCTGTAACCAAACCAACTCAAAGTACGGAAAGTTTGGCCGGTTATATGCAAATCTGATTCCCGTGGAGGATATAATGAAGTTTGTAAAAGAAGAGGAGCAGATTGATAACAGTCAAGCGGTAGCGGATGGAATTACAAAGATAGTCGAAGGACTTTACTGGTACGATCAGGAAATCCTTAAGATGTATGTAGAACTAGGAAGCGTTCGAAAGGTCAGCAAGGAAACGGGGATACCTCACACATCTATTTTCATTACAATAAAAAACATTCGCAAATGTATCAAGCAGCAGTTGGTGTACTAGGGTCGATCGGGATAACCCTAATCTATTTTTACATCTTAAACTTACCTAAAAAATTTAAGGAAGTCACCGGGCGAAAATTAGTGAAGCCTTTTTCTTGCTCCTTCTGTATGTCCTTTTGGATCTGCCTTAGTTACCTGCTTTGGAAAACACCGATAGTGGAGGCAATATTTATAGCAAGTACAACACCATTTATTTACCTATTAATTGAAAATCATTTAACAAACAGATTTCAGCTATGACACCTGAAGATCACGAACTATTCAAAAAGCACATGGAATTATACGAGTGCTACAAGAAACACGCTTTTATTCGAAACTATTCGAAAGAGGTTTACAATGATTTAATTTACTTGTATACTACTTACGTAAACTCAAAACATAACTTCTCGCATTGGTGTAGTTCCTGCCGTATGGAGCTAGTTAATTACCTATACGGATGGTATACAAACGAAGAGCATACCACTTGGTATCGCCAGCAGGAGGAGGAAGCTGCGGCCCTATTAGCATCACAGGCAGCACCAACTAAAAGAACAAGAAAAACATCAACCAAATAAATATGGAACAAAAACCGAAAGTCAGATTAGGAAGCGGTAAGAAAAGAAGCTCATCTTGGATGACATCTTCTTTTTGTATAACCGATGCCGAGGCTCATGCCTATACATATAACGGCAAAAAATATGTAAATCTTAATATTAATATTGATGATATTCCAAACCAATATGGGAAGGACGTAAGAATTACGTTAAATGAATTTGAAAAGGATGAAGCTATCCCAAAAGCAAATGTTATACAGACTACTCCTGAAGAATCTTATGACCTTCCTTTCTAGTGAAGAAGCATACCAAGATTTACATGGAATATTTCGGTTACACGATAGCTGATTTTATTCCGTGTGAATCTTGCGGATCTCAGGCGGTAGACATTCACCACATTAAAGCTAGGGGGATGGGGGGTAGCAAGCTAGCAGATCGCATAGAGAACCTTATGGCATTGTGCAGAACTTGTCACGATACTATGGGAGATATAAAAAGCTTCAGGGAATACCTAGAGGAAAAGCACCAACAAAAAATGAATCAAACTAAATAAAAAAACCATGTCAAACTTTCAACTAAATTTTAACACTGCAAAAAAGGTAGTAAGCATTACCCTTGATAATGAAGATGGGGTATTGGATCTAGCCTACTTATTCAAGAAAATGCTAGACGAAGCAGGGATTGAAAACACGATTAAAGAAACATTAATTGAAGAGCCGGAGGTAGAAGATGCAAATTAAAAAGGTAAAAATATCTGCGGTAAAATTAAATCCTGATAATCCAAGATTTATTAAAGACCATAAATTTAAACAACTTGTAAAGTCAATAAAAGAATTTCCAGAGATGCTTGAAATTAGAGAGATCGTAGTGGATGAGGATATGATAATATTAGGAGGAAATATGAGGTACAGGGCCTGCGTAGAAGCAAAAATAAAAGAAGTTGACGTTGTAATTATGGAGGGCCTTTCTCCTAAGCAGAAGCAAGAGTTTATTATTAAAGACAATGCAAATTACGGTATATGGGATTGGGAGATTTTAGCCAATAATTATGAACCTGTAGATTTAAATGACTGGGGGCTTAATGTGTGGCAACCTAATTTGTCAGCTTTGGTACCTGAGAGGCCGATAGAGGACTCCGATGAAGAAGATGATGTAAGTGCTAGCAATGATGATAAAGATGCAGAGGAAGGCACCGGAGGAAGGAAAATTATTCAAATAGAATTTAAAATCAACGATTATCCTGAAGCATTTGAAATTTATCAAGATATAAAGGCAAAGAAGATTGATATAGGATTAATATTATTAAACAAATTAAAAGAAGAATTATGCAAGTAAAGAATTATTCGGTCACAGAATTATCTAACTACGAACTTAATCCACGGATAATTGATACCTATAAGTATCAAACTTTAATTACATCCTTAAAAGAGTTCCCTGAAATGTTACAGGCCCGGCCTTTAATCATAGATGAAGACTATAAGATTCTTTGCGGTAACATGCGTTATAGGGCCTGTCTTGAATTAGGGTATAAAGAAGTACCTGCAAAGATGGTTACCTTATCAGAAGAAAAAAAGCAAGAGTTAATAATCAAAGATAATTTACTTTATGGAGATTGGGACGATGAGATTATAGATTCCGATTGGGATAGGAACTTATTTGATAAGTGGATGGGATTCGAACAAATAGACTATTCCAATTTAAACTATGAAGACTTAGGTTCACTTTTAGATGACATGTCATCCGGTGTCAAAAAGGCAATACAAATTGATTTTGGTATTAACTATGATGAAGCCAAAGAACTAGAGAGGCGATGTCGAGCAAATCATATTTATATTGGCGGGGTATTTATTGATACCTTTAAAAATTTTAAATTATGAAAATAGTTGAATTACAAAAAAAGAATCATAATGTTAAAGTTGGAGATATATGCGAATATATCGAGCCAAACGTAACAGAGGATAGTATTTTTATTGAGAACGGAGAGGTCATTGGTTTTTTTATTCGTGATATTGCTAATTATAATCCAAGACTGTCTTCGGTAATTGCCATAGCTAATATGGAATTATTAAGTAAGCGAGTGCCTAAAAGCACAATGAAACGTAGTAGCGGTTTATTAGATAAGTCAGCTGAAGTATTGCAATATTCAACAATACTGGGTTCAGTACCTCCAAAGCCTCACATGAGAAGAGCGTATCCAACAAGGAGTTCCGTTCATCAAATTAAATCAGCCGAAGTATTTGTTAAAGCTATGGTAATGGCTTGTAATTTATCTGAAGAATTAATAAAAGAAATAGCACCTACAATTTATGAGAAGCAGTTAGAAGCAATTAAGCCTGTTCAGGAAGAGTGGAAGTTTGGAAAATTGTTTACCTCATCTATTTCAAATTACAACATAGCTGCATCTTTTCATATTGACAATGCCAACATAAAAGATTGTGTCAATGTCATTATCTGCAAAAGACAGAATAGTAAAGGAGGTTCAACCACAGTCCCAGACTACGGGGTCACAATGGATAGTTGTGATAATTCTATGCTGGTTTATCCTGCATGGAGGAATGTTCACGGAGTTACTCCAATAATACCTTTAGCGGAAGGTGGTTATCGTAATTCATTAGTATTCTATCCACTCAAAGCTTTTTTAAATGACAATCTTTAATACGTTATCAATCGATAGAAATGTATCCAAATGGGAACAACACATTTTTGATCTAACTCCTGTTGAACAAATAGGAGATATGTATTTTAAGAGGGAAGATAAATTTGCACCGCTTGGTTATAACTCAATCAATGGTTCAAAATTACGGCAATGCCTGTGGTTAGTTGACCGGTGGGCGAAGAGAGGTGTTAAAGGAATTATATCAGGGTCAGTAGTCGGTAGCCCTCAGCACCCGTTTATTAGTTCTATCTGCAAGCATTACGGATTAGGATGCTTAATTGTAACTGGATCGAAGAATTATTTAGAACATAAAAATATGAGGTTAGCCAATCAAATGGGTGCATCATTTTTTGTATCTAAGATAGGATATTCTAAATCACTTCAATCCATCTGCTTTAAGTTAAAAGATAAGTTGCCTAATCACGAGGTATTAGAAACAAATATTACTCTTGACGAAAGAATTAATACTACAGAGAGTATTGAAGGTTTTCATTTTATTGGTGGTCACCAAGTAAATAATATTCCTGATAATATTGAAACAATCATCATTCCGTGTGGGAGCTGCAATTCAGTAGTATCAGTTTTATATGGTCTATCAATCAAGAAGCCAAGTAACCTTAAGCATATTGTATTGATTGGAATTGGAAATAATGGATCAAAAAATTTAAAGTATATACCGAATAGATTAGCAACCATTGGCAGAGTAATTGACAAAGATATAAATCGAGAATTTAATTTTACTTGTATTGAAGGTTTCAAAAGTTCAGGGATAGAGGTGGTTCATTTTAATCCCAACGGAGAAGGATTTTGCACCTATGCAGATTGGATGCCGTTTGAATATTTTGGCCTTAATCTTCACCCAAGATATGAGGGAAAATGTTTTAATTATATGAATCAAAACAAGAATAAATTTGAAAAATATATGGGTCCAAATACTCTTTTTTGGGTAGTTGGCAATGAACCAACCTTTATTCCATGAATGCACGAGAAGGTGCATAATCGTTAATTTAAGAGGTTTTTATAATTTTCTACATAAATGCCTAATAAAAGAAAGATAATTAAAATCATTAATTCCGTTAAATGAGCTAATGTTTTTTTAAAATTATACATGCTACAATAAATTATAAAATTCATATGATTGGTAGGTATTGCGACATAAATGGAGAACAAGAAATATCAAATTTAGAATACGGATGTGACTTTAGGCAACCAAAATATCGAAGAGAAGTATTTTTAAGATTTTATGAATTTCATTTAAAATATAAAGCTCATGCAGGCGCAATTTATTACGCATTTCCATATCTCCACAAGCAATTGAAAATGACAACAGAGCAGCGTTTATGGTTCGCATTCATCAATGGCTGTTCTCAAAATGTGATAAGTACATACCTTATTTTTGATCAGTTCCCATCACTTGAATCTTTCAATCTTCAAGACTTTAATAAATGGTTCCGCAGCAACTACGAGAAGATTGGATGGGATACAGATAGAAGATATGTAAAAAATAGTCTTGACAAATGCATCCTTTCTTATATCGAAAATCTTAATGGCAGATCTCAAGAACAATTTTATAATGATATCCTAACTTCTAATGATAAGTATCAAAATTTTGAACTACTTTGGGATTATGTCATTAATAACTTTTACACCTTCGGAAGGCTGGCAACATTTTCATTTATTGAGTTTTTAAAAGTCTCAGGATTAAATGTCGATTGTAATTCATTATTTTTAGATGATATCAACGGAAGCAAATCCCATCGTAACGGATTATGCAAAGTGCTGGGGAGAGACGATATGGACTGGTGGAAAAATAATATCACCTATTCGAAAGACTTTATAACTTGGTTATCTAAAGAAGGGGAGGCCCTTTTAAATGATGCAAGGTCTAGATACAATCATCCTGATCTTTCTTACTTTACTTTGGAAACAACTTTGTGTTGTTATAAGTCATGGCACCGGCCTAATCGAAGGTATCCTAATGTATACAACGATATGTTCTATGAAAGGATTAAGTATGCCTCTAAGAAGTGGAATGAAAAATCAAAGTTTGATATATTTTGGGATTGCAGAAAAGAAAATCTGCCAAAACATTTATTATTAGAATATAATAAAAAAGATTACGGCTTAAATCCCGTAAAACAAAATCATTATTTAAATACCGGTCAGGTCATCATGATGGATAAGGAGTGGCAATGTTTTAGTAATAATTACAATGATTATACTAGGCCTTGAAAAATAAGAATAATATCCTTTTAATAGGGAATTGCGGTAGCGGAAAGACGTGGGTAATGAAATCTATTATTAAAACATTTAAACAAGAGAGAAGGCAAAAGATTGGTAAATTCTATTATCATACAAACGGCTCGGTGATCGTTATTGGTAAATACGATGGTTCAACCTTTGAAGGTACGGATAGGTTGTCAATGGCAGTTATGTCAGACGTAATCCCTTTTTTAAATTTCAACCAAGGTAAAAAGATAATAGCTGAAGGAGACAGGTTTATGAATAGCACCTATATAGGTCAAGCTAATCCGGTAATAATCAAAATAATTGATGATGGTAAAGACGGAAGAGAGAAAAGAAAAAGTAATCAAACTGATAGGCATTTACGTTCAATCAAAACAAGAGTTAGCAATATTACCGCTGATTACGAGGTGGAAACTTCATCTGATGCTTTAATTTTAATCAACAATTTAATATATGACCATGACAAAAACTGACACTATAAAAAGGGCGATGATTGAGGCCCTTGAAAAAACATTAGGCATTGTTACTAATGCATGTAAGATGGCTGGGATTAGTAGAGAAACACATTATCGGTGGTTAAAGGATGATGATAATTATAAAGAAGCTGTAGATTCCATAAGTGATGTAGCATTAGATTTTGCAGAATCTCAGTTGCATCTTCAAATAATGAATGGTGAAGTAAGCAGCACAATTTTTTATCTTAAGACAAAAGGTAAGCGCAGGGGTTATGTGGAAAGAACTGAAATCGAAGGTAGCATGAATATTACAGGAGTTGAAGTAGAAATAATAAGCCGTGAAACTAAAGATAAAAAGTAGTCCGGTTTATTTAAAGAATATTAATTCTACAAAAAAGATTAAGATTAATCGAGGTGGTACCCGTAGTACTAAATCATATTCAATATGTCAGTTGATAGTTGTATGGCTATTAACAGGAAGAATAGGAAACCGCTTTGATGAACGAGGTATTTTTTCAATAGTAAGAAAGTTTTTACCCTCACTTCGTAGTTCAGCCTTACGAGACTTTACCGAAATTTTAGAAGAGACTGGTATGTTTCATTTGGTACAAAATAATAAAAGCAACCTTGAATTTAAATACGGGAATAGGATAGTAGAATTTTTTAGCGTAGATAAAGAAACCAAATTAAGAGGTCGTAAACGAGATCACCTATTTGTCGATGAAGCAAATGAAATAAATAAAATAGAGTGGCAGCAGCTATTATTCCGTACTACAGGAGATATTTATTTAGCACTCAATCCATCTGAACCTACGCATTTCATTAAGACTGAATTAGAAGATTTAAGACAACACGAACAAGGAGATGTAGATGTCATTGTTAGTAGTTATAAAGATAATCCGTTTATTGAAGAGAGCCTTATTAAAGAAATCGAGTTACTTGAAAAAACAGATCCAAGCTTGTGGAGGGTATATGGCAATGGTGAATGGGGCGCAATAGAAGGTTTGATCTTTAATAATTTTAAAGCATGTGATCAAGTATTGGGAGAAGTGATAGGATATGGATTGGATTTCGGCTACTCCATAGATCCAACCGCATTAGTTGAAATAAGGAAAAGTGAAGGCGAGTTATTTGTCAGTACTTTGATCTATGAGAGGGGATTAACTAATCAAGATATAAGCAAAAAGATGAAAGACTTAGAGGTTAATATTTTTAAGCCTATTATAGCAGATAGTGCTGAGCCTAAATCAATCGAAGAATTATACCGTGATGGGTGGAGGAATATTTCTGGGGCAAAGAAAGGCAGAGATAGTATTAGGAATGGTATTGATATTCTGAAGCGTTATCATGTAAATTATTTAGCCGGTGACCTTATTAGTAAGGAAATCATGACTTACAAATTTAGGCAAGATAAAAATGGGGAATTACAAGAAGAGCCTGTTGATTTTAATAATCACTCCTTAGATGCTTTGAGGTACTTTGCTTTAAATGAGTTACAGATTAGTAATAAGGGCTTGTACTCCTTCAGATAAAAACACAAACCAAACAAAATATATTTAAAGCCATGTGGGACAAATTAACAGTCGGGCAGTTTATTACCTTGTATGATATTGAGGTAAACGCAAACCTTAACATTATCGAGAAGCAACAAAAAATGCTTGCGGTGATTGAAGGGAAAGATGAAAGCGAGTACGATGATTACAAGTACCGGGATCTTATGAATGAGTACGGGCTTAAGCTATCTTTCTTTGATAACGTACCCGAGACCAAGCCTGTGGACTTCTTGCAGGTAGGGGATAAAAGATACAAGTTCTGTTACGAACTACACGAAATTACGGCAGGTCAGTATATTGATATCCTAGCCTTCAGCGGTGAGATCATGCAGTTGAATAAGATTGCAGCCTGCTTCTTTCTACCGATGGAAGGGGATAAGTACAAAGGCTATGGAGTGGTGCCTCATGAGGTGGTTGCAGATGATCTTTTAGAGGCTAACTTCTTACAGGTGTACGGATGTATGCTTTTTTTTTGTCAACTATTCAACGAGTTAATAAGCAGTACAATAACCTCTTCAATGCTGAACAAGGATCTAGCGCAGAAGGCAGTCCATTTATGGAAAGGTGGGGCTGGATATATAGCACCAAGCAAGTTGCAGACTTCCAAAATATAACGGTTAATGAAGCTTACGATTTAAGGGTAATCGAGTATCTAAATACCCTAGCATATTTAAAGGATTATAACAAACACAAAGAACTAGAATACAAAAAATGGTCGTTGCAACACAAGCTAAAGTAGATGGGCTATTCAATGTCGGAGGTATAAGCCGTAAAGGAGTAGACTATGTTCAAGATGTAGATAAAATCCTTGTTAAGAACGTAAAGGATGCCATGTATAAACTTGGACTTCGGTTTGCTTTAAAGCTTTCCGAGTTTGCCCCTGTTAGTTCGGGAGCAATGTCAGATCCTAAAAACTTTTATGTTGAGGAAGCACAAGAAACCAAAACTGGATATAGCGTAACAATTAAGGTAGGAACGGAATACACTGACTATATTGATAAAGGTGTGCAGGGTATTAAGAATATACGCAAGACCTACAAGAATGCAGATGGAAGATACTACAGATTTAGAAAATATGGTATGCCAAAAGAGGCACTTAAAAGTCTTAAAGGATGGGCAGAAAGAAAGAACATAGAACTTGAAGCTACTGCCTTAATTCAAAATAAAAAAGTGCCGGATGAAATTGATGCAACTACTAAAACCCTAGCTTACTTTATTAAGAAAAATGGTATTGAAGGAAGGAACTTTAAACAAAGATCTTTGGATGCCGTGATGAAAAATTTTAACCTAGATATTCAAAGCATTGGAGCGGACTCCTTAACATTAAAATTCAACGTGAAATGATCACTTTAGTACAACCTACCATCGCCTACCTGCCAGCGTTTAACCGCATCAACTATACGATAAGCAGCACCAACGCAAACCTACCCGGCTTTAAGTATGTGGTAAAGGTTTTTAATACTGCAAACGAGTTAATCACTCAGGCATTTTACGATAGCCCTGCTAACCCTGCGGATTCAGTTGAGTTTGATGTGAGCAAGTTTGTATCCGTAAACTTTACTTACACAAGCGGATTTTATCAGGTAGCTACATCGGCAAGTAACACAAATATTATTAAAGGTTTTTATCTAAAATGTTATGAGTATTACGAGGTAGCTGGAGTGTTTGAAATCGTATTAGCATCTGAGGTGGTAAGCACAACTAAGTATTCTTTTGCCGGTTCATTTCCTTTGTTGGAAGAAAATAACTGGACAACAGATATAGCAAAATATACCGGATCTAGCAATACTAATTACCTACCACTTAGCGATTGGACTACTATCAAAGCACGGGAAACAGATCCTCAAATATTTGCCTTTATTAACACAGGCCTTTTGACAAATGTCGAGTTATTAGTGACCTACAATAACGCAACTACTCAAACCTATTATATTACACCTTCCGCTCCTGCGGTCAATCCTAGCGTTACTTATTTTCAGGTTACGGCCATGACCTATGGGGCAAACGTAAACAACATTCAGCTATTTGCAAATTGGAATAACGGAAGCGCAAGGCGGGCAAAGTTTGCTACTATCTACACTCAGGGTTGCGGTCGGTTTGATCCTATGCGGTTGGCCTACATTAACAAGTACGGAGCATTCGACTTCTTTAACTTTGACCTAGTGAGTAAGACCACCTTCGATGTGGAGCGTAAGGGATACGAGCGCAATTACTCAGGAAGCATTTATGAAGCGAATGGAATAGTGGTAAAAAATATTAATCCTATTTACTACACAAAGGAAACGCAGAAGTGGAAGATCATAAGCGATTACCTAACCGATGATCAGGCCGAGATCCTGCGGGAGTTGTATTCTTCACCTTTGGTTTACATGAACTTGGTGAACGATAACTACATTAACTTTTCTTGGATACCTGTGAAGCTTTCTGCGACCTCCTACGAGGTTAAAAAGACTGCGATAGATAAAGTATTCAACATAGAATTAGAACTCGAATTTGGGCTTATAAACACCCGACAAGTAATATGAGCGCAAGACTATTTGTAGAAGGATACGAGGCGGATACGCTTGGCGATATTGATGTTGAGTTCACCTTTTCGGTTGCGGATATTAGCGACATCGAAAGGCGAAATACATCCTTTTCTAAAACCTTAACCCTACCAAGCACGGCAAGGAATCAGCAGCTATTCGGAAACATCTTTGACATCTCGGTTTCAAATGACATTATAGCTGGAGCCAATATCGGGCAGAACTTTAACCCGGCCAAGCAGGCAAAAGCGCAAATCTTCTTGGATAACGTAAAGATCTTTGACGGGGTTTTAAGGATGTCTAAGATCAATAACAAAGAAGGGGATATACTTTACGAGGTCAATATGTTTGGACGGCTTAGAGACATCCTAGATGCCCTTGGAGACCTTACCTTGGCAGACCTTCCCTTCGATGATTACGATCACGTTTGGAATCAAACAAATATTCAAAATAGTTGGGCACGAACCGAGTGGGTATCCGGTGCGCAGAACTATGTTTACCCTTTAGTGGATTACGGCTACTCGGTAAACAACATAAATTACCCTTTAAAAAACTTTAAACCTGCGGTATTTATTACCGAGATCCTCAAGCGTATATTTGAAGAGGCTGAGTTTACTATTACCGCACCGATCTTTGAATCATTCTTTTTTAGAAAGTTGATTTTATTGACTGCGGAAAAGAATATTACAAGGGAGGTAACTAATTTATTGCATCAAAACACTAATCTGCTTATCCAAAATGTAGCTGCTACAAATACCTTTACGCACTTACTTACTTTTAATAGCGTATCTGCTACCAGCTTTACAATCAATGGAGCTGGAAACAAGTTTACCTATAATAAGACTCAGGCATTGAACACAGGCTTGACCTTCAATGTGAGGTTTAGCTTTACTTCTTTGGATACGTTTACAAAAAACATTTGGACTGCTCGAGTTAAAAAGAATGGGTCAACAATTTTTTCAGATAGCGAGACCGTAACCATAGTTCCTTTGAGTGGTAGTTTTATTTGGGATGTATCCCTGAGCGGAGGGGTAACCCTTGCACTAAATGACTACTTTGAAATCGAGTTATATGGCGAAGCGGTTGGAGATGCTGGATATAATCCTAACATTCAAACGCAGGTAGTTATTCAGCCCGGAGGATCTCTCAAGATCGGCAACACGGTGCCAGTAGCGGTTGATGTGGTGGAAGGTGACACGATGAAAATCGAATATACTCTACCAAAGTCAATGAAGCAGAGGGATTTTCTAAAGTCAATAATCTCGATGTATAATTTATACATTACTCAAGACCGATTGCAGACAAACGTATTAGAGATAATCCCTTATAACGAGTTTTTTAAAGCGTTTAAAAATGAGGCTTTAGACTGGAGCGATAAATTAGATCAAAGCCAAGAGATAAGCATCACACCTTTGAGCGAACTAAGTGCAAAGGAATACCGGTTTATGTTTGACGATGATCAGGACTATTGGAGCCAAAGCTATAAGACAAAATTCAATAAGGGTTACGGAGAAAGCAGGACAATAACTCCAAACGATTTTATCTTAGATACGAAATCTGTTAAGGTGGTGTTCGCTCCTCCTGTAATGCGGGAAGAAGTAGCTAGCAGGGTAATGGTTCACCTATACAAGGTGGAGAATAACGTGAAGATTCCTGATAACTTTAAACCTAGAGTGGTATTCTTTTCACCGGGTACTCCTTCCACTACCAGCTGGCAAATTCAGTACGCAGCTGGGCCAGTAACTTACAACACTTATCCTTATGCCGGTCACATTAATAACATGATTGAGCCGGTGTTTGATCAGCTATTTAGCTACCCGGAAGAGGTTTACTTTTCGATAGGTGTCTATCCGCAAAATACCAACCTTTACACCACGTATTATGATCAGTTAATCACCTCGATTGGAGATCGAAATAGCAGGTTGCTAGAGGGCTATTTTTATCTAACTCCAACGGATATTTCAAACCTTGACTTTCGCAAAATTATTAAGGTAGGCAACCACTTCTTTCAACTTCAAAAAGTTGATAAGTACAACCCAATCGCAAACGGATTAAGCTATGTTGCGTTATTTAAGATCCTTGGAGAATTGCAGCCTGAGGATTACGATTATATCCTTTTGGAGAACGATGCATTTATGTTACAAGAAAACGGGGTTAACAAGTTTTATATTTAAGAATTATGGCAGACAAGAGGATTAGTCAATTAGTAGATAGAGGCACGATTGCAAATAATGACGTGGTGCCGATCGTAGTAAGCGGAGCAAGCACAACAAACAAAGCAACGATCTCGAGTATTCAAACCTTCATGCAAGGTAACCTTGATATGGGTGTGACTTCGGTAGGAATAACTTTGGGAAGTAGTGGCACGGATGTAAATGTGACAGGATCACCTGTGACTAGTTCGGGCAATATCACTATCAATTTTCCTACTGCTTCAGCTACAAATCGGGGTCTTCTATCTGCTGCTAATTGGAGTACTTTCAATAGCAAAGTATCAAGCGTTGGCCTATCTATGCCTTCTGCTTTTTCAGTTGCAAATAGCCCTATCACAGGGAGTGGAACGATAGCAGTAACAGGTGCAGGAACTGTATCCCAATATATCAGGGGAGATGGCAGCCTTGCTGACTTCCCTGCTGCTGGTGGTGGTGGTTCATCTGTATCTTATTACTTGAATGGCTCAGTATCTCAGGGTACTATCGGGGGGATTGCCTACCAAGAAATGAACAAAGTGCCTGTGCTAGGTGCAGGAACTGACTTCACAATCGCAGCAGATGGCTACATAGCTTCCTTCATTACAGATGCGGGCGATCCTGCCTTGCTGAATATCCCTGCGGGGAATTGGAACTTTGAAAC
>SXGQ01293296.1_pt1 | contig 20020 bp, 10 predicted proteins | sample 3178371 | NCBI WGS metagenome assembly SXGQ01 (sample SAMN11356859, study PRJNA531348) | freshwater metagenome | isolation source: freshwater sample F1-20 | place: China: Fuxian Lake, Yuxi | collected 2017-12-25 | reverse complement strand
GTCCACCGCATCGGCCGCACCGGTCGCGCGGAGAACAGCGGCGACGCCTTCACCATCATGATCGCCGAGGACGCGATGCACGTCTTCTCCATCGAGCGCTACATTGGCAAGACGATTCCCCGCGAGAAACTCGAGGGCTTCAACTACCGCTACACCGCGCTCTTCGAGGCGGACAAGCCCGGCGCGGCCAAGCCCCACGAGCGCAAGGTGCAGATGGCCCGCATCGGCGGCGGTTACTTCTTCGGCGCACGCAAGCGGAGACGTTAGGCCTCCCCCTGTAGCGGTGGTCTGTGACCGCCGAGCTTGGCTCACGCCTGACCGTTCGGTCGGCGCTCACAGAGCGCCGCTACAGCTCCCGAACGACCTGCGCTTCACGCCAGCATCTTCCCGACGACCTTCGCCCCCTCGAATCCGGTGAGCTTGAAGTCCAGTCCTTGGAAACGGTAGGTGAGCTTCTCGTGCTCGAAGCCGAATTGGTTCAGGACGGTCGCGTGGAGGTCGTGGACGGACACCGGGTCACGCACAACGCCCCAGCCGATCTCGTCTGTCTCGCCGATGACTTGCCCGCCCTTGATGCCGCCGCCCGCGAGCCACATGGAGAAGCCGAACGGGTGATGGTCACGGCCGGTGACGTTGGCGGAGCCGCCGCGATTCTCGCCCAGCGGCGTGCGGCCAAACTCGCTGGCCCAGATGACCATTGTGTCGTCGAGCATCCCGCGCTGCTTGAGATCGCGGACGAGTGCGGCGATGGGCTGGTCTGCCATGCCGGCACAGAAGGGAAGTTCCTGGTTGATGTTGCTGTGATGATCCCACGACGCGTGCAGCAGCGTGACGAAGCGCACGCCGCGCTCGACCATCCGGCGCGCGAGCACGCAGTTGCGCGCGAAGGTCGAGTAGGTCTCCGGCCCGCCGCCGCGACCGCCGGGGTTGTCGCGCGAATTGCGGCCCACGCCATACATGTCGAGCGTGGCCTGCGATTCCTTGCTCAAGTCCATCAGCTCCGGCATCGCAGCCTGCATGCGACCGGCGAGTTCGTAAGCGCCGATGCGCGAGGCGATTTCCGGGTCGGCGACATGCTTGTGGCGGAGGCGGTTCAGGTCGCCGATGGCGTCGAGGCCGAGGTGCTGCATCTCGGGGGTGAAGCCGGGCGGGTTGCCGAGGTTAAGCACGGGGTCGCCCTGGTTGCGGAAGAGCACGCCCGCGTAAGTGCTGGGCAGGAAGCCGCTCGACCAGGCGCTTGCGCCCGCGCTGGAGCCGCGCCCGGCGTGCAGCACAACGTAGGCGGGCAGATCGCGCGACTCGTTGCCGAGGCCGTAGGTGAGCCACGAGCCGAGCGTCGGGCGGCCGAACAGCGGCGAGCCGCAGTTCATCATGAGCTGGCCGGGATGGTGGTTGAACTGCGTCGTGGTCATCGAGCGCACGAGGCAGAGGTCGTCGGCGATGGAACCGATGTGCGGCAGCAGATCGCTCAACTCCATGCCGCACTGGCCATGCGGGGTGAACTTGCGCGGGCTGCCCATGAGCCGCACGCCTTCCTTCTTGATGAACGCGAAACGCACTTTCTGCAGCATGTCGTCCGGCAGCTTCTGGCCGTTCATCTCGTTCAACTTCGGCTTCGGGTCGAACAGGTCAATGTGACTCGGCGCGCCCTCGAAGTAGATGAGGATGCAGTTCTTCGCACGCGGCGGCACGTGGGCCGCGCGCACCGCGAGCGGGTCGGTGGGCGGCGCGGCGTAGCCCTTCTCCGCGAGCAGCGAAGCGAGCGCGAGCGTGCCCATGCCGGTGCTGGCGAGGAAGTCGCGGCGGGTGAGGTGGGCGATTTCGGACGGCGAGAGGTCGGGGCGGAAGTTCATGGAAAGTTCAAATCATCAAGTGGGGTGCAGAGGTGCTCCTCTCATTAGCACCCGGCTTGAGCCGGGTGTGAGGTCGGGCCGAGAATGCGCTAGCCGCTTCAGCGGCTTTCCAGGCGGACGAGTAAGCCGTTGAAACGGCTGGGCCATCGAGTCTTCGCTGTGACACCCGGCTGAAGCCGGGTGCTAATGAGAGGGCGTTGGTCTTCATGGCGTAGCAGGGACGCGATGCCTAATCTCGCGTGAAAAACTCATCGAGGTTGAGCATCACCCGGCCCAGGGCCACCAGCGTGGCTTTCTCGCCGGTTTCGGGCGCGGGTTTGGCGGCTCCGGCAATCTTGGCCGCGCCGTCCGCGTTCGCCTGCGCGAGTTTGAGTTGGGCTTCGTAGAGTTTGAGCAAGCGGCTCAGTTCTTCCGCGCTGGGTGGGCGGGCAAGAGCGCGCTCGAAGCCGTGGCGGATGCGCTCGGCGGCGTCGGCTGTTGGCACCTCGGCCATGCGCGCGCCAAGCTGCTGCGCGCACTCGAAGAAGACCGGGTCGTTCAACAGCGTGAGCGCTTGGAGCGGCGTGTTGCTGCGCTCGCGGCGGGCGCAAGTCGTGTTCGAGTCGGGGGCGTCGAAGGTCATCAACATCGGATACGGCACGGTGCGCTGGAAGAAGATGTAGAGGCCGCGCCGGTTCTTCTCGTCGCCTTTGCTCTCGGTCCACTTCACGGAGTTCGCGTAGCCGAGCGCGGCGATGTCGGCGGGGAGCGGCGGGCGGATGCTGGGGCCGCCAATCTTTGGGTTCAACAGGCCGCTGGCGGCAAGGTAGGCATCGCGGACCGTCTCGGCTTCTAGGCGCAGGCGGCTCTGGCGGGCGAGCAGAAGATTGTTCGGGTCCCGTTCCTGAAGTTCGGGGCGGTTGACCGAGGACTGTTTGTAAGTCGCGCTCGTGACGATGAGTTTGATGAGTGCTTTGCGGCTCCAGCCAAGGCGCGGGAACTCGGAGGCCAACCAGTCGAGCAACTCCGGGTGCGTGGGCTTTTCGCCCTGCTTGCCGAAGTCATCAACGGTCGCGACGAGGCCGCGGCCGAAGAGGTTTTTCCAGACGTGGTTCACCGAGACGCGTGCGGTGAGCGGGTTCTCCGGCGCGAAGAGCCACTGGGCGAGGTCGAGGCGGTCGGGCTGCGCGGCGCGGGGCTTAAGCGGGTGAAGGACGGCGGGCGTGGCGGCGCGAACCTCGGTGCCCTTGTCGAGGAAGTTGCCGCGCACGTGGGTGAAGGTCTTGCGCACGCCCGGTTCCTCGGCGAGCACAGCGGCGGTGGTGGCGGGTGCGGCGGGGGCCTTCTTCGCGTGGTCGTCGAGCGCGGCGTGGAGCTTGCGCCCTGGCTCGTCCACTTGCTCGCGGAAGTATTTGGCCAACGCCTCGGACTGCTTGGCGGTACGTTGCTCGGGCTTCGCAGCCAGCGCGGCGGCCACGGTGTCGGGCGTGAAGTCAGGCTTGAGCGGGCCACTCGCGTCCGTCGCGGCGAGGCGGAACTGCCCGAGCAGGTAAGTCTCCTTGTATTGCTGGTCGAGCGTGAAGACGAGCCGCGCGCCCTCGGGCACGTCGAGCGGTGACTTCAGCTCGAAGACGGCTACGTGCGACTTCTGCTGTTGCGGCGCGACCGCCCAACCGACCGAGTCTTCGCCTTTGAGCGCGGCTTCCACGGGGAACTTGTTTTGTGAGTGGTCCGCCGTAACGCGCGCGATTTCCAATTCCTTTCCATCGAACTGGCCGGGCACGAAGAGCTTCACGGCGAACTTGGTCAGGACAAAGTTGCCGTCCTTCGCGCGACCCACGGCCTTCTTCGGGTCGGGGTCGTCAATCGCCTCCAAACGGAAGCCGGTGAGGCGCGGGAGCGGGAGCTTAGCCTCGACGGTGTAAGTTTCCTTCGCCGGGAGAGCGCCGCTGGCGGTGATGACGGCTTCCTTGTCGGCCTTGAGCGTCGTGCCGTGCTTGGCCGCGAGCTTGTCTGGCGTGAGCGAGCGCCAAGGCACGGCGGCGAGCGAGGCGGTCTGGAGCCAGGCGGCGAGCTTGGTGGGCGCTTCGGTCGTCGCGTAGGCGTCGAGCGCAGCCTTGTGCTTGGTGGCCTCGGCGGCGTGGGCTTGTTTCGCTTGGGCGTAAGCAACTTTCTCCTCGGCATTCGGCGCAGGTATGGCCTTCTCGTTCGCGTTGTTGAAGAAGGCGAACAATGAGTAAAATTCGCGTTGCGTGAAGGGGTCGTATTTGTGTGAGTGACACTCGGCGCAGCCCATGGTCACGCCCAGCCAGACAGTGGCGGTCGTGCTCACGCGGTCCACGACGGCTTTGCAGCGGAACTCCTCCTGGTCGGTGCCGCCTTCGGTGTTCGTGAGCGTCTGGCGATGAAAGCCGGTGGCAACTTTCTGCGCTTGGGTCGCGTTCGGGAGCAGGTCGCCGGCGAGTTGCTGGAGGCTGAACTGGTCGAAGGGCAGGTCACTGTTGATGGCTTCAATGACCCAGTCGCGGTAGGTGTAGGCAAAGGGGCGCGCACGGTCCTTCTCGTAACCGTCGCTGTCTGCATAGCGCGCGAGGTCGAGCCAATGCCGCGCCCAGCGCTCGCCGAAATGCGGCGACGCGAGCAGGCGGTCCACGAGCTTTTCGTAAGCGTTGGGTGAGGTGTCGCTGACGAACGCGCGGACTTCCTCGGGCTTCGGCGGCAGGCCGAGCAGGTCGAGCGAGAGGCGGCGGATGAGCGTGGGGCGGGAGGCTTCGGCAGAGGGTTGGAGCTTCTCGCGGGCGAGTCGGGAATGGACGAAGGCGTCAATGGAGTGGGGGGGAGAGTGATTGGTAATTAGTGGGGAAGTGCTTGGCGTGGCCGGGCGCTTCACCGGTTGATACGCCCAGTGATCGGACTTCTTCACCGCAAGCTTCCCGTCGTCCGGCCAAATCGCACCCGCATCAATCCACGCGCGGACCTTGCCGATCTCGGCGGAGGTGAGCGGCTTCTCCTTCGGCGGCATGATGCCGATCTCGCCAATGCCCGCAATCGCATGAACCAGCTTGCTCTCCGCGCTCTTGCCGGGGACGAAGACCTTGCCGTTGTCGCCGCCTTCGAGCGCGGCGATCTTGATGTCGAGGCGCAGACCGCCCTTTTGCTTCTCCGCGCCGTGGCAGGAGTAGCACTTCGCGGCGAAGAGCGGCTGGATGTCCTTCGCGAAATCCACCGGGCCGCTGGCGGCTGGCGGGAGTTTGCTGAGGTCGAGCGGAGCCTTCTTGGGTTCCGCTGCGGTGAGCGAGACGGCCACCCCGGTCAGGAGGGCGAGGAGAGTTGCGTGCGTTGCCATGTTGATTTTGTCGGGCCGTTGGACGTGTGCTGGCGGCGGTTTGTTTCAGGGCATATAGGCGGGCCGCCGTCGTTCACAACTGCCAATCTCGCTGCCATTTTTTCACGGTGGCAATCCGATGCGGGAGGATTACAACTGACGCCATCGCCATGAACTCGTCGCCCGTCATCCGCCTGCCCGCCTTCTTGCTCGCTGCCTCCGTCTGCCTCGCGCGGGCGGCGGAGTTGCCGGAGCCAGTCACGGTCGAGGCGCAGCCGCTCGCGGCAAACGTGCAGCGCGTCGGCGAAGCGCTGGAGTTTCTGGGCGCGCCGTTGACGACGGTGAAACAGGCCGCACTCGCTGCCGCTGGCAAGGCACGTGATGCCGCGAAGCTCCAGCAGTTGCTCGATGCCGGAGTCCTGTTCGTCGTGAACATCAATCCCGAGGCGCGCGTGAAGGTGGCGCGCGGTCCGGCGACGGCGCGCTTGCAGCAGTCGGGCTGGACGCCCGTGCTCGTGAAGGTGGTCAACGAGAGCGGCGGCACGCAGCGGCTGCGCGTGCGCAGTCCGCAAGCGGGGCCGGTGTATGCGGGCGTGGCGAAGTTGAGCATGGAGCGGCAGAAACAGGAGCGCCTGCGCGAGAACGAAAACACCCAGGGCGTCACCGACCGCTTCCTCGAAGCCGAGATGTTCACGAGCCGCCCGATGACGGAAAACTTGAGCGGCCTGCGCGTGGAATACGCCATCGCCCTGCTCTACAGCGCCGAGGCCGGCAAGCGCGAGGCGACCATCGGCTTCGACATCGGGCAAGGCACGGAGGACCTGGGCTTCCGCAGCGAGCTGCCGGTGCTGTTTGAGGTGCGGCCCGCGATTCCGGTGAAGCTCTCCGTCCGCGACCACGGCGGGACGCCGACCACCGGACGTTTTCTGTTCCTCGACCAGCACGGCCACGTCTTCCCGCCGCAAACCAAGCGCGTCGCGCCCGACCTGTTTTTCCAGAAGCACATCTACCGCGCGGATGGCGAAACGGTGCTGCTGCCGCCGGGCGAGTTCACGATGTTCTATGGGCGCGGGCCGGAATACCGCTGGCAGCAACGCCTGTTGCAGGTCGCGTCACACGCAACACGCAACCCAGAAGTTTCCGTCCAACTCGCCCGCTGGGTAAATCCGCGTTCGCGCGGCTTCCTCTCTGGCGACCACCACATCCACGCCTCCGGCTGCGCGCACTACAACCAGCCCAGCGTCGGTTTCTCGCCCAGCGACATGTTCCGGCAGGTCAAAGGCGAGGCGCTCAACGTAGGATGCGTGCTGACGTGGGGGCCAGGCTTCGACCACCAACAACAGTTCTTCTCGCCGGACGCCGACGCCCTCAGTGAGCCGCTCACGGTTTTGAAATACGACATCGAGGTCAGCGGCTTCGGCTCGCAGGCGCTTGGGCATGTGTGCCTGCTGAACCTGAAGCAGCAAATCTACCCCGGCGCGGACGGCTCGAAGGGCTGGCCTACCTGGACCGTGCCGGTGCTGCGCTGGGCCAAGCAGCAAGGCGGCGTGACCGGCTACGCGCACTCGGGCAGTGGGCTGCAAATCGAGCCAGCCGCCGCCACGAAACGGATGTTCACCGCGCTGGACTCAAACAAGGACGGCAAGCTCGATGCCGACGAGACGGCGAACGGTTTGCTGCCCGAGCCATTCGCCACGGCGGACGCAAACCGCGACGGCGCGTTGAGCGAAGCCGAGTTGACCGCCAGTCACGACCGCGTCTCCGACGTGCTGCCGAACCTCGCCATTCCTGAATTGAACAGCGTCGGTGCGCAGGAGATTTTCGTCACCACGGCGCTGGGCTTGTGCGACTTCATCAGCGCGATGGACACGGCGCGGCTGCGCGAGTGGAACTGCTGGTATCACCTGCTCAACTGCGGCTTCCCGCTCAAGGTCAGCGGCGAGACGGACTTCCCGTGCATGAGCGGCACGCGCGTCGGACAGGGGCGCGTGTATGTGAAGCTCGCCGCGACGAACCGCGTGGACTTCAAGGCGTGGTGCGAATGCTTGCGCGCGGGCCGCAGCTATGTCAGCGACGGCTACGCCCACGCGCTGGCCTTCACGGTGAACGGCAAGTCGCCGGGCGATGAACTGCGGCTGGACAAGGCCGGTCTCGTGACGGTGCGCGCGAAGGTGGCGTTCAGCCCCGAGACGCCGCTGGAAGTCTACTACGGCGGCGCGATGCCCGTGGGCGGTCCACGCCTGCTTGGCGACACCGTAGTGCTGCACGAGACGAAGGGCCCGGGCGTCTTCAGCGGCGGGCGTCGGAAGGTCGAGCTGGTCGTGAACGGCCGCCCCATTGCGGAGCAGGAAGTTCCCGCCGACGGCCGCGAGCACGAAATCGAGTTCAAGGTCGGGCTCGACCGGAGCAGTTGGGTCGCGCTGCGGCAGTTCCCGCAGTTGCACACGAACCCCGTCAACGTGCTCGTTGGCGGCCAGCCTATCCGCGCCTCGCGGGCCAGCGCGCGCTGGGCCAGCGAGTGCATCGAGCAGCTCTGGCGCGTGCGCGGCCGGAGCATCGCCGCCGGCGAGCGCGACGAGGCACGCCGCACCTACGACCGCGTCATCGAGCAGTATCGCCGGATCGCCAGCGAAGCCCCAGAAGGCTCGTAGCCGACGACGTGAGGAGGCAGACGGGAGTGCGATTGACGCAGCCTCCGGCGACTGGCTACGTTCGCCCCGTTGTTCACACGCCAGCCAAACAATCAGCCTATGAAAAAGTTCCTCCTCGCGCTCGCACTCTCCATCGCCTGCCTCGCGCCAGCCGCCGACAAGGACGGCTGGATTTCCCTCTTCGACGGCAAGTCGCTCGCCGGCTGGAAGGCCAATGAGGTTCCGGACACTTTCAAGGTGGTGGACGGAGAACTCGTGGTGAAAGGTCCGCGCGCGCACCTCTTCTACGTGGGCGACGTGCAGGGCGCGAAGTTCAAGAACTTCGAGCTGAAGCTGGACATCAAGACCCTGCCCAAGGCGAACTCCGGCGTTTATTTTCACACCGAGTTCCAAGGCCCTGGCTGGCCCGCCAAGGGCTATGAGGTGCAGGTCAACAACACCCACGGGGACCCAAAGAAGACCGCCGGCCTCTACAACGTGAAGGACAACATGGAAGCCCCCGCGAAAGATGGTGAGTGGTTCACCATGACCATCAAGGTCGTCGGCAAGCACATCACCACCAGCGTCAACGGCAAGGTCATCGTGGACTACACCGAGGAGGAGCAACCGCAGCGCAAAAGCAACCCCGACCGGCTCGTCAGCAGCGGCACTTTCGCCATCCAAGGCCACGACCCCGGCAGCCAGATCCACTACAAGAACATCTTGGTGAAGCCGCTGCCGTGAGCGGGTCGGCAGCGTTTCTCCGCACAGAACTGTAATTGCTGGCGGGCTAGCCTTTTGACAGGCTGCGGCCAACCGCATGGCCCACGTCTCCGACTTCCTCACGCCGGCCGAGTTGCAGAAAGTAGCGAACTTGCAGGTCGTCGCGCAGCGGGTGGTCGAGGGCTTTTTCTCCGGGCTGCACAAATCGCCGCACAAGGGTTTTAGCGTCGAGTTCGCCCAGCATCGGCAGTATGTGCAAGGCGACGAAATCCGCCGGCTCGACTGGAAGGTCTTCGGCAAGACCGACCGCTACTACATCCGCGAATACGAGGAGGAAACCAACCTCCGCGCCACGCTGCTGCTCGACCTCAGCGGCTCCATGAGCTACGCGGGCGCAGGCCGCGCGCCCAAGGCTGACTACGCCATCCGCCTCGCCGCCGCGCTCGCCTACCTCATGCTCCAGCAGCGCGACAGCGTGGGCCTCGTCACCTTCGACACCAAAATCCGCCGCTACATCCCGCCCCGCTCCAGCGTCCCGCACCTGCGCGTGTTGCTGGATGAACTCCAGTCAGCGAAACCCGGCGGCGAGACCGCGCTCGGCAACGTCTTCCACGACCTCGTCCCGCGCATCCAACGGCGCGGCTTGCTCATCGTGCTCTCCGACTGCTTCGGCGACTCGAAGGAACTGCTGAAGGCCCTCGCGCACTTCCGCCACGCCCGCCACGAGATGCTCATCTTCCAAATCCTCGACCGCGACGAGCTGGAGTTCCCCTTCACGCACTGGACGCGCTTCGAGTCGCTGGAAGAGGCCGGCGCGCACCGGATGATTGACCCCGCGCAGTTCCGCGCCGCCTATCTGGACAACCTGAAGAAATTCCAAGACGAGCTGACGAAAGGCTGCCACCGCCACCACATTGACCTCGTGCAAATGGTGACTGACCAGCCGTATGCCGAGGCGCTGGCGCAATACCTGACGCGACGCCTCGCGCGGTGAATCTCCAATGCCCAATGCCGCAATGACCAATCAATGCCCGATGCCCAATTCCCGCCGCAGCGGCGCGCGTCCGCCCATTGGTCATTGGAAATTGGGAATTGGGAATTGGTCATCCGCCCCCCCGCCCCGATGACCTTCCTCAACCTCCTCCTCCTCGGCGGCATGGCGGCGGCGGCGATTCCGGTCCTGCTGCACTTCTTCAACCGCTCCCGCCCGCGCGTCGTGCCGTGGGGCGCGATGCACCTGCTCGACGCCGCACTCCAAGCGCACACGCGGCGGATCAAGTTCGAACAGCTCCTCCTGCTGCTCGTGCGCTGCCTCATCCCGGTGCTGCTCGCGCTCTGCATGGCACGGCCCGTCCTCACCGGCATGCGCGCGCTGCTCGGCGGCGCGAAGACCTCGCTCGTCATCCTGCTCGACGACTCCTACTCCATGTCCGCCGGCGCGGGCGCGGCCTCGAACTTTGCGCAGGCCAAGGACGCCGCCGCGAAGCTCATCGAACAGGCCGGCTCCGGCTCCGATGTCGCCGTCGTGCTCATGGGCGGCACGCCGCGCCAGCTCCTCGAAGCCCCGACGCTCGACACCGTCCGCGTCACGAAGGCACTGACTCAACTCGAAGCCAACTTCGGCGCGGCCAACTTCCCCGAGGCCCTCGAACTCGCCGCCAACGTCGCCGCGCAGATGCAGCACGGGCTGAAGGAATTCGTCGTCCTCAGCGACTTCCAGAAAGCCAGCTTCAGCGATGGCGAAGCGGCCGCGCGCGGGCGCGCGTTGCAGACCTTGAAGCGCCTGCCCGTCCCGCCACGCGTCACGTTTCTCCACGTCGGCACTGAGTCGCGCGACAACGTCGCCGTCGAGTCGCTCGACCTGCCCAAGCTCGCGCTCGGTGTGAACCAGCCGCTCCAGGTCCGCGCCACGCTCCGCAACTTCGGCGAGCGTGCGTGGCCCGACCTGCGCGTGTATTTCCGTGCCGATGGCCGCGAGCGCGGCGCGCAGCAGATTGCCCTCGCACCCGGTGAGCAACGCCAAGTGCTCTTCACGCACGCCTTCGATGCCGCCGGTTTCCACACGCTCGAAGTCCACACCGACGCCGACGCGCTCAAGGCCGACAACTCCCTCGCCGCCGTCGTTACCGTCTGGGAAAAACTCCCCGCGCTTCTCGTCAACGGCGACCCCAACCCCGAGCCGCTCAAGGGCGAGACCGATTATCTCGACCTCGCACTCTCGCCCGCGCTGAAAGCCGCGACCGGCGGCAGCGACCTCATCCTCACGCGCGTCATCGCGCCCGGCGACCTCACGCCCGACGCGCTCTCGAAGTCCCGCGTCGTCGTGCTCGCGAATGTTCGCCAACTCGCCGACGCGCAAGTCGCCGCCCTCGCTGGCTTCGTTGCGAACGGGGGTGGTCTGCTCGTCTTTCCCGGTAACCGCGTCAACACAGACTGGTATCATCGCACGCTCCGCGCCGCCGGATTGCTGCCGCTGCCCTTCACCGCGCTCGCGGGCGGACTCGAGGACGGCAAGCCGCGCGCGAAGATTGTCGTCCAGTCCTTCACTCATCCGGCGATGGAACTCTTCAACGACGCGCGCAACGGCAACCTCGCCGACGCCGAGATGAAGCTGTGGTTCCAGCTTGGCAAGCGCCAGGAGCAAGCCGACCCCGGCCTCGCCAGCCTCGCGCAACTCAGCAACGCCGACCCGTTCCTCGTGGAGAAGAAGCTCGGCGAAGGCCGCATCATTCAATGCGCCGTCCCCTGCGACGCCGACTGGGGCAACCTGCCCGTGCGCCCGGTCTTCGTGCCGCTGATGCAACGCCTCGTCATCTACCTCGCCTCGCAGGCGCAGCCGCCGCGCAACGTCGTGGTGGGCAAGCCACTCGCCGCGTTCGTGTCGCGCACGCACGTCGGGCGCAAGGCGCACTTCACCGCGCCCGATGGCACACGGCACGACGCCGAAATCACCGGACGCGGCGCGCTCGGCTACGTCGAGTTCACGAAGACGGGCCGCCCCGGCACCTACACGCTCGCCGCGCCCGACGGCGGCGCGACGCCGTTCGTGGTAAGCACCGCGCGCGCCGAGTCCGACCTCCGCCAACTCACCGAGCCGGAGCGCAAGACGCTGGCGGAGTCGCTGCAAGCCACGCTGCTCACCTCCGTCGCCGACTATCAACAGATGGACAAGGACCGACGCTTCGGCCGCGAAGTCTGGAAGCCACTGCTGTGGGCCGTGCTGGCGCTGTGCTTCAGCGAGCTGCTGCTGGTGCAGTGGTTTGCGCGACGAAAAGGAGGGAAGACGTGATACCAGTTCTCAATGCCAGTCGGTGAAATGCGACCCGAACGCCGCGGAGCGCGCCTTCTCCCTTCCTCGGAGGAGGGGAGAAGGTGGCCGGAGGCCGGATGAGGGGTGTGGCCACCAACGCCGCCGCATGCAACCCCTCACCCCGGCCCTCTCCCCTCATCCGATGAAGGGAGAGGGAGTCAAAGCGCGTCGTGGTTCCCCACCGATTCCACCGAATCACATTCCGAAATGGTATGAGTTGCCACAAGGAGCACAGGCGGCGCAAAGAGAAGATGGCGCAGACGACTGGCATCGCTTTCCTTACCGCACCGAGAAGCGGAAGAGGCGGCCCCAGCAGGAACGCCGTTTCGCTCCGAGCAAGCCTGCTGCTCTTGGCTTGCGCCGGCAATGCGGAGCGACGTTGAATGCCGCACCAACATGAAGAAGCCCGCGAAGCTCGCCGCAACGAAACGTCAACGCGTCTCTTCTCCCTCGCCCCCATCGGGGGAGAGGGCCGGGGTGAGGGGGCGGGCGGTGAGCGCAATCAGCGCCGCTCTCGCTGTCACGACGCAACCCCCTAACCTTCTCCCTGATTCTGATAGGGTTGACCTGAGGTCGGCCTCGTCAGTCCATTCAGAGACACGAGGCCGCGCGCAGCGCAGCCCTACCGGGGGCGAGGGGACTGAAAGCCGCGCCGCCACCAAGACCATTTCCCCCGCGCCCAAGCCCGTGCCGAACAGCTCGGGCATCAAAATCACCGCCATCGAGACGGTCATCCCCGACGACATCATGCCGGGGTTGCTGCTGCTGCGCATCCACACGGACGCCGGCGTCATCGGCCACGGCGAGACTTACTACGCGCCGCAAGCGGTCGCGGCGATGATTCACGACTGGATGGGCCGGCGGCTCCTCGGGGCTGACCCGTTGTCCATCGAGAACCACTGGCGTTTCCTCTACGAGCGGGCGAGCGCGTTTGGGTCGCGCGGGACGGAGCTGCGCGCGATCAGCGCCATTGACCTCGCGCTGTGGGACATCCTCGGCCAAGTCTGCGGCCGGCCCGTCTGGCAACTCCTCGGCGGCAAAGCCCGCGACAAGGTGCGCGTCTATAACAGCTCCGGCGGCCCGACCTACGGGCGTCGTCTCGGCGCGGGGCGCGATCAGGGCTGGCCCGGTCACGGCGACGTGGGCAAGCCCGGCCCGCTCGAAGACAACTGGGCCTCGAACTACGCCGCCGGTGACCTCGCCGAGGAACTCGTGGCCGAAGGCTATTGCGCGATGAAGTTCTGGACCTTCGACCGCGCGTTCCACGAGCACGGCGGGAACTTCCTCCCGTGGTCCGCCGTGAAGGCCTGCGTGAAGCCGATGGAGGAAGTGCGCAAGCGCGTGGGCGACAAAATCGAAATTCTCCTCGATGGCCACGGCTTCTTCCAACTGCCCGCCGCGCTACGCATCGCCGAAGCCATGCGCGACCTGCGTCCGCTCTGGCTCGAGGATGTGATGCGCGTGGACAACGCCGACACGCTCGCCGACTTCCGCGACAAGGCGCGGCTGCCCATCGCCGTGAGCGAGATGCTGACGAGCCGCGATGACTACCGCCTCGTGCTGGAGCGGCGCGCGGTGGACTACGTGATGATTGACCCGACGTGGGTGGGCGGCATCAGCGAGACGCGGCGGCTGGCGGAGCTGGCGCAGACCTACAACGTCCCCGCCACGATGCACGACTGCACCGGCCCGCTGACGCTCTTCGCCGGCCTGCACGTGGCGACGGCGGTGCCGAACGTGACGTTTCAGGAAAGCGTCCGCGCGCACATCCGCACCTTCTACAGCTCGCTCATCGAGACGAACGTGGTCATCGAGCAAGGCTTCGCGCTGCCGCCGGAAGGCCCGGGCCTGGGCACGAAGCTGAAGCCGGAGTTGTTCGACGCGAAACGCGAGAGCTATCGCGTGACGCGCGCAGCGGCTTGACGCTGCGTTGGCCGTCCTCTAAACCACTCGCATAGTTTCACATCACATGAATCCGAACTCTTCTCCCGTCTCTGCCACTCGTCGCGACTTCCTCAAATCCTCCGCTGTCGCCGGCGGGGCGGTCGCCACGGCCGTCCATTTCCCCCACGTCGCCAACGCGGCTGCGGCGGGCGACAAGATCAAGATCGGCTGGGTGGGCTGCGGCGGGCGCGGCACCGGCGCGGCGAACCAGGCGCTCAACGCCGACTCGAACCTCGTCATGTGGTCCATGGGCGACATCTTTCAGGACAAGATTGATTCCGGCCTCGAGTCGCTGAAGAAGGAACAGGCGAAGAATCCTGAAAAGGTCAGCGTGGCGGCCGAGCGGCAGTTCACGGGCCTCGATGCGTTTCAAAAAGTTCTCAACAGCGGCGTGGATGTCGTGCTGCTCACCACTTCGCCCGGCTTCCGTCCGCAGCACATCAAGGCGGCGGTCGAGGCGGGCAAGCACGTCTTCGCCGAGAAGCCGATGGCCGTGGACGGCCCCGGCGTGCGCTCGGTGATGGAGAGCATCAAGCTGGCAAAGCAGAAGAACCTCGCGCTGGTGGACGGCTTCGTCTGGCGCTGGACCACGGCGAATCGCGACGCGTTCGCGAAGATCCACGACGGCGCGGTGGGCGACATCCAGGCCATTTACTCCAGCTATTACACGGGCGCGGTGGACCGTTATCCGAAGTGGAACCGCACGAACACCAAGACCGACCTCGAGTGGCAGATTCGCCGCTGGTATTACTTCACGTGGCTCTCCGGCGACCACGTCGTGGAGCAGGCAGTCCACTCGATTGACAAGCTGATGTGGGCGATGAAGGACAAGCCGCCTGAGAGCGTGATCTGCACTGGCGGACGCCAGGTGCGCGCCGGCGAGGCGGGTGGCGAATACGGAAACATCTACGATCATTTCTCGGCGGAATACAAATGGGAGAACGGCGTGAAGGGCTACCACTTCACCCGCCAGTTCGACCGCTGCCACGGCGAGGTCACGGAACGCGTCTATGGCACGAAGGGTGTCTATGAAGGCGAGAGCGGCAGCAAGCGCCACGTCATCACGGGTGAGAACCGCTGGCGCTGGAACGGCGACAAGACCCAGAACGGCTACCAGACCGAGCACGACGAGATGTATGCCAGCATCCGCGCTGGCAAGCCACTCAACACCGGCGACCGATTCATCAAGACCACGCTCTGCGCAATCATGGCGCGCATGGCCGCCTACACAGGCAAGGAAATCACCTGGGAGATGGCGCTCAACTCGAAGGAAGACCTCTTCCCGAAGGACATCAAGTGGGACATGAAGCTCCCCGTCGCGCCCGTCGCGCGGCCCGGGCAGACGCCGTTCAGTTGAGCGGGGGCAGTGAGCGGCGGGGACCGGCTTTTCAACACACACGGACGCCGCGCGCCCGCGCTCGTCGGTAGGAGCAGGATTAAGATTAAGATTAGGATTACGAGCGGAGCGTGGACCGAACGCCTTCCTCATGCTCCTAATCCTGCTCCATTCCTCATGTCCCCCGCTGAAGCCAACCGCCCCCAACGCCGTCATTACCCCGCTCATGAAATTCACCCTCTTCCCTGCCGCCCTCGGCCTGCTGCTCACCGCCACCCTTTGCCCCGCTGACCACTGGCCGCAGTGGCGCGGCGCAAGCCACGACGCCGTCAGCCACGAGTCCGGCCTGCCCACCGAGTGGAGCGACACGAAGAACGTGCTCTGGAAAACCGCTCTGCCCGGCATGGGTTCCGCCACGCCCGCCGTCTGGGGTGACAAGATTTTCCTAACCAGCGAAGCCGGCAACGACCTCGTGCTGCTTTGTGTCGGCACCGACGGCAAGGAGCTTTGGCAGCGCAAGCTCGGCGAAGGCAGCTCCAAGGCGCGCGGCGGCGAGGGCAACAGCGCGTCCCCCTCGCCCTGCACGGACGGAAAACTCGTCTTCGGCCTTGTGGGAACGGGTGACTTCGCGGCCTTCGATTTCAGCGGCAAGGAAGTCTGGCGGCTCAACTTGCAGGAGCGTTACGGCAAGTTCAGCTACGACTTCGGGATGCACAGCACGCCGGTGCTGCACGAGGGTCGGCTTTATCTCCAGTTCATCCACCCGCGCGCCCAACTCGTCGTCGCGCTCGACGCCGCGACCGGCAAGGAAGTTTGGAAGGTCGACCGCCCCAGCGACGGCAAGGCCGAATGCCTCAACTCCTACGCCACGCCCTGCCTCTGGGTGCGCGGCAAGGACGCCCGCCTCGTCACGCACGGCAACGATTACGCCATCGCGCACAACCTCGCCGACGGCAAAGAAGTCTGGCGCCTCGGCGACCTCAACCCCAAGGACCGCTACAACGCCACGCTGCGCTTCGTCACCTCGCCCGTCGCCGTGGCCGACCTCATTATCATTCCCACGGCGAAGAACGGCGCGGTCGTCGCCGTGTCGCCGGACGCGAGCGGCGTCCTGAGCGTGGGCGGCAAAGGCGAGGCTTGGCGCGTTGCCAGCGGCACGCCGGACGTGCCGTCGCCGGTGGTGTTTGAGGGCCGGGTTTTCCTCTGCCGCGAGAACGGCGTGCTAACCTGCCTCGATGCGAAGACGGGCAAACAATTCTTCTCCGACCGCTTCCACGCGCAGACCTACCGCGCTTCGCCGGTTGTCGCGGGCGGAAGGGTGATTCTCACTGCGAAGGACGGCACCTTCACCGTGGTGAAGCCCGGCGAGACGCTGGACATCGTCGTGAAGAACAAGCTCTCCGACCAGTTCACCGCCTCGCCGGCGATCGCCGGTGGTCGCCTCTACCTGCGCGGCTTCGCGTCCCTCTACGCCATCGGAACAAAGTAGGGCGCTGCTCAATGGAGCGCCAGCTTCCAGCCGGCTTATCGCGTGCGACTGTCGCGGGACGGCCGATTGAAACAGTCGGCAACGGCTTGGAAACCCCAAGCGCGCTTCCCACGTCGCCAGCTCTCCTCGGTTGCAGGGTAAGCTGGCTGCAAGCCGGCGCTCCGCGCGTCGTCTTTGTCCGTCTCAATACTTTGGGGCGTCCTCGGTGTCCCCCTGAATAGCCCTTCGCGCCCCCGCCTCTAAAATCTGTCGCCACTGACTCGCTGCAATGCCTCGCGCAACCACCAGCATCTTGTTCCGTCGCGCCGTCTCGTTGGGCCTGATCTTGATGGCCTTCGGACTCGGCGAGCGGGGAGCGTTGGCTGCGAGCAAGTCCGTCGCACCGCCATCGCTTCACGAGCGCATTGACGTCCTCATCGAGTCCGAGTTTGCCGGCCCGCTCACGCCGCCAGCCAGCGACGCGGACTTTCTCCGGCGCACTTATCTCGATCTCACCGGTTTGATCCCCAACCCCGACGAGGCGCGGGCGTTCTTCGCTGACGCCGCAACCGACAAGCGCGCCCGGCTCGTGGACAAACTGCTCGCCACCCCGCAGCACGCGCGTCATCTCGCGACCTTCTTCGACCTCATGCTCATGGAGCGCCGTCCGCAGAAGCACGTGGATGTCGGCGCGTGGCAGCAATTCCTTTTCAACTCCTGCCTTACGAACAAGCCCTACAATCTCCTCGCGCGCGAAATCCTTGCCGCCGACGGCGCGGACGAGCCGACCCGTGTGGCCGCGCGCTTCCATCTTGATCGCGAGGGCGAGCCGAGCGCGCTGGTCCGCGACACGGGCCGCATCTTCTTCGGCATGGATCTCTCCTGCGCGCAATGCCACGACCACCCGCGCGTCGCCGACTATTTGCAGCGCGACTACCACGGCCTCTTTGCCTTCTTCAACCGCACCTACCTCTTCACGCGCGACAGCGACAAGAAGGCCTTCCTCGCCGAGAAGGCCGAGGGAGACGTGACGTTCAGCTCGGTCTTCACGAAGGAATCCGGGGCGACGCGTCCGCGCCTGCCCGGCGGCCCGCAGCTCACAGAGCCGGCCTTCCCGCGCTTCACGGAATACGCCGTCGCTCCCGACGCGAAGGACAAGAACCTCCGTCCCGTTCCGAAACACAGCCGCCGTGTCGAGCTGGCGAAGGCGGCCACCCAATCCAACAACCGCGCCTTCAACCGCAACATCGTGAACCGGCTCTGGGGCATGATGCTGGGCCGCCCGCTCGTCACGCCAGTGGACGAGCTGAACTCCGCGAACCCCGCCGCGTATCCCGCGCTGCTGGATTTGCTCGCTGCCGAGTTCGCCGCCAGCGGCTACGACACGCGCGAGTTCCTCCGCGAGCTGGCGCTGACGCGCGTTTATGGCCGGAGCTTCGAGCTGCCCGCCAGTGTCGCGTCGCCTCGCGGCCTGGCGACGACTTGGATTCCCATTCTCGAATCACGCGAGCGGCAAGGCACCAACGACATCGCCGCCGCCGCCGCCGAGGTGAAGCAAGTTCAGGAGCGCATCGCCGCGCAGCGAAAGGCGATGCAGCCGGTCGTGGACGAACTCGCGAAGACCAACGCCATCCTCGCCGAGGTTCGCAAGGCCTGCGACCCCGCGATCACCGCTCACCGCGACGCCGAGCGCGAGCTGGGCCGGAAGCGCGACGCGTTGAAGTCCGTTCAGGATGCGCAGAGCAATCTCGGCGAGGCGCTCAATAAACTTCCCGGCGACAAGGAGCTTGTCGCGAGCGTGGACAAGCTCAAGGCGCGCGTCACCGAGTTGAACAAGGAAATCGAAGCTGCCGCGAAGGATGTCGCCACGAAGGACACCGCCGCCAAGCCGATGCGCGAGAAGCTCAGTCCCGCCGAGGCCACAACGAAGGGCATTCGCGAGCGCTGGACTATTGAGGATGGCAAGTTGCTCGAGCTCGATGCGGAGTTGATCGCTGCGACGACGCGCTGGCAGGACGCGAAGACGGCTGCGGCGCACGTGGCCCGGCAGTTGGAGACGGCGCGAGTCATCGCCGAGTGTGACCGATTCAAGCGCGAGGTTGACCAGATGAAGACGATGCTCGCGAAGCGTTCCGGTGCACCCGAGGCCGGCTCTGCCGCCGTCGCGCAGTTCGCCGCGCTTGAGGCCAGGCTCGCCGCTCATACGAAGGCCCTCGTGGAGGCCAGCGACAAGCTCACGGCCATCCTGGAAAAATCCTTCGCTGTCGGCGCGTTTGCCGCGCTCACGCCGGAGCAGCTCGCGTGGAGCATGATGCGCGCGGCGGGAGTGGTCGGCGCGCACGAGCTGGTGGGCGCTGCGGAGTTCGATAAGAAGTCGCCGCCGACGGACGCGAACAAGACCGACCCCGCGCGTCGCGCCGACCGCGCGAAGGCTGCCGAGCAATACACGTGGGATAAGCTCAAGGCCGGCGCGGCGGGCTTCGCGCCGTTGTTCGGTGCGGGCGCAGGCGAGCCACAGGATGCCTTCTTCGCGTCCGCCGACCAGGCGCTCTTCCTCAACAACGGCAGCATGGTGCGGAGCTGGCTTGCGCCGAGTGCCGAGAATCTCACCGCGCGTCTCGGCAAGCTCACCGACGCGCGCGCGCTGGCGGAGGAGCTTTACCTGAGCGTGCTCACGCGGCTGCCCACCGATGGCGAGACCGCCGCCATCCAGAAGCAGCTCGCCGCGCGTGAGAAGGAGAAGCCCGCCGTCATGCAAGACCTCGCGTGGGGCCTGCTCACCTCGGCTGAGTTCCGCTTCAAGCACTGAGCGACGCGGTGAGGCCGCCATTGCTGGACCACAGAGACACGATGAACACAGAGAAGGCCGGGACCTCGGGAGCGATTGGGGTTCAGAGCTTCCGCCCCGTCAGCCGCTCATACGCCTCGAGATACTTCGCCTGCGTGCGGGCCACGATCACGGGCGGCAGGGACGGCGCGGGCGGCTGCTTGTTCCACTTGAGCGTCTCCAGATAGTCGCGCACGAACTGCTTGTCGAAACTGGGCTGCGCCTTGCCCGGCGCGTAATCCGCCGCCGGCCAGAAGCGCGACGAGTCCGGCGTGAGCACCTCGTCAATCAGCAGCAGCTCGCCGTTGAACAGGCCGAACTCGAACTTCGTGTCCGCGATGATGATGCCCCGCTGCCGCGCGTAGTCCCGGGCGAAGTTGTAGAGGCGCAGGCTCAGGTCGCACGCTTTCTCGGCGATGTCCGCGCCCACCAGCTTCGCAGCAGTCTCGAACGGGATGTTCTCATCGTGCCCCGTCTCCGCCTTCGTCGCGGGCGTGAAGATCGGCTCGGGCAGCTCGGAGCATTCCTGCAAACCCGCCGGCAACTGGATGCCGCAAACCGTCTGGCTCTGCTGGTATTCCTTCCAGCCCGACCCGGCGAGGTAGCCGCGCACGACGCACTCGAT
>SXGQ01787503.1_pt1 | contig 20024 bp, 12 predicted proteins | sample 3178371 | NCBI WGS metagenome assembly SXGQ01 (sample SAMN11356859, study PRJNA531348) | freshwater metagenome | isolation source: freshwater sample F1-20 | place: China: Fuxian Lake, Yuxi | collected 2017-12-25 | reverse complement strand
GTCGGACGCAGGCTCTTTGAGTTCAGGCAACTCCTGATCCGACAGCAGTGCGGTGATGCTCGCTGAGCCCCGCGCGAGCAAGGTCACGTCGCCTTCGGCCTCAATCGCCGCGCTGTCGACCAGGGCCTTGACGACGTTGCGCACATCGTTGCGCACCAACTGCGCGCCCAATGCGGCCTTGCCTTCGCTGCCAGTGGCCGCGCCGATGCGCGCGACGATGCCTGAGGTGTCGCTGGCCTTGACCAGCACATTGCCGCCGACGGCAAATGCCGTGCCCTCGGGCAGTTCCATCTCGCCCGTCTCGGTCTTAGGCGTAAGCAGCACATGCGAGTCGGCGCTGACCAGATTGGAGGCCAGTGTCAGGCCCACGGCGACGCCCCCACTGGACTGCACGGTGTTTTCGATCGAGGCGTTGATCTGCGGCACCGTGACGGCGGTCAATGTCAGGTCTTCGCCCACCTCGAGCGTGGTGTTGGTGATCTCTGCACTGGACTGAGCGCTGTCGGTCTGACCCAGTCCGTCGGTACCAATGAGCGTGTCGATGGCCGCCGAAAAGATGTTCTGCGGCTTCCAGCCTATGGTGTTAAATGCCAGCACCACACCAACTGCGGTGCCCGAGCTTTCGGTGCTGGCGGAGTTTTCGGCGTCGATGGTGGCGGTGTTTTCGGCCTCCACGCCCAGGCTGCCACCGACGATGAGTGCGCTGTCACGCAGCGAGGCGTCGGCATCGATCAGGATGCGGTTGGTGGCAATCAGGCCATTGGCTGCCACAGAACTGGCCCCGCCGCCCGCGCCACCGCCAGCTTCGCCCGATCCTGCATCGGCTCCTGCATCTGCAGCAGGCTCGGCCGCGGTTTCATCGGCGGCGGCGCCCTCGGCAGCAGCCGCTTCAGAAGATGCCACCACCTCACCGCTGAGAACCGCCGAAATCTGTGCGGTCGCTGAGGCGGTGACTGAGGCGTCGCCGCCGGTCGTCAAGGTCAGGCTCCAGGCATCGGCTGCCACCTGAGAGCGAACATCGTTGAGCGAGAACACACCGCCGGCGGCCACGGTCGAGCCCGAGCCACCGGCCACTTTGGACGACATCGACACTTCGGCGCTTATGCCCGCATCGTCGATGGCCGACACCATGAGGCCGCCGCCAATATCAAGCGCCGCCTGATCGGCACCGGCGAGTTGCTTCTTACCATCGACAAAAGCGCGGGTGTCCGAGCGCACCCGGTTGCTGGCCAGGATCATGGCCGCGCCCACCGACAGGCCGCCGCCCGCCCCACCGCCGAGCACATCGGCCGAGTTGGTGATGAGCGCCTCAATGCCCATGGTGTTTTCGGCAATCACACTCGTCTGACCGGCGACCTTCAGGTCGCTGCTGCGCACATGGGCCTGGGTCAGAAGGGGCGAGGCGGTGGCGCCGATGTCGGTGCCCAAGATGCTGTTGAGACCTGCCGCGGCGATGTTGCCCATGTCCCAGCCGACCGCGTTGAAAGCCAGGGAGGCGCCTGCTGCAGCGCCCGAACTGACGGCGGTACCGGCTTTGCTCTGGGCCTCGAGCGCCGCGCTGTTGACCGCCTGCACCGCCAGATCACCATCGGTGGTCTCAAGGGTGCTGTCTTCCACGTAGGCCAGAATCTGGCCGTTGAACTGGTTCCACGCAAAGGTGCCACCAAAAGCCATTTGCATGCCCGAGCCGCCTCCCTGACCCTCGGCTTGGGTTTGTTCCGACGTTTCGGCAGGTGCTTCGCCTTCTGCGGCTTCGCTGTCAAAAACCGCCATGGACTCGAGCGAGACGCTCAGGGTGCTGTCGTTGCTGGCCAGTACCGCCACGTCACTGGCGCTGACCGTGCTGGCGAGAAGATAGGCCGAGACCCTGCGATCGACCGTGTTGGTGGTCGATGCGATACCGACCTTGAGCGTGTCGAGCTTGGGAATGTCTGCTGAAAATCCTTCGCTGGTGGCGCTGTAGGCCGCCAGGTCCTGCGCGATCGCCGCGACAGCGCCGGTGCTGGTCAGATCGACGCTTTCAAGCCAGGCCTCGGTGCCGCCCTCAGCCTTGTTCCTGGCGATCTTGCCATTGGCCAGGGCGCTGGTTTCGTTGAGCGCATAGACATTGAGCGCGCCCACCTCCAGCGCGGAATTGGCGACGAAGGCCTGCACATCGTGGTCGATGTTGCTGATGTGCAAGCCCACCAGGGAGGACATCACCGAGCCATACACGCCAGCGTTCTCGCCGTCTTCGTTGCCCGCACCGTCCAGGCTGGCCGCTGCAATTTGCACCAGACCATCGGCGCTGCTGATGCGCGTGGGATTGGCGGCACTGTCCTGGCTGCCCAGCGAAGCCAGCGTCTTGCGAACCAGATCGATCTGGGTCCAGCCCAGCTCAAAGCCCTCGAGCGCCTGGCCGGCTTGGGTGTCCTTGCTCAGGCCGGTGATCTCGCCATCGGCCATGTCGAGCACGACCGAGGCATCTGTCCAGTCGATGGCCTCAATGAGCAGACCCACACCCGCATTGCCTTCATCGTCGGCCACAGGTGCCACGCTGATGCTTACCCCACCTTCGACCAGCGCCTCAGTGGTCTGCTCCAGATCGAGCGCCAGCCGGCCGCCGATCAGGCCGTCGTTGGCCGCCAGGGCCCAGCGCGACTCGGTGATGGCGCTGATGGCCAGGCTCTGGGCCGTGATCTGCGCGCCGTCCGTGACCCGTACCCGCGCCGTGGTGCTGCCATTGACCTCGTAGTAGCCGGTGAGCGTGACCTCCTGCTCGAGTTCGACCGAGACCTGCGCGGCCAGCACCACATTGCCCACCACCTGCACAGTGCCAGCCATGTCGATGCTCGCACTGAGCTCAAGGTCGTCGGCGCCTATCGTGAGCTTGCCCAGATTGCCCGCAAAGCTGTCACGGGCCATCAGCAGCACATTGCTCTGACCGGTCAGCGTGCTGCTGGCCGGGATATCGATCGCCTCGACGTCGACCGACAGGCTGGTCGAGCCCAGGTCGACGTTGTCGATCACAAGCCGGTCGAGACCGCCTTCGCCGCGTATGCCCAAGATGCTGCTGGGTTTGGCAAATACGAGCTCATAGGGCGAGTTGCCATCCAGGCGTGAGAGGCGCAGCATGCCGCTGGCATCGTTGCTCAGACTCATTTGGCTATCGCCATCGCCCAGGTCAAGCACCAGGGCCTGCAATTGCGAATTGAGTTTGAGCAGCGCGGAGGTGGAGCCGGTCCAGTTGAGCTTGCTGTTTTGCTGTGACTGCGGACGGGTCAGATCGATCAGGGTGGCGATGCTCGATATGGCCTCTAGATCGAGCGGATCGGCCGCTCGTTTGTTGGCGCTGTACTCCAGGTTTTCCACCACCAGGGGCTCATCGGCGTTGACCCGGTTGAACTGAATCAGCGGTTCAGCCGATAGCAAGATCCGGTCTTCGAGTCGCTCGACAGTGCTGCGCACGCGACGAAATGCATGCCGCATGCGCGAAGGACTCCAGCGCTTGATGTTTTTCATTTCCAGCTTTCCTGAAAAGACGCATGCGGCCCACGCGCAGCCATCCCGCTTGCCGACAGCACGGCGCGGGTTTGAGCGCGATTGAGCGCTCCGTAGACAATGACAAAAGCCTGTTGCCGGGCATCGAGACCCGCATGGATCCAGCCCAGTTCCTGGTGCGACCAGGACGAGAGCACCCCGGGGTGGCGGCTCAAATCGAGCCCCCAGCCATCACACAGTGACTCGAGCGGGGCCAGCACCGCACTGACACGCAGCTGGCTGCCATACAGCCGCAGACCCACTGCCTGTCGCTTGCTGCCGGCCTCACGCACCAGCAGCAAGCGCTGATCGCGCCAAGACGGCGCAAAGCGCTGCGCCACTTGCAGACATTGAGCCACCGCCGCATAAACGGGCCGCACCGCGGGCGCCAGCAACTGGTCCTCGCGCAGCAGTTGCACGATGGCCTGACCGTCGACGCCGGACATGCGCCAGTACTCGGTCTGCCGGCTCGCCGGGCGCATCGACACGGGCAGATCGGCCCGCCATTTGCACGCCTGAATCTGCAAAGCCACCTGGCGCTGCTCGGGCGGACGCGCGCGCAACTCGGGCGCCGGCAGGGCATATTCGAGATACACCTTGGCCACCACCTGGTCACGGGCTTGCTCGACAGCCAGGCCGATCTGGCGGGCTTTGCGCCATTGATCGCAGAACCATTGGGCATCTGACGCCGACATGCCCAAGCGCTCAGGCAGCCCCTGCAAACGCTCCCTCGAGACACCGACGGGCGAGAAGCCAGCGAGCCAGCGGCCACAGTCCAGCCCCTCGGGAGAGAGCCGCACCGACGCTTCGCCCCCGGTGATGGGCAGACCTTCCAATTCACCAAGCATGGCACGCAGCGTGGCCCGGGCCGGCTCGCTCCAGACGGGCCAAGGTGACGCGCTTGAAAGCAGGTTGTTCATGGGCCACCCCGCTGTTCAAAAGGCAGGGCCGAAGCGAGCCAGTCGTCGTGTCGCAGCACCGAGAACCGACGCGCAAAAGCATCGGCCTCGGCGCGCCGCTGCGCCCATCGCAGAGCCCGCTGGGCCAGCCACGCCCCCACCCCAGGCAGACCGGCATGGCACAGCCCCAGAGCGTGTCGTGCCCAGGTTGGCAGGTAGCGCAGGGCCAGGCCATCTTGCTGGCAAAGATGGACCGAGACGCTGCCCGGATCGCCTTGCCGGCCACATCGTCCGGCCAGCTGCCGGTCCACGCGCGCCGATTCATTGATCTCGGCAATGATCACATGCAGCCCGCCGCTGGCTTCTACGGCCGGGTGCAATTTGATGTCAGTTCCCCGGCCGGCCATGTTGGTGGCTATCGTCACCCGCCCTGGCTGTCCCGCACCGGCCACGATGTCGGCCTCCTGCGCATGATGCACCGCATTGAGCAAGGCCGGCTCGAGTCCGCGCTGACGCAGCAGGCCAGCCAGCACTTCACTGGACTCGACACTGCGCACGCCCACCAGCACAGCGCGGCGCGCCTTATGCATCCGCATCACTTCATTGGCCACGGCCTGCCATTTGTCAGACGTGCCTCCAGAGAGCCTGGGCGGCAGGGTCACCGTCAGGCGCGGTCGATGGGTCGGGATGCGGGCCACCCGCAAGCGGTAAACCCGCCACAGCTCGTCGACCGCCTCCCAGGCGGTACCCGTGCTGCCGCTCAATCGCGAGAAACCACGGAAGAAGGACTGGAAACTCATCTGGCTCAGTGACTCGTTCGGGTCGGTGATCTCTACCCGCTCTTTGGCCTCGATGGCCTGATGCAGGCCTGCTGTGAGCGTGCGCCCAGGCGTCATGCGGCCGGTGAATTCGTCGAGCAGGACGATCTGACCTTCATCGACCAGGTATTGATGACCGGAACGAAAAAAACAATGCACCTGCAAGGCCTGGCGCAGCAGTTCCTCGCGGCGCGGGGCCGGGCGCCAGACCGGTGGCAACTGGCCGGCCATGCTTTCGAGCACCGCCAGGGCGCCGTCCTTCAGTGCAATGGTGCGGGTGCGGTCCACACGCTCATAGTCGACACCCACCTCAAGGCGTGGGGCCAGGTCCGCAAGCAAGACCACCGCCTCGCTCAGGCCACGGCTTGGGCGCCGGGCAGACAAGATAAGGGGGGTGACCGCCTCGTCGATGAGCACGCTGTCGGCCTCGTCGACGATGGCCGTGTGCAGGCCGCGCACCAGCAGCAGCGGTGCAGCGTCCGCATCAGGGCCACCCTCGCCCCCGAGCCAGCGCTGAAAGTCCTGCCATTGCGCATCCTGGCCGGCGCTGGCAGCCAGTCGGTCGCGCAGGTGGTCAGCCAGCAATTCCTTGGGCGTGACGTAAACCACATCGGCGCCGTAGCAGGCTGGGCGCTGTTCAGGCTTGACCTCGGCATGCACCGATGCCAGGCTCACCCCGCAGGCCTCAAACAGGGGCCGCATGGTCTGCGCGTCTCGCTCAGCCAGATAGTCGTTGGCCGTGATCACATGACAGGCCCGCCCGCTCCAGCCGGCCAGCACCGCGGCCACGGCAACGGTCAGAGTCTTGCCCTCGCCAGTGGCCATTTCGGCCAGCCACCCCTGATGCAAAGCCAGTGCACCCATCAATTGCACCGGGTAGGGCCGCATACCAAGCGTGCGCCAGGCCACCTGACCAACCAGCGCCAGGACCTCAACCAACTGCCCCTTGGCCTGCAAAGGGTCGCGGCGCAATCGCTCGCGTGCCAGCGTCAGAGCCTGCTGCAAGGCCGCGTCGTCCAGTGCATCGAGGCGCTGGCAGTGCGCCTGGCAAGCCAGCGCCTGCGTCCACATCGGGGCCACGTGAAGCGGCCGGCGGCGATACCAACCCAGCGCCCGGTCAACCCAGGCGTCCAGACCCTGCGGCAGCTTGTGCAGCGATCGCAGCTTGTGTGGCTGCGCGGTGGGTGCCCGCGCAGCCCCGGTCGGTGCCACGGGAGACCAGGCGGCGCTCATACGCGGAACTTCCTTTGCAGGAACTGACGCAGCCCGCGCTCCCACTGCACGAGCAAGGGCGAGTCCGGCAGAGTGATGCGCATGGTGCCCAGGCGACCATGCAGGCGGCGCATGTCGTGGGGCTGCCCGGCGCCGACGGCCGGCAACTGCGCCTGGATGCGGAAAAACGGCTCGGCAGCGGCCAAGCCCTTGGGGTCGGAGGGCAGCACCGCGATCTCGCCGCCGCCCGCCATGCCCAGAGCCGGCGAGGGCAACTGCCCCTGCTCAAAAGGCATGACCTCGGTCCTGGACGACAGCACATTGAATTCCTGCTGCCCCCGAATGCGCACCTCGGTCTGCAGCACTCCGGCTTCAAACAGGTGGGTGCTGACCTGGGGTAGCACGGCAACAAAACGCCAGTTGCGGTCATCGACCACTGTGCCCATGCTGGCACCGCGGCCGATCCACTGACCACGGCTGGCTTCGAGCTCGCTGGCGCTCCAGATGCCCTCGATCGGCGCGCGCACGACCAGTTGCTTTTGCTGCAGCAGCAGTTGGGCAATTTTTTCCTCGATGGCCTGGCGCTGGCGCACCAGGGCCTGCAAATTGGCCACAGCCGTGCTGACCGCCTGTATCTCCTGCGCCAGCAATTGCTCGCGCTGGCGTCTTGCTGAGCGCAGCTCGTACTCGAGCTCGGGATTTTCCAAGCGGGCCAGCGGCTGGTCGGCCAGCACCCAAGTGCCCGGCCGCGCCATCAACTGCACCAGCGTTCCACCACTTTCGCTGTAAAGCTCGCGAAATTCGCTGGCCTGTAGTACGCCCTTGACGCGCACCCTCTCGGGCATAGGCACACCTGCGAGCAGTGCAAGCGTCAGCCCACCAAGAGCTGCAGTGCTGGCCACCGCACGAAAGCGCTGATGCTGCAGCCTGGGGCTGCTGACCAGATATTTCAAGAACTTGAGCAGGGGCAGCACGATGGCGGTGAAAAAAATGATCCAGGCCAGCGCGATGCCCAGATCCAGGTACTGCTCGGCAATGAAAAAGATGATGGTCGACATCAGCACCAGCCAGTAGGCCAGACTGACCACGCCATACAGGGGCAGTCCCCAGGCCTCTTTGCGGGTGCGCGCGGCCGGCTGTGCAGTCTTGACGTTCAGCAAGAAGCGCTCGCCCAGGTATTTGAGCTGATCGCGCGAGCGCTGAAACAGATTGGGCGCATCGAGCCAGTCGACCAGCATGTGGTAGCCGTCAAAACGCATGAGCGGATTGAGGTTGAACAGCAGGGTCGAAACACTGGCCACGAAGATCACGTTGTAGGCCAGGGCATTGACCACACCCGGCGCGGAGTGGGCCCAGATCAGAGCGGCCACTGCCGCCACTGCAAATTCGGCCAGCACGCCCGAGGCACCGACCAGCAGGCGGTGCAGACGGCTGCGAAAGCCCCAGCTGGCGGTCGCATCCATGTAGGGCAGGGGCGCAAACATCAGCAGCATCACGCCCATCTTGTGAACCTCGCCGCCATAGCGCTTGCAGGCCGCGGCGTGGCCAAATTCGTGAACCAGCTTGGCCAGTACCAGGCCCACGTAAAGCAGGCCCAGGTTGGCTGGCGCCAGCAAGCCAGCCGACTGGTCAAACAGCCTGTGCGATTCGTCCACCAGCGCCTTGATGCCCAGCACCAGAAGCGCCAGATAGCACAGGGCACCCACCGGGCCGAAGATAAGCCGGATCAAGGGCATGGCCCGATCGAGCGCACGGTCCGGGTCGAGCAGCGGTATTTTGATGGCCAAAAAGCCCATGAGCAAGGCCTTGATCTCACGGCCACGCCGCTCCCGATAGCGCTCAAACAAACTGGCTGCGGCCGCGCCCCGGTCAAATTGCAGCAGGTTCGACAGATGCAACTGACCGAGCAACTGCACCACCTCCTCCTGCGTCAAAGCCAGCTCGGGCTCGCTCTCTATCAGTTCGACCCACACTTCGTCGATGGTGCGTTGGGGGCCCAGCCGGCTGAGAAAGGCATAGGCATCGGCGGTGACGCGGAAGAAGTCGCTGCTCAGGCTGTCGCGCAAGACCACCCACTGCTGACCCCGGAAACTCTGCCGGTGCGCGCGCACGCTGCTGCGCAGGCTCGCACGCACGCCGGCCACACGGTGCCAGCTGTCGCTGTAGGTCCGGCCGCTGGCGTCGTCCATGCTCATAGCCAGAAGAACTCCCGCAAAAAGCGCACGGTGCGGTGCGTCATGACCCAGATCAGGGGGCGCTGGCCGGCGTCTATGCGGGCCGTCCCACCCATGCCCGGCCGCCACCAGGACGCCATGGTCTGCTCGACCCGCCCCCGGGCCAGGTAAACATTGCGGCCCTCGCGCAAGGTCGATGCCGGATCAATCCGGTCGATCTCGATGCCAAATCGCTGCTCGGGCCGCCCGACCAGGGCAAATTCGCCGCGCGAGCCAACCCGCACTTCGTGCACATCGCTCTGGTCAATTTCCAACTCCAAGTAACTGTCCCCGTTCTGGGCCAGCTTGAGCAGCAGATCGCCCTTGCGCAAAGGCGCGCCCAGGTTCTTCTTGAGCTCGCCTTCAACCACCACGCCGGCCTGGGGCGCCGTCACCTTGGCATGGGCCAACTGGTGGCGGATCAGGGCCAGGCGCGAGGCCGATTGATCGCGTCGGGCGATGGTGATCTGCATGTCGGCCAGCTGACGCAGCGCCTGCGCCTTCTCGGCCTCGCGGCTGTAGCGCAGCACGTCGGCCTGGGCCATGGACTCCTCCAGCGCCAGCTCACGCGTGTCGAGCTGCATGAGCACCTGACCGGCCTGCACCTGATCGCCGATCTCCACGTGGACCTGCCGCAGATAGCCGTCGAAGGGCGCCGGCACGAACAGCAAGTCTTTGCTGCGCAGCGTCAGGCGGGCATCGATACGAAAGTCCCACGGCACAAAAAACAGGGACGTTGACGCGATCAGGCCCACCAAGCCGGCCAGCACCCAGCCGCTGTGTCGTGGCCCCCTGCCCGATGGCTTGATCGCGCCCCACAGGCGGGCGCCCCACCAGCGGTCGCGTTGCTGCAATTGGGCCAGCGGATAGGCGGTGATCTGAGCAATGAGGCCCAGCTCCCAAAGATCTTCGGCGCTCCAGCTGCCCTGGCGCTTTTCCAGACAGATGACGCCCAGGACCTGCTCGCCGTCCATCAAGGGAACACTGGCCACCGCCGAGACCCCCTGCATCAGGGCGTAGGACTCATGGGCGCGGCCCACCAGAGGCGAGTCGCCCTGCAGGGGATAGGCCAGCACCTGGCCCTGGTCGGCCGCCTCTTCCATGGCACCTTCCAAAGCCCGGCTGATGGCCGAGAGCCGGTCAAATTTTTCGACATGGCTGATGGCTGTCAGGCGAATGTAGGGTGCGCGCATCCATCCCAAGGACACGCGGTCACCGTCAAAACGCACCGCCAGTGCATTGCACAGTTCGTAAGCCCGCTGCAAAAAACGCGGCTGGCGAGACAGGTCAATGGACAGGCGCAAGATCTGATAGAGCCGCTGGGCATGGCTCGGATCGGCTGGCACCACCGTTTCCTGTGCATCGCCTGCGCGGGCCTGAGCCTGAGCGGCACGGGCGCTGGCGCGCAGCGCGTACTGGGCGGGCACCTGCGCGGCCTGACTGGCCCAGGACAGCAGGTCGGCCGGACCGAGCGCAAACACGCCGGCATGCCAGGCGACCACGGCCATCACCTGATCACGATCGGTCGCCGGCTGCGGCAGGCGCATGGCCAGCGCCTGCCCACCCTGGGCCAGCCCCTCGAGCCGAGGTTGCCCCTCGGGCACGCCGGCCAACAGTTGCAGGACGTCGCTGGCATCGCCCGCCCCCTGGTCGGCGTCGGAGGGCCACTGCGCCAACGCCTTCCAAGGCAGACCAACGCCCGAGCTCAGCAGCAGCACCCGCCTGGCCTGCAGGCCCTGCCCGATCGCCTCGAGGTAGCGCTCCCAAAACGCCTTGACAGGCCCGTCAAACTCAGCGAGCTGGGCCCAGACCGGCACTTCGCCGGCTCGGGCAGCCTGTGCATGCGGGGAGACTCTGGACTGCACGGTCATGGCGCAAGCCGGTCCTAAAAAGCCATGCGGCCGGTGATGCCAGGGCGCACCGAACCGTCGGGGTTGTCGAACTCGGCAATGACCTCCACCAAGCCACTCGAAGGATCGGTGACGGGCGAGACAAAGACCACCTGGGCCTGACGCATGCGCACCTGCGCCTCCTGCCCGAGTTCGACCCGCACGGTCGCACCCGTGCGCAGCCGGTATCCGGCCGAGGCCGGCACCGCGGCGATAAAGCGCACCCGGCTGGTGTCGACCACGGTGATGGTCGGCTCGCTGGGGCTGATGTTCTCGCCCTGACGGGCCGCCAGCTTGGTGACCACACCACTGATGGGCGATCGCAAATGACGCCGCTCGTAAGCTTCAAGGGCCAGCAAAAGCTCGACCTGCTCGCGCTCCTTGGCCGCCTCCAATGCCCGGCGCTCGGCGCTGACGCTGCCCAGAGCGATTTCCTCGTCCTCAAACTGCTTGCGCGAGACCGCGCCAGTCACCAGCAAGGGCCGCAGGGCCTGCACCTGCTCCTGCAGCACTTTTTCTTTCTGCCGCAGCTCATCGATGCGTGCCCGGTCTTGCAACAAGAGTCGCCGGCGCTGGATTTCAAGATCTTCGAGCGTACGGTCCAGATGCAGCAGCAGCTGCCCCTGCTGCACCCGGCTGCCTTCGGTGATCTGCATGGCCTCGATGCGACCGGCCACCGTCACGCTGAGCTTGACCTCGCGCAGGGCCTGGGTCACGCCTGGAGCCCACAGCGCGCCCCCGAGGGTCTGCGCCTGCAACTCCAAAAACGAAAAAAGGGCCCACGCGGTGACCCCGATCAGCCGAACAGCCATGAGTCGCCACCACCTCATGAAGACCAGCGCCTGAGCAACACGCCCTGCGCCGATTCAAGAATCACCTGCGCCCTGGCGTGGGCCGCCTGCTGCTCGAGCACCATGAGGCGGGAATTGATGGTTCTTTCTTCACGCACCAGGATTTCACGCACCTCGCTGCGGCCAGCAGCAAATCGTTTGCGCTCGACTTCGAGTTGCTGCTGCTCGCGCCGCGCCACATCCTGCCAGTGCGACCATCGCTCGGCCGCGCTGGCCAACATCTGCAAACTGGTGTCGATGTCGTTGGCGATCTGCACTTCCAGCGCCTTGAGGGCCAGCAGTGCGTTTTCACGGCGAAACTGCGCCGCTTCGATGTCGGCACGGCCAAGCTTGTTCTCGCCCAGCGGGATCTGCATCTGCACACCAATGCTCCAGGTGGGGTAGTCGCTCATCGTGCCCCAGCGAAATGCGGTGGAGGCCGAATAAGCCAGTCCGTTGCGGCCGTAGCTGGCAATCAGGTCGATGCGGGGCAAGGCCTGATTTTGGGCATAGACCAGTTGCACCCCTTCGCGCTCGATCACCTTCTTTTGCATCAGGTAGTCGGCCCGCCACTGCAAAGCCAGGCCCAGCGCCGCATCGTTGCTCAAGCCAGGCCCGGGCTTGTCCACCAAGGGCAGGCCATCGGATGCACGCAAGATCTTGCCTTCGCTGGCCATGAGCAGTGTCTGCAGACGGTTCAGGCGTTCGCGCTGACCTTGCAGGGTCTCGCTCAGGCCGGCCTGATAGCGCGAGAGTGAATTTTCAACTTCGAGCAAGTCAGAAGCGGGCAAACGACCCTGCTTGACCAGAGCACGCGCCTCAACCAGCAAACGTTCGGCCGTGCGAATCTTTTCCTGGCTGGCAGACACCCGGTGCTGCGCCAGCACCAGTTCGTAGTAGGACAGGGCGGCCTCGGCCACCACGCTGGCCTCGGTCTCCTCCTGGGCATGGCTGGCCACCGCCACATCGAGTTCGGCAACCACGGTGCGGGCTCGGGTCACCGCTGTACCGCCGTCCTTGGCCAGAGGCTGTGTCAGCGTCAGGCCCCAGAAGCTTCGATTGTCGCGCGCGCCCTCAGGGCGCCCGTCTTTTTCATTGATGTTGGTGATGAACCGCGACAGGGTGGTCTTGGCCTCGACCTTGGCACCCGAGGGCATCAGCTGGCTCAGGCCGATGGTGTAGTCCTGCCCGTCACGCAGGTAAAAGTTGGTCTGGTCGCGGGTGAGCTTTTCCTCGTAGGTGTTGGGCTGCCGGTTGCGCCCGTCGGTGGCCGACAAGGTCACCATGGGCTGAAAGGCCGCCGCCGCCCGCTGCGTGCCAGTGGCAGCAATGCTCTTTTCGGCCCTCTTGCTGCGTATGTCCTTGTTGACCTCGCGCAGCTGGGTCACCAGATCACGCAGGCTAAGCTGAATCAGGGGCGAACTGGCCGCGCCCGAGCCGGCACTGGCTGCAACCGTCGCATCGGTCTGAGCCCAGGCAGATGGCGCAGCACAGGCCCACAACAGCGCCAAGGCGGGTAAGCGATGACGAGTTGTGCGCCCAGAAGGGAAATGTCCCATGATCTAACACCTTCGAAAAACACCGCCGGCCAGCGCGCTGACCGGCGGTGAGCCGCGGCTTACTGAAGAACCTGCTTGGAACGGCGCCCAGCCGTCGACTTGACCTCAGCTTCAACCGGCGCGGCAGGCTTTTTCATGCTGGCCAGACGCTCGATCTGCGACAGGGAAATCAGGTGCGCGTAGACCGCGGGCAGATAACCCTTCTGACGCACCTCCAGAAACTTTGTATCGCTGAAGTTGTTCAGCCGCTCTTCATTGATCACATAGCAGCCGGTGATGTTGCGCGCTTGGTTGGCCGCATTGACACGCATGTTCAGCGGGGTCAGCAGGTTGTTTTGAACCAGAAACTGGCTGAACTCATGGGTCATGGTGTCCATTTGCTGCAACTCGCCCAGGTAGCGCTTGACGTTCTCGATCACCTGGGTGGGGTTGCCCTGCTCGTCAAACAAAGAAGCGCCCTCGGTGTCGCTGATCAGGTCGCTGGCCTCGTCCACACACACAATGAAGCGGTCGGCTTCGGCGGCCTTGGTCAGAGCGAAGGGGTAGCGACGGATGATGGCGGGAATGTAAGAGCCGCTCCACTGGCCCTGACTGTCGACAAACAGGTTTTCACCCGCATCCAGACCCATCAGGGCAACCGGTCTGAACTGATCGTTGTCCTTGTCTTCCAAGAACACCAGTGGATAAATCGCGGCGGCACGCGCAAACTCATGCACGGTGATGTAAGCCACATGGAACTTGGAGGCAAACCGGAAATCATTGCTCGCCCGCACCTTTTTACCGGCGTGACGCTCTTTGTTGACTGGAACCACGCGCTCGAACATATTGACTACTCCTTGAACAATGAAATGCCCCCCATCGATGCAGACGGCAGAGCGTGACCCGACGGGCCGACATCCTGATGCAACACTTTGTTACTGAGGCAGACCATGATAAATTCCAGTAAATAAAAGTCAAAGACTGTCAAGTCGACATAAACCTTCTTAAATCCGACATTGATGGCGATAAATAATACTTTTTTACCCATTAAATCAGCCCATCAGATCTTCTTGTGGGCGATCAAGTGGCTGGTGACGGGTCTGATGCTCGCTGCTTCCGGCGTGTGGACCATGGCCCAGGCCAGCGAAGTTTCCGCCAGGAAGGACTCGATCGACTGGCTCGAAGGTCTGGCCGTTCTCGAAGATCCCGGGGGCCTGCTGACCATCGAGCAGGTGCGAAGCGCTCAGCATCAGGACCGCTTTAAGCCCTGGCCGCCCGAGCGTGGTCCGATCAACTTGGGCTTTTCCGACTCGACTTACTGGGTGCGCATTGCGCTAAAGGGTCAAACGCAGGCGCCTGCCCGCTGGGTGCTGGAGCTGCCCTACTTTCAGCTCAAGACCGTGGATTTCTTTGCCCCGGATCAAGCGCCCGTCAAAACTGGCTCGGCCCTGCCCTTGCAGAGCCGACCCTACATGCACAGCTTTTTTGCCTTCCCGGTGGACCTGGGACTTGAACGCAGGGACTACTACCTGCGCGTGAACAGCAACCACAGCGTGACTGTCCCCCTGGTGCTCTGGCAGGAGCAGGCATTCCTCAAACATGTCCAGGGCACGCTGATCCTGCAGTTTCTCTATTTTGGCGGGCTGATCGCCCTGTGTGTTTACAACTTTTTCCTGGCTGTCTCGCTCCGGGACATGCGCTTCCTGCTTTACTTCCTGTTCGCCGGCACCTTTGGCTTGGCCATGATGGCTGGCAACGGCTTGGGACAGATGTTTCTCTGGCCTGGCCAAGCCGAGTTCGATGCGGTGGGACAAGCCATCTTTCTCGCTTTGGCCGGAGCGATGGTCATGCTTTTTAGCAACCGTTTTCTGCAAGCGTCGCGCAACGCACCCAAAGCATTTATTGGCCTCAATTTGCTCGCCCTGCTCTACCTGCTGGCGGCCGCCTTGCTGATCGGCAGCCTCTGGCTCGATATTCCAACGGCTCTGGCGACTCAGGGCATGAACGCTGTGACCCTGGTCGCCGGTGTGCTGGTTCCGGTTGCCGGCGTGCAGGTGCTCAGGAAGGGGAAAAAAGGCACTCGGTTCTTCCTGTTGGCCTGGATGGTGCTGTGGACAGGGGCCATGGTCGCCGTGCTGCGGACCTACGGTGTGGTGCCAACAAACACCTACACCTCCTACAGCCTGCAGATCTCATCGGCTCTGGAGATGCTGCTGCTGGCGCTGGCACTGGCCGATGTGATTCATCTGGAGCGTGAGGAAAGAGAGACGGCGCAGCGGGAGGCGCTGCAGGCCAAGCAAACGCTGCTGGACAGCGCCAAGGACGCCAGGCAGAACCTGGAGCGCGCGGTGCATGAACGCACGCTCCAGCTGGAATCGGCGCTGGACGCGCAAAGCGAACTGTTCAAACGGTATCTGCGTTTTGGCTCCTTGATCTCGCACGAATTTCGCAACCCGCTGGGCATCGTCGACAGCCAGATCAGTCTGCTGCGCAAAGAAGAGCAAAGGGGGCAGTTGCAGTTGCAAAAGCGTCTGGACATCATGAGCGGGGCTACGGCGAGGCTGTTGTCGCTTTTTGAGAAATGGATGCAGGGCGACCGGCTGCAGGAGGCCATGCAGGACATGAAACCGCAAGCCATTGCGCTGGCGGCCTGGCTGCGCGAGCTCATCGATGCGCAAGCCCCAATGCATGAGGGACATCGGCTCGAACTGCGGGTCGAGCAGCCCGTTCGCGATGTATGGGCCGATGAGAGCCTGCTCGAGGTGGCCCTGCTCAACCTGATTGACAACGCCTGCAAATATTGCGAACCGGGAACTCCGGTGCAGATTGAGGCACTGGCAAAGCCGGGCTGGGTGGGCATCGCAGTGACCGATCAAGGCTGCGGCATCGATGCACGCGACCATGAGGCGATTTTCGAAGACTACTACCGGTTGAATCCGGAGGGCGCCGTCTCGGGCATGGGGCTGGGGTTGGCCTTCGTGCGGCGCATCGTACAGATGCACCAGGGACAGCTGGAGTTGACCAGTGCCATCGGCCAGGGCAGTCGTTTTTGCATTTGGCTGCCAGAGCAATCGGATGGACAATCGGCAGCGCCATGAAAAGCTCAGTAAACCCGGTCGGCCGCGTGCTGGTGATCGAAGACGAGGTCCAATTGCTGGAGGCCATCGTCACTTACCTGAACATGGAGGGCTTCGTGGCCGATGGGGTCAGCAGCCTCTCGACGGCAACCCACTGGATGCGCACACACCCTTTCGATGTGCTGGTGCTCGACCTGGGTCTGGCCGATGGCGATGGCCTGGACTGGCTGAACAAAAACACACAACTGCGCGACAAGGGCGTCATCATCACCACCGCGCGCGGCCAGCCCCAGCAGCGCGTCGAGGGAATACGCGCGGGCGCAGATGTGTATCTGGTCAAGCCCATCGCACTGGAGGAATTGACCTCACTGGTGGCCAACTTGCTGCGCCGCAAACGCTCGGGCAGCGATCCGAGTTGGACCATCGACCGCACACATTGGACCTTGCAGTCAGGCACGGGACCGGCCGTCAAGCTCACCTACTCGGAGGCGGTATTTCTACAAAAAATGGCCGCCCAGGCCGGAGAAGTGGTGGCGCGACAAGAGCTGGTACTCAGCCTGGGCCATGACCCGCGGACCTACGATTTTCGGCGGATGGAAATTCTGGTCAGGCGGTTGCGCAACAAGGTCAAGTCCGAACTGGGCCGCGAACTGCCGCTGGAGACCGTGCGCAAGATCGGCTACGCCTTTACGGCGAGCATACAGGTCATTGCCAAAGCCTGATTTTTAAGGCTCTGCCGGGGAATTGCCCCTGCCCCTGCCCTCCCCAAAAGGGGGATAAAGTCAATCTTGAATCCCCGTGCTGAGCCCTACCTCTTGGGGGGAACTGGCATGGGAGCACGCGCCCTTGCTTGGATAGGCTCGGTATGAAAACTCTCCAGCCCACCTGTGGGAGGGTTGGGGTGGGGGCACTCGGCCATGCCGCCGCTTGCGGGCTGGGTCAGGGCTTGTCGGCCTGTTTGCGGGGGTACTGGACCATGTTTTCACGGGCGCGGACGGCGGCTGCTTCCTGGGCGGCGCGCGCTGCTTCGCCCGATTGCCGGTCACGCTGCTGACGGGCCATGGCCTCGAGGTCGCGCTTCATGGCGCTGGCGTCGCCCAGGGCGCCTTGCATGGACTGCACCTGGGTGGCCATTTTGTTGGTGGCTGCCGATTGGGCTGAAAACCGGGCATCCAAGCCAGCGACCTGCTTGGTCAGGGCCTGAAGCCGAGCATCGACCTGCTTGGCTGTTTGCTCGGGCACGCCCTGCGCATTCTTGATCACCTCTTCCAGCCGCGCGTCGATCTTGGCCTGGGCGGCCGTCATCTCGGCCTGCTTGGCAGCCACGGACTTGAGCGACTCCTGCGCACCACCGACGAGTTCGAGCGAGGCGTCCATTTCAACCACTCGCTTGCCCACTGCAAGCACCATCTCATCGAGCTGGGTGACGCGGCTTTGCAAGCGCAGGCTCATGATGATGAACACGATGGCTGTGATCAGCATCAAGGCGCCACCGCTGGAGATCAGGATCATGGATATCTTGCCCTGCCTCTTGTTGCCCAGCAGCATTTGCTGGTTGCCGTGCAAGATGTCTTTGGTGGCATTGCGAAGATCCAGGCCCGCCGCGGCGGCCAGGCTGGCGGCACGGGTGGCCAACTCGGCCGAGTCCATGACCACCATCTTCATGTCCTTGAGGTCTGCCACGGACTGAGCGTCTGTCGTGCCCACCGGCTCGGATGTGGCCTGAACCGAAGCGTCGGCGCTCGGTGTGTCGCTGGGGTTGGTTTGCATGTCGCACTCCTGAGTGTTTGAGGTGCCAGGGCGCTTTAGCGCCGGCTTTTGTCAGCCAATTCCTCGAGCTCGTCGAGTCTGGTGCGGACCTTGTCGTTTTCAATCTTGAGCTTGACCACCCGGGCTGGGAAGTCCATTTCGGCCCACTCGCCATCGGCCGTGCCGATGGCAGCCTGCACCCGATCGGTCACCTCCTGCGCCGTTTCAGTGAGGATCTGCTGGGCCTGCTGCAGCGGCATCTGCTCCGGAGCCTGGGTCCTGGCTTGCAGCGGCGGGGGCACGCTCGGGCTGCTGCCCTCACGTGGGGCCGCAGGAATGATCGCCTCGGCCGACTCACTCGCCATGCGTCCAGGCAGGTCCACCTCGATCGAGCGGTCCTGCAAGGAGCGTTCGAACACCAGACCATCATCGGCATTCTTGCGGGCCACGATGCCTTCGGGCGTGGGAACAAAGCGATCCTGGATCGATCGGTCGATCACCGGGCCTGCGGGTTCGTCGCCGCTGGGGTCTTGCGCCTGAGTGGCCAATCGCCGCTCGCGCAAAAACCGGTCGACGGCCGAGTCTTCATCGGGCGTTGCAGGCGTGAGGGCCGGCGGCACCACAGCCTGGCCCTGAGCGTCCTGGATGGAGCGTTCGAACACAGGCGCCTGGGCGCTCGGCTCGCTCTTGGTCAGCGGATCGGGCAGGTGCAGCTCCTGCGGGGGCGCAACCGCCACGCGCTCGAACACCGGCGCGTCGGCAACCGGCGCTGGGGCAATGCGCGCAGGCAGTCCTGGCTCGGCAGATTCAGGGTCTGCTCCTTCAGGCGCCTTCTCGCCGGCCAGGTTTTGCCGCACCTGCGGGGCGTTGGGATCGGATGGGCGCGAAGTGGCGACCAGGGAGCCATCGGTCACTGTGACCGAATGCTCCGGCACTTGGCGGATGATCGATGATGGATCGGTCATGTCCTGGACTCCCCGGCCTTGGGCTCAAGTTTGAAGTTCTGTGATGCGGCCTTGTCAGGGCTCGCGTCTCGCGCACCACCGCGCACATCTTTGACCGGCTGCTGGACGGCCGGCTTGCTCACGCCAAATCGGCCGCCATGCAGCCAGGCCGAAACTGCGATCGACAAGGCAGCCAGGCCGCCAATGGCCATGATCCAACGGGCCTTGGGCAAACGCGAACCCTTGCCGGAACGGCGCTCTGGCCCTTTGGCCTGGGTGCGCTTGAAGCGAAGCAAAGACTGCAACCGGGTCACCATGCGCGCGGCCACGGCGCTCATCGCGCTTCGCCCACGTTGCAAAAATCGGGCTGCAGCGCCGTCCCGCGGGGTGGGCGGTTCGCTGACGCTGCGATCTTGAGCCTGGCCCGCCTGGAAGCGAAAGGGCTCGGCCACCGCCGGCTCAAATGAATCGGACTTGGGCGACGCGGGCCGCAGGTGACGCAGCAGCTGGGTCACCAGGCTTTCACAGCCTTCAATGCGGGCCTGCTCGATCATGGCTTGGGCCTGCTCGGGCGATGGCGCTTCAATGTCCCAGCGTACGAAGCGCCGACCCAGCGCATCGAAGGCTTTGCGGCTGCGCAGGGCAGGCCCGAGCATCAGCACCACGCGGATGTTCGCACCCGGAAAGTTGCTGACCAGACGGGCCAGCAGTTCCAGTTCGTGATTGGCCAGCGCGCCGGCGTCATGCACCACCCAGATGCGCGCGCTGGCATGGCCCAGGCCATCGTTCATGGCCTCGCGCATGGTCTGTCCAGCAAGCACTTCGTTAAAGCGCGCCACCATGGCGTCGGTGCTGGCAGGGAAATAGGTTTCGATCTGGCTTTGCGGCGAAGCGCGTCGCAGCCGCTCGGTCAGCAAGCGGCCGTAATGGTCCAAGGCCGCGTCGTGCTGACTCGATAGGGCCAGACTGCGGCCTTCCTGCGTCAGGGCGGCCACGCAACCCTCGAGCCGCAGCCGATCGGCAGGGCGAAAAAACAGGGAAGGCAGGGCCGAGCCGTCGGCAGCCAGACTCAAGGTCAGATCGACATTCGTGTTCATGCTGTCTCCAATTTGCCGTTGGCGTCAAAGCGCATCGCGGGGGGCACTTTGGGCGAGGGCCTGGCCATGGGTTCAACGCCGGGCTGCACCTGAGCCAGACTGAACACATAGGCGATGACTGGGGCCACCGCATGGTAGAGCGCCTCGGGAATGGGCTGATCGACCTCGGTGGTGAAGTAAAGCGCACGGGCGAGCTGGGGCGAGGCGAACATTTCCACCCCATTTTGCCGCGCCTCTTC
>SXGQ01370200.1_pt1 | contig 20037 bp, 23 predicted proteins | sample 3178371 | NCBI WGS metagenome assembly SXGQ01 (sample SAMN11356859, study PRJNA531348) | freshwater metagenome | isolation source: freshwater sample F1-20 | place: China: Fuxian Lake, Yuxi | collected 2017-12-25 | reverse complement strand
TCATTAGTGCAAATAATCCCCGGGAAAACACTGATCCATCGGAGCGCAAAAATCAGCATCGAGTTCGAATCTACGACCCACAAAAAAGGGGTTCTGGAAACTCAAGCAACATGTTGCTGTCTCAACATTTAGGACGATGAATTGAACCCCAAGTGCTTGATCGGCGTTCCTATCAAAAACTTAGGCAGTTTGTGATGAAGTGTGGTCTGCCCCGCCAAGACTATTTCGAACTGATTCCAAGTCGTTCGAACAATTTACAACCCGTTCGGGGCCCCCTTGGGCGCGCTCCTAGAGCACTTTCCGGATCAGACAGGCTTCTTCATAGGCCTCAATGTCTTTGAGCCGGTACAAGACCTTCCCCACCATCTTCAAGTACTGCGGCCCCTCGCCGACGGTGCGCCAGCGCTGAAGGCGTGCGACTGAACACACCCAACGATCGGCGAGCATTTTTTCAGCCCGTGGATTCGAGGATGCGGTGTTGTTAGTAGCCATGGACATGCTCCTTGATGCCTATATGCAGTGGTTTCATAGAGTTTCATACCGGTTGGCTACGCGTTTTTCTCAGCGGGGTGGGTTGGTGCACGCCAAGTGATTGGTTTTAGCTATAAAAGCGGTCTGCTGTAGAACTGTCAAAAGCAGTCACATCTAATAATTTCGCAAGTTTGAATCGGACCAACTTGACTTTTGTCATAATTGGAGAATGCATACCCTGCGCAACTCAAAACTCATCGCCAAATTGGTATTGGTGTGGTTTGCTCTGTTTTTGGGTTCTGCCATCGCCTCCACAATCTTCAAGCCTGATAGCTTGCAAATGGTCTGTACGGCGAGCGGCGGCATAAAAATGGTGGACATGACTGGGGATGACGGGGAGCTCAAAGCCTCGGCCAGCATGGACTGCCCACTGTGTGCTTCAGTAACGGCTCCGCCCTCACCGTTGACCGTTCAATTCGAAAAATTCTCCCCCTTGGCGCATGCCCTGCACCCGATTGCAGCGGCCCACATTGCGTTTGTCACTGCCCCGCCGCTTCCTTCTCGCGGACCTCCGAACTCCTCTCTTTGATCTCCAAGCGGGCATAGCGCATTAGGTGCTGCCCCTTTTTGGTTGGCGACCTGCTTCTTGCAGGAACTCGCCTGCGATCTTTGAAGGAAAAACTGTGATTAATTATTTCTCTCCTCGTGGAGCGAAGCGCGGCATCGTTTTGGCTGCAGCTACAGCTTTGCTATGGGCCTGCTGGGCCATCGGTTACGTACAAGGATTTTCTGGGGTCAGTGCCCCTGAGGTCATTTGGATATTGAATTAATTTAGAACGAATCAAATGAAAATATTTAACTTAACCCCAGTTGCGGCTGTCACGTTGATGTTCAGTGTCAGTGCCTTTGCGCAAGTTTCAATGCAAACGCTGCCCGCAGTCATCATTACCACAAGCCCAATTATTGAGTCCAATAACGTAGATGGCTTTTCAGGTTTTTCGACAAAAGTTACCGATGCCCAGATCAAAGACTTGGGTGCTTTGGATCTGGCTGCAGCTCTGCGCATGACACCAGGAGTGCAGATTTCACGCTACAACGAAGTTGGCTCGTACAGCGGTGATCAAGGCGGCAATGTCTACATTCGCGGCATAGGTGCAAGTCGCCCAGGCAGTGAGATCAAAACCTATTTAGATGGTGTTCCCGTTTACATGGGTATATGGAACCACCCGTTGATGGATTTATTGCCATTGAGCGGCATCGGCTCCTTAGAAATCTACAAAGGACCGCAGAACCTTTCTAGCGGCAATAATTTTGCGTCTATAAACCTTCAGACGAAGCGAGCGAAACAGGACGGCGTGCAAGGCGATGTGAATGCTTCGGTCGGTTCTTTTTCAACCAAAGTGATCCAAGCCAATTTGCTTGGTCGCAAAGATAATGTTGATTTTTCTCTTGCCCTTGGTAGTGTTGACTCCAAGGGCGCAAGGCCAAACTCTGATGGCACTCTGCGTAACGCCATGGGGCGAATTAGCAAAAAGATAGATAGCGCATGGAGCGTGGGCGCAAGCTTTCTATCGGTCGATAACAAAGTTGGTGATCCCGGTGACAACCGATTTGCCGTATCCAATGCAGCGATTGGACCCTACAGTTTTTCTAATGGTATTGGCAAAAACGATTCGACGACAAATATGTTGACTGCGTTCGTGTCGCATCAGCACGGTGACTGGAAAGGAGAGTTCAAGGTCTATGACAACCAAGGCCATAACAATTTGACCAACGATGCCAACTGGGGAACCTTCAACAGCGCTTACAAGATGACCGGTTTCCGTTGGAAGGAGGAGTTCTCTCCCTGGCAAGGCGGTCAAGTTGTTGCTGGTGTTGATCAGGAAATTGTTTCTGGTGCCATTAGCGGCCCTCACGTTGGTTCTGCCGTAGGCACACCGTTTGCGTTTGGTACTGCTGGTTCAGCTGATGTGCCTTCATTCAAAGTTGTCTCAATATTTGCTGGCATTAATCATAAAATTGACTTGGCCAATGGATGGGTCATGCAACCATCAGTGGGTATGCGGTTTTATAACAGCAACTTTTATGAATCAAAAGCAGAGCCTAATGCCGGTGTTTCTTTGATTTCCGAGGCGGTGGTTATTTATGCCAATTATTCAGAAGCTTTGCTGTATCCAGGTGCGGAGACCTACACCCTGACCCGTGCCATCCCAATGGCGTTTGCTGCAAATAACGGATGGGACCGTCTGTCACCATCGGAAGATAAGCACACTGAAATTGGTCTGAAGTGGGATGTCAGTGCCAAAACGCATGTTGACTTTAGCGTTTTCCAAGATGAAATCAGCAAGCGATATGTTTGGACAGGTTTTAATCCTAGTGCCTCCGGGACCTGGTCAAATAACTTCCCAGCCTACAAGGTCAATGGTGCCGAGTTGTCTGTCAAGCATGAAATTAACAGCCAATGGATGATGTTCGGCGGTTTAACGGTGCTCGACTCATCGCTGAGTAACCTCCCATACGCCCCTAAGACAGCCGTTTCTGCTGGTGTGACAGGTATGGTTAGCGGCTACCGCGTAGCCTTTGATGCACAACATCAAACCAGCATGTATTCTCTGACTCAGGATCGCGGCACTTTCTCACCCCATGAAGTTGCGTCATTGACTGTTGCAAATGCACGAATTGCTTACCCGATGGCTAGCCTTGGTAATAAAGGTGAGATCTATGCAGCAGTCAATAATCTTTTTGATGCCAACTATCAATACAACGCGGGCTACCCTATGCCCGGTCGTAATTTCCGAGTTGGCGTAACAGCAAGCTTCTAACTGAAAGTCAATCCTTATGAAAAATAATCCACTCTCAACTGTGTTGCTGGTTTCGATGTTTACACTTCCTTGTGTGCACTTGTTTGCACAAGAAGTTAAATCTGCGAATCACTCGGCAACTCATGCTATGACGGATGCTCAATCCATTGAGCATGTGATGAAGGCATTGTTTGAAAAGCCTGATGCACCGTTGAAGGTTTCACCAATTTCAGTTGAAGGTGACTATGCCGTCGCAGGCTGGATTCAGGATCAACGGGGTGGTCGTGCTTTGTTAAAAAGAGAGAAAAATAAGTGGTCAATCCAAGTGTGTGGAGGAGATGGGTTGACACAGGCTAATGCACTTACCATGACTGGTATGTCAAGCGCTTCAGCAAAGCGCTTGGCAGCCAAAATATTGACTGCAGAAAAAAACATACCAACTGAGCAAGTTAAAAAATTTGCGCTATTCGAAGGAATGGTGAAGGTTGATGGCGGGAAGCATGATCCACATGCGAGCCATGGTTCTAATGCGCATTCGAAATGACACAGTGAAAACGCTCATTACAAGAAGATGTCTCAACATTTAGAATGCTGACTTAGACCCCAAGTGCTTAATCGGCTTGTCCTTGGAACACTTAGGCGGTTTGTGATCAGGCATGTTCTGCCCCGCCAGTACAAAGACCTCAAACCTGCTCAGCAGGGCTTGAGGCAGCCACAGGCCCCACACCACGCGGGGCTTTTTTGTTTCTGCACCCTGATGCGACCTGCGCGGCTGGGGTGTGGGCAGCCGCACAATCCACCTTTAGATTCAAGGCCGGAAGGATATCGACCATTAATATGAGGCCGGGGCGGGGGAGGTGAAAATTGACCTCATGGTCAAAAGTGGTCAGTTGCACCCCATGCAGCACTTGATCTGCTCGGGCTTGAGGAATTACACGGTCTTAGCCCTGAGGTATTTTTCTTCCTTGGCACAGGTTCTCAAGTCGATTGAATTTTTAGGCGCAACACGCTCTAGATTGATTTCTGATTGACTCTTTTGGATAGCAATTCGGCTGACTCTTTTCGCTCGCTATATCGGTCAACCAAGTACGGTGCGACATCGCGAGTCAGAAGTGTGAATTTCACCAACTCTTCCATCACGTCGACTACTCTGTCGTAATAAGCCGATGGCTTCATTCGGCCATCTTCATCAAATTCCAAGAATGCTTTGGCAACCGAACTTTGGTTTGGGATCGTCAGCATCCGCATCCAGCGCCCTAAAATTCGCATCTGATTCACCGCATTGAAAGATTGAGAGCCACCACTGACCTCCATCACAGCCAAGGTTTTACCTTGGGTCGGGCGGACAGCGCCTACAGATAGAGGGATCCAGTCAATCTGACTTTTCAGGATGCCTGTCATGGCGCCATGACGCTCTGGCGAACACCAAACCATCCCCTCCGACCAAGTTGCCAATTCTCGTAACTCTTGCACCTTGGGGTGCGTATCGGGTGCAGCATCAGGTTGTGGCAAATCCAATGGATCAAACACCTTCACCTGGGCACCCATGGTTTCAAGCAATCTTGCCGCCTCGAGCGTCAAAAGCTTGCTGTAGGAGCGCTCGCGCAATGAGCCATACAGCATCAAAATTCTTGGTGGATGCGTTGATACTTGTTGCGGCGTTAACAAGGCTTGTTTGGGTGACTTGAAACAAGCTTCATCAATATTGGGCAAGCTGTCAGTGATCTTAGACACGTAAGCCCTTTTCATTGATAACAACTTCCGCATCCTCATTGCTAAACGCGCCGCGCTGAGGAAGGGCTGCTGTAATGCGAGTTGTTTCGCACTTTGGATTCTGAAAAATTTTGACCATCTGTTTTCTCATCGGCTATGACCCTGATGATTAGGCTTCAAAAGCAAATGAAGCATCAAACCCATGAAGCCGCCAACAATCTGCGCACCCACAAAGGCAGGCACATCAGCGGGTGAGATGCCAGCAAATGTATTGCTGAACATTCGACCGAAGGCAGCGGCTGGGTTGGCAAAAGATGTACTGGCAGTGAACCAGTAGGCCGCCCCGATATAGCAAGCTACGATAAAAGATGCCTTGCCTTCAGGTGAACGCAATATCACGAACAGCAAGCCAGCTGTAGCCACTGCTTCGGCGAACCATTGTGCGGGCCCAGTCCTTACTTTTATGGACCATTGCAATATTTCCAAATCAAACATCGCATGTGCCGCCCAAGCACCCAATGCGGCACCTATAAGCTGCGCAACCCAATAGCCAATCAAATGATGGCGTGCCAAATCTTTTCGAAAAGCAAGAACCATTGAAACAACGGGATTGAAATGAGCGCCACTGATGGGGCCGAGTGTTTCAATCAATACATAAAGGGCAAAGACAGTGGCAAGGGTGTTGGCAAGAAGCGCAATGGCGATATTGCCGCCTGACAATTGCTCCCCCATGATGCCCGAGCCAATCACCGCGCATAGCAACGCTGCTGTGCCCACCAGCTCCGCAAGGTATCGTCTCCAGTGGATCATTGATTCGCCAGTTCTCGAGCTGTTTTTTCTAAAACCATCTGGTTCAGACTTGTTGAGGGCAAGCTGGTGAAAATTTCCAGACGCCTTTTGATTTGATGCATCGTCTGCATAAAGGCGTCCATTTTTTCGGTATCCGAACCCACTTTTTCCGAAGGATCAGCATAGCCCCAGTGAGCCGTTGCTGGTTGACCCGGCCAATACGGACAAACTTCCCCAGCTGCGTTGTCGCAAACAGTAATCACCAAATTCATTTGTGGCGCATCAGGTGTAGCAAATACGTCCCAGCTTTTACTTGTTAAGCCTTCCGTGGAAACACCTGCTTTTTCCAAGGTGGCAATCGCCATAGGATTTGGCCTCTGATTGTCTCTGGGGCTGCTTCCAGCTGAATAGGCTTTGAACTTGCCATGCCCCATGTGGTTGAGCAATGCCTCCGCCAAGATGCTGCGAGCTGAGTTGTGTGTACAAAGAAAAAGTACGTTCAATGGTTTTGCTTCAGTCACTTAAGACTCCTCATGTTCAACACGTTTTACAAATAACCTCGGATTTGACCTCGCAGGCCTCACCCTGGCAGCAGTTTTGGGACAGATACGCCAGCACAGCATTCATCCGGTCATACTGGGCTCGATAGATCAGGTTGCGGCCACTGCGCTCCTGAGAAATAAGATCGGCGTGCATCAACTCTTTCAAATGGAATGAAAGCGTGTTTGCAGGCATTCCCAATGACTCTGCAATCCGGGCCGGTGTCAGTCCATCGCTCCCCTTCACGACCAAAGAGCGAAAGATCTGGAGGCGGTTGGGCTGAGCCAAGGCTGCCAGTGCTTTGATGACGTATTTATCTTCCATGATTCAACTTTAATGGAAATATGTGACTGTTTTATGTCAGCGCTTTGATCCGGTATGGACTGCAACAGAAAACTGTTTCGATATTTAAAGTGATGATCAGTTTGAAACGGTCATTCCACCTTCAGGTGTATTGCCAATGTCTTTTCGTAGCGGACGCTTTTGCCTTTACCCGGCCTCTGTTTTTTTGACACCACATGTGAGTGCAAGCGCCAGAGTCAAACTGTGTGGTGAAAAGTGTCTACAAATTGGGGCGCATGCAAGATTGCTTCCTCGATTATTGCGAAGCGGTGTTGTTTTCATTGTTTTTCATTTATTTCATGAAATTGTCACAACGAGTATCTAGGATCAACTTCAAGATTTTTAAATCATTCAGGAGTTGATAAATGTTAAAAGGCCTCTGTGCGATAAGTTTTGTGGTGGCTGCTCTGACGGGATGTGGGGGCACTGATGGTGTTAATGGACTAGACGCCTCCGATCAATCGCTGCTGTTAGCCTTAGAGGGGCGCACGCCATCCCAGGGTTTAAACGTCAGTGCAGCCGAAATAACGGCGTTTGACAGCAGCACAGGACGCATCTTCACGGTCAATGCGCAAAGCGGTAAGGTTGATGTGTTTGCTGCAAGTAATGCAACCCAAATTACGGCCTTGGCTAATCCATCCCAAAGTATCGACCTTGCAGCCATGCTAGTTGCCAACGGGTTCGTGGACAGCGTTTCCAAAGTGGGTGCAGCTAACAGCGTGGCGGTAAATGGAAACTTGGTTGCTGTGGCTATGGAAGCCAATCCAAAGACGGACAACGGCTGGGTGGTCTTCTTGAACGCTTCCAGCTTTGCCTATGTCCGGGCGGTACAAGTGGGCGCTCTTCCTGATATGTTGATTTTTACACCCGATGGAAGCAAGGTCCTGGTGGCCAATGAGGGCGAACCCAATGCGGGTTACACCATCGACCCAGAAGGTAGCGTGTCGGTGATCCGGGTAGCGGACTATTCTGTCTCTGCGATTGGTTTCAGTGACTTCAATGTTGGTGGTGCCCGTAACGGCGAGTTGCCGACTTCGAAAATGGTGCTTTCTGGCATCGCAGCATCGGTTTCGAAAGACCTTGAGCCGGAGTACATAGCCGTGCGTGAGGATGGTCTGGAGGCTTACGTGTCGCTGCAGGAAGCCAGTGCAATCGCTGTGCTCGATTTAACCAACAATACGGTTAAAAAGATCATAGGTATGGGTTTCAAGGACCACACCATCCCCGGTAACGAGATTGATGCAAGCCAGCAAGACGGCGTGAACATCAAGACTTGGCCAGTGATGGGCATGTATCAGCCCGATTCGATTGCTGCCTACACAGTGGCTGGCCGAACCTACCTGGTCACGGCCAACGAAGGCGACAGCAGGGAGGATTGGCTCAATGGATTGGCCGATCAAGCAACGTGTGAGGCTGCGGGTTATTACTTCTCTGGAGGAAAGTGTCGCGACGAATTGGCACTTAAAGACGCTGCAACTGCAACTGGCTTCGGTGCCAAGCTCAGCACCGAATTGGCGGGGCTCATCACTGACACAACTTTGGGACGCCTGAAGTTCTCTTATCAGGCCACTTTGGCTAAGAACGGCACCACCATCAATCGGCTGTATGCCTATGGCGCACGCTCTTTCTCAATCTGGGATGCACAGACCGGCGAGCGGGTTTATGACTCAGGCAGCGACATGGAACGCATCACCGCTAACCGTTATGCCAGTTTGTTCAACCAAGACCATAACGGTTCTTTGAGCGGTGACAAGCGCAGCAACAGCAAGGGACCAGAACCCGAAGGTTTGGCATTGGGGAAAATCAATGGACGTACCTATGCCTTCATTGGACTTGAGCGGATGGGTGGCGTGATGGTCTATGACGTGTCCAATCCCAGTGCTGCAAGCTTTGTTCAGTACCTCAACAACCGAGATGTTACAAGGGCACCTGACGCGGCTTCAGTCACTGCGGGTTCCGACCTCGGACCTGAAGGCTTAACTTTCGTCAGCGGATCCAAAATGCCCGACGGCAAGCCACGCTTGATTGTTGGCAATGAGGTCAGCGGAACCACGTCTGTGTATGTCGTGAACGTCAACGCGCTGCGCTGAAATCGATGACAGAGAAAGGGCCAGATTGCTGGCCCTTTTTTCATTTTTTGGTTGGCTGATTCGAATACGCGAATTAACGCTGTTTAACGAGTCGTGACAAAATTTTTGAATGTCTTGAAATCGCGGACTATTCTTAGCAAGTAATTTAGCTGTTTTGATATTTACCAATTTTTCGATGTGTTGGGGTTTAGAAAGTGCCTCACCCCCTACCGATCTTGAGCCAATGCTTGTCAGTACATGCTTTTCATCACAAATTGTCTTACCCCTAGATTTGGTACACGGTTGATTTTTGGGGTTTCAAACAAGCTTCTAAATTCCCGAGCAGTGATTTCGTACAAGTGAATAGCTGCGGTCGATACGTTTTTATAGGACGGTGCGCGCTCCTTATTGGGCTGACCACTTTAATTAACCTTCCGCTCGAAAATCCCCTTGAGCTTTAAACCACGACGCCGCTGAACGACTAAGGTTTCTGCCAGGGTTGTGAATTTTGCTGGAACTCAGCGATAGCTTGCGCCAAATCCTTGTATTCGTCACATTGACGATCACCGCAGATATGCTCCAAAGCCATCAGGTGTTCTTGAGCTTTTTTGGGCTGACCCGCTATCAAGTAAGCCTCCCCAATGTACTCGTGTGCGCCACGATGTTGCGGATCGATCGCGAGCGCAACTTTATAGTGTTCAAAAGCTTTGACAAGGTTGGGATTGTTTTGCTTGCGGTAAGTGTATGCCAACAGGTTGTGTGCATCTGCGTTGCTTGGGTCTTCACGAACGGCTTCAAGCAGGTCTATTTGAGCCTTTCGCCAGTCTTCGCGCGCCACAGCCTCGCGCCCGGTGGCTATGAGCTCATTTGCAGCCAGTGCGCTAATGTCGGGCCTGTCCCTTGTAAATACAACCGAAGACATGCTGATCATTAACAAAAATAATAGGTGTCGCATGATGTTTGCCTGTGGCTCTTTCGGAATGTAGGATTACAAAAAAGGGAGTCCCTGATCCGGTGGTTCGGTGACTGCATTTTGTTGTTCAACTCAACTCAAGTTTCTTCGTTAATGAATCCGTCGTGCGTTGTTTCACAGAGATTTCTTCAACATGTCCAGAACGGGCATGTCGGTGCGATACAAAAAATTCAATGCCTGAATTAGACATTTGAATGTACAAAAACTGTAAAAATTTTGTATGACCATTTAATGGCAAGTGGCGATCAGACCCCTCTTTTTCCTTACCCGGGATGCGGGCAAGTTCATCTCTTGGCCTAAAGGCCTGAAGGTATTGGGGTCTTAAGCGCTCTGGGTGAAGCTGAACTCACAGCAAAGAGCAAACTTATTCGAAAAATTCGGGGTAGACGCTGCTAAAAGAGGCAGTTTCTAGGCCGTCGCTCAGCCTCAAAGGATTTGATTAATGGAGTTCATCAGATGTTGTCCAGTACCTATTTAATTTCAAGATACGCCCTTGTGATGGGGCTAGCCATATTTTTGACCTCCGCAGTGTTTGCTGCCGGGGATGATGTCACTACACCACCTCGTCCTACTCCCACACCACGCTGCCCTGATGGTCAGATCCATGACCAGAAGGCGGGCAAGTGTGTACCAGTGAAGTCGAGTTCACTGGACGATAAGGATCGCTATGAAGCGGTCCGGGAATTGGCTTATGCGGAGCGTTATGCCGCCGCCTCCCTTGTTCTCGATGCTATGTCAGATCAGTTTGACGACCGCGTGCTGACTTACCGTGGATTCCTGATGCGAAAAACCGGAAGACTTGATCAAGCGGTCGTCTTCTACCGGTCAGCGATTGAACGGAACCCGAACAATCTGCTGGTACGTTCTTACATGGGCCAGGGCTTAGTTCAATCAGGTGACCTCGCTGCAGCAAGACGCCAACATGAGGAAATCATCGCCAGAGGAGGTCAGGGAACGTGGGCTGAAGTGTCTCTAAGGGATGCTCTCACAAGCGGCAGAACTTATAGTTACTGACCGTAACGAAGCACGCACCGATGGGACCATGATGGTTAATCTTCACTTCTCCGATCTGGCCCCTATCGTCAAAAGAAGTTTTTACGCTGCTCAAAAACGCGGCTGCGAGTTCATTGCTTTTGATAACGCAGCCGTCACGCTAGAAGGGTTGTAGCCCCCGGAGGACGCATGATGATGCTCAATTTCTTGGCTGAAGCACAGGCCCGCGTTTTGTATGCAGAACCTGATGACCAAGCGCTCTCCGAGCACCAAAGTGCTGGTGCTCGATTTGAGGTTTTGGCGATGGTACGCGGCATGCCACTGCGCTAAGTAGGGTGTAGGCTTGATCTTCATGTTGGATCCCAATGGGCCCAGACATTACTTAGAATGAAGTCTTCTTAACCTTCCATAGTTTTGAGAAAGCGCCCAGACTTATGCCAAATAAAGCCTTGTTGTGGTTTTTCTTTATATTCTTGGGTTTGATCGGATCCCCCATGGCACAAATCGTCAAAGAACCCCCCTACACCCTGGTGAAAAATGAGGCACCCTATGAGGTGCGTGATTACGGTGTGCTGACGGTGGCTGAAACCCTCATTGCGGGCGACTTCGACTTCGCTGGCAGCCAGGGGTTTCGACGGGTAGCTGGATACATTTTTGGAAAAAATCAAAACACAAAGGGCGAGAGCGAAAAAATTGCTATGACCGCTCCCGTGACCATGGAAATGCAAAACCAACAGTGGCGACTGCACTTTGTGATGCCGCAGGGTATGGCCTTGGATAATTTACCCAAGCCTGTGGACGCCAGCGTGCAATTGCGTGAGTTGCCCGCCCAGCGCATGGCTGCAGTGCGCTTCAGCGGATTTACCACGGCCGCCAGCATCGAGCGCCAGACCCAATTGCTCAAAGACTGGCTCAGCCGCAACAAACTGGAGTTTGACGACCGGCCTCAATTGGCGCGCTACGACGATCCGTTCACCGCGCCTTGGAACCGGCGCAATGAAATTTTGATGCCCTTGAAATGAGTCTTCAGTTTCAAGATTGAAGCGCATCCAATGTGAACAGGTCATGTTTGGCTGCTGCGTATTTGGTGCGAAACGAAGCGCAGATTGACGCGCTGCTTCCGACCCTGAAAATCCCCCCCATACCCATGTGGCTGGTGGTCCACAGGGAAATACGGGGAAATCCTCGAATCAAGGCTGTTTACGACTTTTTGGCTGCGGCCATCCCTCGCCAGCTTTGATCTTCAAATGCCTCGTTTAATCAAAAACAAGGGGGCCAGAAACAATGAGAGTGCGCGGAACAAGGTGTTTGGGCCCTAAGTGCCCAGTCCTCCAACCTCCTGCTGTCTAAAAGCCATCAGCATCCGACATGATGCGGTTGCCCAACTGCTGGAGGCCGTTTAGATCACACCGGCTGTCCTCAACTGCGCCAGTTCTGCTGGGCTCTTGCCCAGCAACTCTTGCAGTACCTCTACAGAGTGCTGACCCAACATAGGCGGTGCCCGATGCTCTACGGGTGCAGCCGACAGCCTTAATGGGCTGCGCAGCATGGGCACATCAACGCCACTGGCATGCGCCACAGAGAGCGCGAGCCCACGATGGCGTACCTGCGGATCTTCAAACAATTGCTGCATATTTAAAATAGGCGCGCAGGGCACGCCAGCGACTGACAGATGTCCAATCCAATGTGCCACCGTGGCTTGCTGGATGCGGGTCTGCAAGATGTCATGCAAGGCGTTGCGGTTGGCAATGCGATCAATGTTGGTCACAAATCGGGGGTCTTGCGCCAAGCCAAGCGGCAGGTCCAACACGCGCAGCAATTTGTCAAACTGGCCAGCATTGGCTGCCGACATGGTGAAGTAGCCATCGGTGGCTTGAAACACTTCGCTGGGTGCCGTAATGGGGTTGTTGTTGCCCTGGCGCTGCGGCACTTGGCCGGTCATCAGGTAGCCTAAGGCTAGGTGTCCGTTGATGGCGGTGGCGGCATCTACCAAAGCGGCGTCAATGTATTGACCCTCACCGCTGTCACGCCGGTGTATGAGCGCTGCCAAAATGGCAATGGCGGCATAGAGGCCGGTGAAGATGTCAGCGATCGGCACTGCAGAACGCATGGGGCCGGCACCGGCAGCGCCATCGGGCTGGCCACAGGTGCTCATCAGGCCGCACATGGCTTGCATGACGGAGTCGTAGGCCGGGCGCTCGGCATAAGGACCGTCTTGTCCGAAACCCGTGACGCTGCAATAAACGACGGAAGGATTGATGGCGCGAATGCTCTCGTAATCCAGGCCATAACGCTTGAGCCCACCGACTTTGTAATTCTCAATGAACACATCGCAATGAAGCGCCAACTCGCGGATCAGACCTGCGCCCTGTGGAGTGCCTATGTCTATGGTGACCGAGCGCTTGCCCCGGTTACTGCCCATGAAAAATGCAGAGTCGAGGGTAGGTTTGCCGTCAGCGCCCACCACAAAGGGGCTGACCCGTCGGGTGTCATCGCCCCCATCGGGACGTTCTATCTTGATGACATCAGCACCCAGGTCGGCCAAGGTCTGGGTGCACCAGGGTCCGGCCACCACGCGGGTCAAGTCCAATACACGAACATTGCCAAGAATAGCCATGGGTTCAATCGATGGTGATTTTGAGTTCTTTGTTCAGTTCGCGCATTTCGTCAAGCTCGCGCTTGACGCGTGCAGCAAATGCGTCACCACTCAGGCTGCGCGGTTCGCCACCCCCTTTGGCAAAGTTAGCCAACACCTCGGGATCATTGACGGCAGCGGTCAGTGCGGCGATCAGCTTGTCGCGTATCGGTGCAGGCACACCGGCTGGCACAGCAAAGCCAAGCCAGCCGGAGCTGACGTGGGGAATACCCAATTCTTTGGCGGTCGGCACGTTGGGCAGCAGAGCTGAGCGCTTTTCGCCCGTGTAAGCGAGCATGACCAATTTGCCCTGCTCGGCCATGGCGCGGCTGGCAATGGATGAGAAAGCCATGTCGACCTGGCCACCGATCAGGTCGGTCAGCAAGGGGCTTTCGCCCTTGTAGGGCACATGCGTCATTTTGACGTTGGCATTTTTCACAAACTGCTCGGTGGCGGTGTGAAAGCCGGTGCCCATGCCGGTAGAACCGAAGTTGAGCTTTCCAGGGGTTGCCTTCGCCTTGTCAACGAGTTGCCCCAGCGTCTTGATGCCGGAAGCAGGGTGAGTGTTGATCAGATAGTGTGCTTCCATGATCATGTTCAGGTAGCTCAAATCCTTGATCGGGTCGTAGGGCACATTGGTCGCCAGCGCCGGTCCGGACACTACGCCAGCGTTGGTGACCACACCAATGGTGTAGCCGTCTTTAGGCGACTTGGCCAGTGCGTCGGTGCCGATGCGCTGACCCGCACCAGCTTGGTTTTTGATCACCATGGATTGGCCCAAAATAGCGCCCGCTTTGGTGGCCACCATTCGTGCATAGCCGTCTACGATGCCGGGCGGGAAGGGCACGATCACATTGATCGGCTTGTCTGGATAGTTGCTTTGGGCATAACTGACCGTGGCCCAAAAGCCGGCAAGTAACAGAGCCAGAGTGCGGGTAATAAGACGCATGGGGTTACCTCGGTTGGTCAGGGTTTAGGAAAGTGAAGGTCCAAAAATTGGCGTACAGCGGCATTGAAGTGGGAAGGGTCTTCGGCCCAGCCAAAATGACCCAAGCCAGTCAGGCTGACGAATTCGGCGTTGGCTATCTTGTCGGCCATTTTTTGCATAACCAGGGCTGGAGCAGTTGTGTCTAACTCGCCAGCGATACACAACACAGGGATGTCCAGCGTAGGCAACAGGTCGCGGCCTTCAAAACCAACGATGGCCGCTACGGCGGCCCGAAAGGTTTCTTCGCGCATTTGGCTGACTGTGCCAATCAGCAGGTCCACCGCCGGACCACTGGCACCGGGTGCCATCATGGCGCGCAGCATCAGCGGGGCGTATTCGGGAATGGTTTTTCCCGCATCCAGCGGCGCCACACGGGCGCGTACAAATTCTTTCTGCCAGTCGCCGTCCGGGCTACCGAACGAGGCACTGGTGGCTGACAACACGTAACCGTGAATGCGGTCTCGGGCATAGCGCCAAGCCTGTTGCGCGATCATGCCGCCCATGCTGTGGCCCATCACCACGTTGCGCGCTCCACCTTCTTTCTCTAACAGCAGCGTGAGCGCTCGGGCGCAGTGGTCAATGGTCAGCGCTTGGGGCAGCGCCGACAGGCCGTAGCCCGGTGCGTCCCAAGACACCACGCGGTAACCGGCTTGCGTGAAGGCTTGCACCTGGGTGCGCCAGTATTCTTTGGCGCCAAAGGCGCCATGCAGCAGAAAAACGCTGGTGCCATAGCCACCGTCTTTGGGGTGGTGCACGGCGTAATCGGGCAGTGTGACGGCATTGTGGTTCATGCGGTAACCTGCAAGGCGGCGGCGGGTGTCCAGGCGGCGTGTGCGCCCATCGGGATGTGGCCAGGCAGGATGATGCGGCAGATGGGGCCCGGACTGATGTCGCGTGCATCAAAGATGGCGCACTCGCCTTTGCCGGTGTTCAGGTTGGTGATAAAAGTTACCAAGTAACCGTCGTCCTCAGCCACCGCACCATCGCGGGGTGCAAAAGGGGTCTCGCTGACAAAGCAGCCCTTAGGCGCCTGCCAACGCTGTGTCCGGCCGGTTTGCCAGTCGTACTTTTTGAGGCCATCAAGCTCCCAGTTGGGCTTCATCAGGGCGTTATAAACGAAGCGGTTAGGTCGGCCCTTGACGCGGCCATTGATCATCGAAAATTCGGTCACTTCGTCGTCCAAGTCTTCCTCGCGGGTTTGCCCGGTCTTCAGGTTGAAGCGCCAGCGGTGCATGCGGGTTTCTTGTAGCTCCATGGACAACAGGGCATTCATTCGCGCATAGCCCTCTTTGGGCAGGCCGCTCAGGTCGGGAACCGGATTGGTCTGGATCGCGCCGTCCATGATGATCTCGTCGCCCACCTCATAGGTGTTGGCCAGGTGCAGGATGTAGCAGGGCTGGCCTTCGAACCATTTCACATCGCGGCTGGTGCCAAAGCGCGGAATCACGCCGAAACGCGCCGGTACATCGCGGTGAAATTTGAGTCGGTGTTGGCCTTTTTTCAGGCCCTCGGGTTCGAAGAACATCGACAAGTCGTGGATCACGCAGTAGTTCTGGCTCATGCCCAGATCGTGCGGCCAAGTGGCGTGCGGCAGTTCGATGGGCTCGTAATGCACCAGCTTGTTGTGGGCATCGACAACGCCGTAGTTGAAGTAGGGTGCCTTTTCACCGAAGTTGAAGAACATCATTTCTTTGCTGTGCTCGTCCACTTGGAAGTGCGAGCAGATGCCCCTGTCACCGAGCGCGCGTGCCCAGTTGGTATCTGGGCCCAGGGTTTCGAGCGTGACCGGGTCCATGCGGTAGGGCTCGCTGCATTGGCTCATGGCAGCCAGAGCCCGCCCGGCATGCACCTTAATGTCTGTACCTGCGTTGTCCTTCATGGCACCTATCGAGCCCCAGCCACGGCGCACCGCGCGTCGCGGTTCGATGATGCCGGGCCACAGTGATTCGCCCGCGACCGATTCGGCCAGAAAGCCGGTGGTACGCACAAAGCGGTTGCGGTAGGTGGCTTGGCCGTTGACAAAGTGCATGCCGTGGATCATGCCGTCGCCATCGAACGGGTGGTATTTCCCGATGGGTGCATGGATCTGGTTATGGCCATTGCGCAGGTAGACGCCGTTAAGGTCTGTGGGGAGTTCTCCAATCACTTTCAGGTCGGGTGTGCTGGCAGTCCACTCTGTGTCGGTTGGCCCATGGCCGCCATTGAGGTAGGGGTTGTCACTGGGCAGGCAGCTCAGGCTGACACGGGAATGAACTTCAAGCATGGTAATTCTCCAGAAGTTAGGGTTACAGGGGCAGTGCGCAGCGATTCTGTTCAGCGCAGCCGCTCGAACACAGTGGCAGTGGCGACGCCAAAGGCGCCAGGTATGGCGGTCACGCCGTAGCGCAGATCACGCTGTTCCATTTCGTCGAGCAGGCAACTCACCAACATGGCGCCAGTGGCACCCATGGGGTGACCCAGGGCAATCGAGCTGCCGTTGACATTGAAGCGCGCTAAATCGATGCCCAGCGTTCGTATGTAATGCAAGGTGATGGCAGCGAAAGAGTCTCGCACCTCCCACAGGTCGATGTCGGCAACAGACAGGCCAGCCCGGGCAAGTGCTTTTTGGGTGGCGTCAACTGCCCCGGTTTGGGTCAGTGGGACGCAAGCATCGGCATGCGCCAAGATGCGGGCCCGCACGGGCAGACCAAGCTGGGCGGCTGCCTCGGCCGTGCCCAGCAGAACCGCACTGGCCCCATCGGCCATGCAGGGCGCGTTGCCCGCTGTGTGAACATGGTTGATTTGCTTTAGTGCGGGTTCACGGGCCAGGCCCCAGTCGTCCAGGCCGTTGGCACCAGCCTCGTAGACAGTGCGCAGGGTTGACAACTTTTCCAATGTGTTGGCTTCGCGAATGTTTTCATCGTGGTCAAGCAGTACCTGGCCTTGGGCATCGAGTACCGGCACCATAGAGCGGGCCAAACCCCGGGTGCGGGCTGCTTTTGCGCGCGCCTGTGACAGTGCAGCGTAGCCGTCGCAGTCTTCTCGGCTGAAGCCGTGGCGTGTGGCCACCAAGTCAGATGACCAAGGCGGTGGCACAAAGCCAATTTGTTCACCCAATGCACGGTCGGTGTAATAGGGGACTTTGTCGCCAAACATGGGTACCCGGGACATCATCTCCACCCCGCCAGCCACGGCCAGCATGTTGGCGTTTTGGGCTTGCTGGGCGGCCCAGTTCACTGCGCTTAGGCCCGATGCGCAATAACGGTTGATGGTGACCGCGCTCAAGTAAGGGCTCCATCCGGCCAACAAGGAGGCGGCCTTGCCAATGTTGCCGCCTTGCTCTCCCACTTGGCTGACACAACCAAAAACCCCATCAGCGATTTGCGCCGTGTCCACCCCGGTACGCTGTTGCAGTGCACGCAGCACGCCAGCCAGCAGTTCCATGGGCGTGATGCTGTGCAAGGCGCCGGTCTCTTTGGCGGCACCCCTGGGGGTTCGCAAGGCTTCAATAATGACGGGAGTTGACATTTTGAGCTATCTTTAACAGACTAAAGTTAAGGCACTATATCAAAAATACTTTGTTGTTAAACTTGAATATCGACGGGGTAAACTATCGTTGACGTACTAAATTTTCCATGCTATGGGTCTTCAATCGCCTCCTATCAGCCCCCCGGTCGCTGACTTTGAAAGTCTGGTGGCCGTGGGCCAAAGCGCCGCGCAACGCAGCATTGCCGTCATTGGTGACGCATGGACCTTGCGCGTGTTGCGCACAGTTTTTCGGGGCAAACGCCGATATGGCGACTTCATCAAAGAGTTTGGCGTTTCGCGCGCCGTGCTAACCGACCGATTGAACAAGTTGGTTGAGCACGAGGTGTTGCTGCGTGACACCCGTGAGGGGAAGCACCCGGAGTACCGTTTGACCGAGCGCGGCCTTGATTTGTGGCCCCTATTTCTGGCGATGTGGGTCTGGGAGAGCGATTGGGGCACGGGTCAGGACCAAGACACTTGGGCCCCAGATTTGCCACGCCGTCAAGTGGTGCATACGGGTTGCGGACATCCCATGCGGCCCCAGTTCAAATGCCTGCATTGCCAACAGGCGGTGTTGCCCTTTGAAACAACCGCCATAGACGCCACGGCGCAAGCCGATCCTCAGGCCTTCACCGCTGCACCTTTAGCAGTCGCTCCGGCAATCACTTCTTCCTTTCGTCGAGAACGCCAAGATGCGCTGCACAACACCAGCACTTTGCAGGCACAACGCTTGGTGCGGGTCATAGGCGACCGCTGGAACAGCGCAGTGGTAGCAGCTGCGTTTCGCGCAGTACGCACCTTTTCTGGCTTCGAGCAGGCATTGGGTATTGGCCCTGCGCAGCTCAGCATGCGATTGGCAGAGTTGCAGAAACTGGGCATTCTCAGCACCAGAACCTATGCCGGGTCTCGCATGGCGTATCGGTTAACCAAGGCAGGTATTGCACTTTTTCCAGTGACGCTGGAGCTGGTTCGCTGGGGTAACCGTTGGTACTGGCCCGGCACGCCCGCATTCACTGTGCAACACCTGCTGTGCAAGAACCCCCTAGAGGCACGCTGGCACTGTGGTCATTGCGAGGCTGAGTTGGTGCGGGAAACTGTTCGATTTGCATGATGTCATTGCCCTGAGCGCTATGGCAAGCGGCGTATCCATCCGCTGGGTGATCCAGGGTTTTACGGCACGCTTGCTTCAAGCACGGGCAGGGCTAAAGACCTCGTGCGGTAGCACGGCTTGCAAACAATGGCTGCAGACCATGCGACCGCTTACTAAGTTTTGGCAAGACTTGTGTTGCCAATGAAGAGTGTCTGGACCGGGTTGTCGTGATCTGCCCCAAGCCGTGATGGTGAGCAAATAGGGGAAAAGGTCTTGGCCAATTTTGGTCAAGCTGTAGAAGGATCGGCGCGCGTCTTTTGGGTCTGGCTTTTTTTTCATCAACTTGAGTTCGCCCATGCGTTTGAGGCGCTGCGCCAGTACGGCGCTGCTGATGTTAAGAATTTCAAGAAATTGGTCGTGCCTGTGAAAACCCAATGCCACGGCCGCGATCAAAAGTACCGACCATCGGTCATCAATGACGGCAAGAATATCGCGCTGGGTTTGCCCTTTGTCATCGGCATTGGCCACTCGCCATCGGTTGTTGCGAATAGCGCGGGTCGTGTTGGGCAGAGGTTGGCAAGTTAATTGCGCGCTGACGTTGCGCAAGGTGAGACTTTCTGCACAGTGCTCGCACACCAACAGTGGTTTGAATTCATGCAGACAAACGGAATGCACCAAGCGGCGAGGAATGTTCTTTCCAGGGTCTCCCCAGCGCCGGTCCCAAGACCAGCTGGCGAGAACGTTGTCGTGAAGATTTTTCCCATCTTGGGTCAATCGATATTCATGGCGCAGCGGTTGGGACTGGTAGGCTTGCTTGCGCAACAGGCCTATTTTGACAAGATAGGCCAGTCGAAGACTCAGGGTCTGTCGTGGAATGCCCAGTTTCTGCTGAAATGCTTCAAATTGGCGAACGCCCAAAAAAGCCGCACGGATGATGGAGTTGGACCAAGGTTCGCTGATCTGGTCAACGGCAGCCATAAGGTGACCTTGCCGGAGGGCTCGACCCAAATAAGGGTCTTGGGTGGTTTCCAAAGAACTCTCAGGCATAAATACAAAAATTCATGAGCTGAGTGTACAAGGAGCCTCTTGGGGCGGCGCACCCTTGGGGGCCAGGCGGCGGCCTCAG
>SXGQ01401778.1_pt1 | contig 20038 bp, 26 predicted proteins | sample 3178371 | NCBI WGS metagenome assembly SXGQ01 (sample SAMN11356859, study PRJNA531348) | freshwater metagenome | isolation source: freshwater sample F1-20 | place: China: Fuxian Lake, Yuxi | collected 2017-12-25 | reverse complement strand
TGTTGTCTGGGTGCGGGGGTAGGATTCGAACCGACGACCTTCTGCTTATGAGACTGACGAAATGCCAACTTTTCCACCCCGCGATTGTTTTACTGCCCCTGTTCCATTCTATCAAACTGTTCCTGCGCCCGGATCATTGCGGTGGCACGATCGATCTTGTTCTGGAACAGTTTCCGTACCTGTGCTTCGTTCAAAAAAGCCGAGCTCACATCATAGGCCTGTTTCACAACTTTATCGTTTAATTTTTCATAATTAATACTCATCTTTTTCCTTTCTATATAATATAAAACCCCGGAGTGTCTAGTTCCAGGGTTTTGAATGTGGTATGATATTTCGTACTATTCAATGCCCTGATTTCCATCCTCGCAAATCTGCCATAGAGTGACCACCCCTGCAAAATTGGGTTGTGGTACTAGATAGGTCACAGCGCGATTCAACATAGTAGTATTATATAACAGTATTTATACCTTGTCAACCGGGGCCGTCCATAAATATTCCTATGCTTGATCTCGCTGACGTTCGTCAGGTTCAAATTGAATTGACCACTCGTTGTAATGCCCGTTGTCCCATGTGCATGAGAAACTATCGTGGCCTGGATTACAATGGTGGGTATCCTGTGACCGAGTTGACCTTGGACAACATCAAGCACATATTAAAACCAGATTTTTTACAACAGCTCAGTAAAGGCATCAGCTTCAATGGCAATCTTGGAGATTTTGGTCTGGCACAGGATGCTCAGCACGTAGTTCACTGGTTGGCAGATCAAGGTGTATTGGTAAAGATCAATACCAATGGCAGCATGCGCACGCCAGAATGGTGGGCCAGTTTGGCCAGACCTGGTGTTAGTATTGGATTTGCCTTGGACGGCCTAGCTGATACGCATCACTTGTACAGACAAGACACCAATTGGCACACTGTGATCGAAAATGCTCGAGCTTTTATAGCAACCGGAGGCCATGCCATTTGGAGATTTATTCCCTTTGATCACAATCGCCATCAGGAATCGGCTTGTAGGAAATTGTCTTTGGACTTGGGATTCGCCAGATTTGAAAACATTGATGAAGGACGAGACCGTGGACCAGTTTACGCTCGCAACGGAGAATTCAGCCATTGGCTAGGACAATCTTACATCGAGTATGATCGACAAAATCCTCCACTGGTCAAAGATCTCCTGGAGAGTCATATCACCTGGTTCAATCCAGGCACAGTAAAATCAGACAAAGATACACAGCCGCTGAATTTAGTTTGTCAGCACAACCGACTACAAGAAATTTACATTGCCGCAGATGGCACAGTGTTTCCTTGTTGCTTTTTGGGATTTTATCCTACCACAATGAGTCATCCAGGCAACAGCCAATTGGCACCCTTGGTCGCAGAAAACAATGCTTTGCAATATGATCTGGCACACTGCATGGCCTGGTTTGAACGTGTGGAGGAGACCTGGAGCCGTGACAGCATAGCCCAGGGACGTCTTTATGGTTGTGTGAATTCGTGTGGCGGGCGATGACTGCCGTTAGAATTATGTTTCTTGCACGTTATCGTGTGCCACACGCATGCCTGACCATGCAATTTGATCACTACCTCAAAGGCATAGATCGCACCATCATAGCCTCTCCGGTGCCCAAGGAAGAGCTGTGGCCTATATTCCAACACCACGGTATAGATACCGCAAATTTTGAGTATGTCAATGACAAAATAATTTTTGACCTTTATCCAGAAGTAAACAATTGGGTATTTGCTGATGATTATCGTGGCTGGTGGTTGCGACAGCAGGCCATCAAGTTGGCCTATTTGGATCTGTTGGACTATGATGTGGCACTCATGCATGATCCGGACACTTTCATGGTTGAACCATACAGTTGTTGGGACAACGGCCAACTCAACATGTTGATCGTGCCCAACACCACCCATGACAGTTATCGAGGAGTGTTGGAAAATGTGCTGGGCATGTCACGGCAAACACCCCATTGTTTTGTGACCGAACTGGTACCAGTGGTCAAACAAGACTGGATCAATCTCAAACACGCACTAGAACAACGACATGGTCAGCAATTTTTAGATGCCATCATTGACCATGTGCCTGGCATGCCCACAGTGCCACCCTGGGGAACTGGAAATTTGATCAAGTGGTTCAGTGAATACGAACTATTGGGCAATTGGACCTTGACGCAACGATCAGTGAGTTTTCAAGAGCAAAAAAGATTTGAATACGATAGTTTAGACAAACTGGCCAACTATACGTGCAACTACAACTGTTTTGCTGACGCAGTTCCTGACCTCAGTCTGAGCTTGCAAATCAATCAAGACACCGGTCAAGTGGAAAACTTTGATTATTATCTCAGCATGATCAAACAAAAAATAAGCACATGAAAATATATGCTCCTGTAACTTCTGCCGCATTAGATTGGGACTTCAGTAATGATCAAATTACAACTGATTTGAAAGTGATCGAATCTCAGCATCTTAGAATAGCAGCAGTGCCTGCCATTTGCAATCAACCTCACATGTATTGTTTTCGAGAAATACCGCCAGATCTAAATTTGCAATGGTTTGATTTAGTACTGATCAGCGACATAGAATATTATAGTCAGGCCGAAATAGTGGCCTGGATTAAATCTCAAAAAATTAAAAATTATTTGTTGGCCATTGGTGGTCAAAAGAATGACGAAGATATCAATGTAAAAAATACAGTTTACAGACCGTGGTGGGTGTACAACTGTTTACGTTTCAATGAATTTCAACCCACAGACGCCACTGGTAAACAGTTCCAATTTGAGATGTTGCTGGGTGCTAGAAGACCCCATAGAGATTTTGCCATGCTGAGTTTCCAACGGTCTGGTCTGCTGGAGTCTAGCATTGTGACCTACCGAGACATATTTCAAGGGCACTATATAGACCGTTGTTCTGAACACATAGCCGACCTATTTGCTCCTTTGACCTTGCAATATCCATATGTAAGTCCTAATTTAGATCCTGCCTGGGAAACCAGCACAAATTTAAACTTTCAAATCAGCCCGTACATACCCTGGGAAATATATCGTAGGACCAATTATTCTGTGTTGTGTGAAACCTTGGGCATGGGCGAAACATTTTTTATGAGTGAAAAAGCCGCCAAAGTTTTTTTTGGTAAGCGGTTGTTTGTGGCTTTTGCTCCTTGTCTGTATCTAGAAAATCTAAGACAACTGGGTTTCAAAACGTTTGGTGATGTTATTGATGAAAAATATGACACCGAAACAAATTACATCAAAAGATATCAAATGGCTTTTGAACAAATTCGCACTTTGCATGATCAGAATGCTGATGCGGTCATGGAAAAAATCTACCACGTGCTAGATCACAATCACAATAGACTTTTTGAATTACAAACACAAACCCGTGGTCGTATGCAACAATTATTACAGGAGCGAATTTCTGGCAATATATTCAACTAAAAATTCGTTTAATTTTTGATGTTGCCCGGGCGCAGGATGACATATATTTTTTGGCACAATATGTTGAGGGTTGTTGCCGTAATTTACTGCGGTGACTCCGTTGTCTAATTGCCAAGGCACAGCTCGCCATCTATATCCATTGATGATTGACGGAACATTTTTGAAAAGTTGCAATCTTGGGTGGTCCAAATATTCTTGATATAGGTTATCTGCTTGTTGATATACCAACACACGATGCCCTCGAGCATGTAAATCCGAAATCATTGTTAATATTTTGTACATCAAATCTTCGGTACGATCCAATATGCTGTGTATTTCACTTTTTAATTTGATATCTACAAATTGATCAGTTTCGGCTTGCCCCCATGCATACTGCCAATCCTTTGCAAACTGTTGATTCTGCGGATTTGTCCAACGTCCTTCGAAGTCATTTTGATTTTCCAAGATAGGAAGTTCTAGCCGGCTTAAAAAAGTCATGCCAAGCACATACAAGGTCGGTTGCATTGTTTGATAACTGTGTTTGAGTGTGGTGCGGATTATTCTAGTGTTGGCACTACCGCCTATGGCCAAACTTTGTGAAGTAGCTAGGCCTAATTGTTGTGCTAAATCCGTCTGTCCATTGCCCTGTGCATAGACTTCCATGTAGCTGCACCCGTTGACCACTAGGTGGTTAACTGATGCCATGATCTTGAGTGATACGACGATACCAATTGTCTGCTATGGCTTGTTGCCCTGCTGGGTTGCTATGATACCCGGGATCCTGACCTATAAACGGATTGTTGCCGCACATGGCCAACACGCTTTCCATAGAGTCTTGCATGATATAATGATCTGGAATCACTCGATGGAATGAGTCTCTCCATAGAGTTTGGTTGTTCTGATCAAATGGCCACAACAACACAGGTTGCAGTAGGAAAGGTATTCCATCGTGGAACAATTCAAACACACCCTGGGTGATGATCCATTCATCCTGTTGTTTCTTCCAGTGATTGTCGTAGATGGCATCTATGTAGTGTCTCACTGCTATTTGTGCGTCTTTGGATATCAGTCCTGAGCGATAAGGATGCTCATAATTTTCAGCCAAGGTAAAAATGGTTTCACAGATCATGTTGTAGTTGTTGTTGCCGTAGTTGACATTGTTGATGCCATCTTCTCTACGATAACCATTCTTGCGTGTACGATCCTGCAAGTGTTGTTCCAATGGTGGATTCCATCCACCTGGAGTTATGGTCCAATCATAAGGAGCAGCCGTGGCCGGAATTTCCATGCGGTCCCAGAATGTGGGAGTAATGACAGCAAAGTCTGGGCGCTGTCGGCCAATTTCAGCCATTTGTATTCGGATGCCGCCATTGGAGCATCCTTGACGTGCTAGATTAACCAGTTCCCAATCTAAGCGATCGGCCAAGCGTTCGCTCCAACTTGTTCCATCGGGTCGTTTGGCTGGTGCACTGAAACTGCACCCGGCTACCATTAGTTTCTTTTTCATACTGTGTATTCGTTAGTATGTGTGTTTGAATGAAATTCAGCAATTACATCTCTGTGCAACGGCAGTTCTTGTAAGCTATAACAACCAGGTTCTATAAAGTATTTAACAGTGCCTTGTCCGGGTCCTGCAAAAGTCACACGACGTGGATGCCCTGCCGTGGCCTGATTGACAAACACATGATGCAAGTGCCCGTAGTCGCCTTGTGCATCGTGTGTGAGCACGAGATCATATGACTGGATGATATTGCCAATTTCTCTACGTGCTTGTTCTTGGTTAAAACTTATTTGTTTGTTTTCAATGTCTCGATAGTCATCTTTGTAACCCAGGAATATTGTTGGTATGTTTCTGCGATTCCAAAACTGCCGGAATTCTTGTGCTCTAGGTTCCCATTCTGCGTATGTAAGATAACATATGGTCCAGACATGTTCTGGATGATTATGTATAAAACTGTAGGCAAATATCACACAGTCATCGGGATGTGCTACCATGGTCAGGGCGTTCATTCAACACCTCGGCTGTGTAAAAAATCTATATAGTGGTTTTTTTGATCATCATTGAGTTGTGTCCAAGCGTTTCTGTGTATGCTGACCGTGGAGGCTGCAGGCATGTGAGATAATTTTTTTTCAAATTGGGCCACTTCGCTGTGACAAACATTCACAGGGATTATGTTTGTAGTTGCTGTGTTGTATATGGTATTCAATGATCCCGTGCGATACTGTATCCAGGCCGAATACAAGATAAACTCTGTCAGTCGACCCTGTTGTTGAAACCAATCCGCGAAAGATTGACCGGTGTGACGTTCAATCCAGGCAATCATGTCACGTGCTTGCTGAGTATGCATTACAAAAGGCACACCCCCGGGCCCTAGTTGTTGTTGTAGATCGATTTCAAACAAGGCATTGGCTATGTCACGGCTGGGTTCAAACACACGATAAATGTCCAACACACCTACCGCGGGTTGGATTTCATCCAATTCAAAATCTTTGACAAATATAGTTTTGGCATCCAGGATCACTGCCCATTCACTGGCGCACCGGCTGACGGCCATTAATTTCAGGGCTTGTTGACTCACCCATCCATTTGGTGACCAACGAGAGCCAAAAAGATTGCGATGCATCACAGTGACACGGTGTTGATGCATGCCCCACCACCTGGTGTCTATGCGGCAGGCTTGATCTTGATTTACAACCACGACAATGCTGTCAATGCGTTTTACAAAAAGCGCCAAACTGCGTGCCTGTTGTCGTAGAACTTGCAATTCTGATTCAAAGGCCACAGTAACAATATCAATCATAGGAATACTTAGCAAAGAAAAAAAGCTCCCGAAGGAGCTTTTTGATACTTTCAAAATTATTTCAAAGTCTTTGCTTGATTAGAAGCTGTGGCGTATGCCCATGCCCATGGAGCTTGGGTCAAATGCGGCTGTGCCCACTGCTGAGCTTCTACTAAATTTAGCTGTTGAATCTTTGTTGTCCAAGCCAGCATAATACGCATAGACATTTGTGCGCTTGGATAACTTGTAGGTAGCTCCAGCAACCATGTATGAGGCTCTTGCGGTCAAATCTGCTGCCGAAGAATACATGGAGCCTGCTGAGTTTTCACTTAGCAGAACATATCCACCCCAGACATCAAGCACGGGTGTAGCGGGTGCAATTGCTGTGAGTTTGGTCACATTAACAACACCGTTACCACTAGAGCTTGTTGAATCAAGAGTACCTCTTTGTGTAGCTGCTCGTACCTTTGCTATCCCAAAGTTATATCCAGCACCGGCACCAACTGATGTGTGCTTGGTGATAGGACCGCTTGTGGCAACTTGCTTGACTTCATACATTCCACGGGCTTCAAAATTGCCGCGTACATAGTCAACTTCTGCTGCTTGCACCTTGCCGGCGCCACTGGCAGCTGTCGCGTTGGTAACGTTGTACAGGGTAACTTGCACACCATTTGTTCTTGGCGAAACGTATTTCTGTGAGTTAGCGTTCATCTTGTATGCAGATGTGGTGACGCCAGATGTAGCTCCTGTGGTATCAGCTGTGCTGTTGACTGCAGTGGCATGTGATAGATCAGTGCCCAAAACGTTGGTTCCTGTCACATCAGCCCAGCTACTATAATTAAAGCCGAGGCTGTACATCGAACCCACTTGCAAAGTCCCTAACTTAGCATCGCCTAGTCCTAGGAAGCTTTCGCGTCGGGTGGTAATCAAACTGCCAGGGGTATCATTGGTGGTTGCGGCACCGGTGCCTGAACCGGCGTTACCAGTGTTACGGGTAAATGGAGCTATGCCTATTTCGAGTTGGAAAAAAGCTCTTTTTCCACCGCCCAGGTCTTCAGTTCCTCTAAAACCCAATCGGTCTGAGGTCAAGGTGTTTGACACCAAGCCAGTGGTCACTCCGTTCAGTGCGGTATTTCCGGTATCGTCACGACGAAAGCCTGCATCCAACGTACCATAAACGGCAACACTGGACTGCGCTTGCACCGAGGCTGCAAAGCCCGCGGACAAGGCCAATGCTAATAATAATTTTTTCATGCTTGAGATTTTCCTTTTAAAAGAGTGCAGGGTGATCACCCAACTGTTTATTTAGTGGTCTTTATTTAGTGGTCACAAAAAAGCCTGGAAAAACCAGGCTTTTCTGAACTAGTTTGGGTGACAAGGCATAGTTGCCCCGGAGATCATGCCGCTAAGGCAAAGGTCTCGTCATTAGATGCGTTTGCATTTAATAAAGTTGCTTGATTTACAGTCATCGCCTACTGTGTAGATCCTGTCGATACTTGTTGCCACGTCGAAACTGTGTCGGGCCCATCAAAAACATACTAACTTGGTTATATGGGGTCTTTGAAATTATCTCTTGATCCTTACGGACTACACCCAAAGGTTAGTATGTTTTTGGTGGACCCGTCGGGCACTGCCCCCGAGTCCGCAACACCTTTCTGTCAAGGCATTAAACTACAATTCTTTACTATTATACGACACACCTATTTATTGGTCAACCAGGCCCGTCCTACCACGCTGTTTGATCTAACAGCGAAATCTTATTCATTGTCTGTCCATTCTTTCAACAAGATCATCACATATAATAACATACCAACTATGAACATTACAGCTAATATTCCCATGTTAGTTGTGTCCTTTTCTGTTCTTGCCGTCTGTGGCAGGATTGTCTCGTACCATGATATTTTGTAGTTGCTGGGCACGATCTCGTTCTGGCGATAGTGGACCATGCCCCCAACCGGTTCCATACGTCTTTAGAATAGTAACGGTGTTCTACGGGTCGTTTATCCTGTTACATGGTGTAGATATTTAGTTGGTGGGCCTTCTAAGAATTGAACTTAGACTCCAACGATTATGAGTCGTTTGCTTTACCATTAAGCTAAAGGCCCTGATTTACAGTATAGCATCAGGGCCTATAGTTGTCAAGAAATTGTTCAAGGTTGCCGTACAGATTGACCCAGACTGCTTCGTGGCTACCAAACATGATGATCTTTTTTGGTATGCCTTTGGTGGCTGAAATGTAGTAGGGCATTTGTAGTTTTCGATCCAGATCCAGCAGTCGGCGTTGATTAAGTTCAAGCGGATTGGGTATGTCAAACTCATAGGTCACAAGATCCAACTGTTGCACCAATGCCGCGTAGCCTGGCCCGGTCAGGCGCATGCCGCCGGTCTTCCTGCGATTGAACCACCAGGTGCTCATGGCCGTGGCCACAGAGACGGCCGAGTCAGTTCTCAAATTTTCAACCAGCTGTTGTGTCAGTGTGAGTTTGTCACGCACTTCAAGGATAAATCCGATCACCCGCGGTCAGCAAAACCACTGTGAACCGATCGGTTTTGAACTGTGTGTTTAGTTTGCGTGCCAGATTCCTGGCATGTCCAGGATTTGAGAATGATACCTTTTTATATTTGGGCCCAGGATACTGCACCAATAGATTGCTGGTCTTGAGATTGATGGGTTGATTTTCATAGAACACAGCCCACACTCCCTCTGACGCCAAGACCTGTTCGGTCTTGTAGGTCACTTTGTTGGTGTGTTCAATCAACACCCTAGGTTTGGGTCGACTCATGGCATAATACTCCTACATTTATTTATGCCAAAATATAGGTATATTTTAGAATGAACCGCCTTGTATTTCCACTTTTAGGACGTCTGTATTGGCAATTTTGGCTTGTTGGTCTTGCAGACTCTGCAGGGCCAGCAACAAGCGAGTGATGTCGGCATGTAGATCTCGGGCTTCGTTCATGGTCATGACAAGATCACGGGCACCACGGGCTTCTTGGCCCCGCACACGATCAACGAATTTCTGTAGGTGTATGGTCATTGGCCGCACTTTCTGAATGGAATGGTCCTGCATGTTCATAGCGTTGCAACACTATAAGCTTGGGTGCCAGCATGATCTGCCAGTTACGACCTCGACGCACACGATACCAGCCAGCTGCAAACCATGATTTGCTTTTGGCGGCGCGGGTGTACACTGGCAGGTGTTGTGTGACCGACCACATGGCATTGAACACACGTCCCTGGATGGGATAGCCATGTACCTGGTTGTCAGGAACCACGGTGGTCACATGAGGTCTTGATTCAAACTTGATGTTGACTTTTTGTGCGGCCATACTGATGGTGGGAAACTGTGAGGTTTCGTTGCGTATGCGTACCTGGTATCCGCCGGCACAGGCCTGCACATTGCCTACCTTGCGATCGTTTTCTTGCAAGATCCAAAATTCATTGTCTATCACGGGTTTAGCTACTAGTGTCATCGAGTACTCCTTTGTAGGTTTCATTCATCCATCGACCAAAACTGTCGGCCGACTCACTACACTTGTTCAGTTCATATTTGCCGCAGAACTGCATGAATCTTACGCCCACCTGGCCTACGTCCTTGTGGCTGATCTGTTCACGTATGGCCGCATCTACCACGGCCTTGACGTCGGCAGGTTGCGCTGTCAAATCAATCAAGGTACGGTTGCGTTCATAGTCATCCAGCACACGGTGTTCAACACCATCGGGATCCATCCAGCGTTGCAACATCAAGTTGTTCCAGGCATAGCCTTGTTTGGCACGGTCCTCAAATGCTTCCTGTAGGCCAACCTTGTTTCGAGTGCCCTTGGTTCTGACCCCGGGGTAAGCTGAGAACACATTGTCCGACGAGTCTCCACGCATGCACTTTTCGAACAAGAGCCATTCAGGATCTGGTACTTGCTTAGGCTCTTTAGTTTTCTTATCGATGACTGTTTTTCCTTTGGCATCGAATATTCCTTCCAGAGTGATTAATTCGTCGGTGATTCCGTTGTATTGCTTGACATTGGCAGCTACCAGCTGTACAAAGTCTGTGTCTGAACTGATTACAACATGTTCATCTTGGGGATGTAATGCGATCCAGCGAGCTATGATGTCGTCGCCTTCGGCTGTAGCACAACGAATCACGCTACAGTTGGTTCTCTCACTCAAGTATTTAGTAAGACTATCATAAGTTTCCCAGAACATTTTGTCTTCTTCTAGTTCCGCTTCAGTCAGTGCCTGACGGGCCACTGCACGGTTGTTTTTGTAGGGTTTGTACAGGTCCTTGCGCCAGCTACGACCTTCCAGTGCAAACACCATGTGGTCAGCTTCAAAACGCCGGGCCATTTTGTTGGCAGCCATCAAGGTCACGTGCAGGGCAAAACCCACTTTTTCCCAGGTATCACTGGCACGGAAAGCTCCGTGTCGGGCACGGAAGAAAAGATTGGCAGTATCTACAAGAACATATTTCATACAGCAATTATAACATGATGCTGGACAGAAGTCAATCAGATAAGCCGATTGCTCATGATATGATTCAATAAAAATCTATGAAAAACCGCATGCCCATCGGGTCCAAAATGCCAACTATTGGGTGCAACTGTGTCGATACCCCGAGCACGTATTATGGCATCATAGGTTAATTTGGGATCATAGGGTCCAATGTAACTGATGCTCCAATCGTATTGATCGGTTATTTTTGAAAAATCATTGTTGCCATTGAAGAAAACATGCTTGATGTCTTGATCGACTAGTTCTTGGTGGAAGGCCCAGATCTCTCTGTGTGCTTGGTTGATTTTGCGTTTCCAGTCTGTACCAATGACAAAGTTACGATATTTTTCTTGCAGTGCCTGCGGCACGTGGTCGATACCACTGGAACCTACTTGATAATAAACTCCTTCATGCAACCATTCTTCACGCTCCCAGGTGCTCCATTGTATGATCAAAAGTAGATCGTTGTAGGTCACTTGTTGACGCAACCAGTCACGTGTGGTGCGCAGGATGCGTGCATTGGAACTGGCACTTTCGGCCGCACAATGGAATCCGGCCTTGAGTGTTTCACTGAGTCTGCGTCCCCAGCTGACGGCCAAGTTAGCCGGATGTGGAGTCCTACCCAGATAAGCCAAGTCTGCATCGTCTTCAGCAAAGGCATACGGATTGACAGCCTCGGCTGCTGCTGTATGACTGTCGCCGTTGACAAATAGTATCATAATAGTTTGTGTTCTTTTATATAACTTATTAATCTATCGCCCCAGGCTTGATGGCCGCTGGCCCTAAAATGATACCATTTGTCACTTTCATAACCTTGCTGAGTCAACCACCAGTAATAACTGGAATCGTTGTCATACGGCCCAATAAAATTCATGTCCCAATCTAACTTATCTTCAATTTGGAAAAAGTTGTACATGCAGTTAAAAAAAATATGTTTGATGTTTTTTTGTTGCAGTTCTTTGTGAAATTTAAAAATTTCATTGTGCCAGTGTAACGATTTTTTATTCAATATTTCGGGTGTTTGTTCTATCACCCATTTTTTATAAGAATGCTCGAGAATTTTTGGCAATGGGTCGTGTCCAGAACTGTTAACATTGTAGTAGGTATTTTCATATCGCCATTCTTCACGTTCCCAGGAGCTCCAGCCAATAACAATCAAATCTGCAGTTTGTTGAGATGCCAGATACTCTTTGCTGGTACGCAAGATTCTTGCATTGCTGGCTCCGGACCGTGCTTCATTGACGATGTCTAGTCCAAATTCTTTTGCTATAATTGCCGGATAACTTTCGTGTAGTTTTACTCCCATACCCTGGCTATGGCTATCACCGTTGACATACAGGATCATGATACTTCGCTACGACCATCTCCGATGTTACGTGTCTTGACCACACGGTTGGGATTCATGGCCTGTTCCTGCTCCCAGGTTTCAAGCACAACGTTGCGGCACACGGCCTGGAACCAACGATCCACTATGTCGTTGTCGGTGTCATCAGGCCGCATCTGGTAACCAGCACGCACCAGGTTGGCCACAAACTTTTCATTCCAGTCCAGTTCAAAACTGCCTTGATGCAGATTTTCTGGATCTACTTCCATGCTGAGCATGGCCACATAGGGTTCACCACGTTCGGTGGCCAGGTCCTTGGCAGATTTCTCTATTTTAGGAGCACGAGGCGAGACTGCCTCTTTGGTTTGCTTCTTTGCAAAACGTTTTTTTATTTGGTCAAAAAATTTCATAGTTACTCCTTTAGTTGCCACAGCAAGTGCTCTTTTTGGTCATGCCATCGATATTCGACCACTGATGTTCCATATTGCGTCGCACGACCTCTATACACCAGGGTGCCCGGCCACAATCTACGACCAGAAATCTCACAGCGACGTGGCCACATGATCCTGCACAGGTGCCATTCGGCATGTATGTAAAAAATGCCATCATCCATGCCGGGTATGGGACTCATGATCTACGTGTGTTTCCATAGTGTAACACAGTCATACCCGGCATGTCCACAGGCAATCTGCGCCAGGGGTCCACTATCACACTGCCGGGTGTGATCTTGTAATAAAATCTGTCAGCATGATCGCTGTTCACATAGTCGTAGGTGATTGCACGGTTGTGTGCCATCAAGACCACAGCCGCTTGATTGTAGCTGGTCACAAGATCCTGCGTGTCGTCGGCCAAGGGATCCACATACTGTATTTTCCGTCCTGCCTGCTTGATATAATGCCCAATCAAGGTACTATAACTGCCAATGCAGTAGGGCACATCGGGTTTATAGGCCTTGCCGTGTATGATCATGGGCAGGCGGTGTGTGTCCGCTTGTGCTATTAAAAAATTGGCAAGATTTTGAGCCTGTATTTCTCTGGCCTGCATGATGGTGTCAAATAGGTCATAGCCTATGTCATATTCTTCGGCCAACCAGCGCAGGGCAATGTTGTCTCTGGGATGGCAAGCACCTGCATCGCCCATGCCCGCGGTCATGTATTTGGGTCCCATTATGCGTTGAGTGCTGCGTGCCAGAGCGTTGGTAACCACGTCCACGTTGATGTTGCCTATGCGTTGTGCAAAGTCCTGTATCATGTTGACCAGACCCACCTTGGCGCTGATAAAGGTGTTGTAAAATATCTTGATGGCCTCGCACTCTTCCCAGGTTCCTATCTCATAGCGCGGATTGTTCTGCATGACGGTGTCATACAAGTCACGCAGTTCACCGGCCACACCAGTGCAACTGCCGTCTTCGGTGCCCAGCATGACCATTTCTGGATTGACCATGTCCCATTTTACACTGCCCATGGCAATGAGATAGGGGTTATACACAAACTCATGCCGAGGATCCAACAAGGGCACAAACTTCTTTCGCGTGGTGCCTGGCAACACAGTGCTGATCAGCACGATTTTTTTTGGCACTTTGGCATGTGTGTTGACCTTGTGTATGGCATCGATCACTGCGTCGTGTCCAAAATCGCGTGGTGGCATGTGACTGCTGGGCACAGAACCATCGTAGCCGTCGGCATGTGGAGTAGGCACAGCAATAAAAATCCAGTCACTTTCCTGGCACAGTTCTTCTATGCCGCACACCTTGACAAGGTCGCTGGTCTTGGTCATTACATCATAACCTCGCACCGTGTGTTTTTCTGCCAGGGTTTCCGCACAGTCCAACCCCAGTTTTCCAATACCAATAAAACCTATCCTAGCCATGTTTGTCCTTGCTTAGTTATCTGTCAATTAATTTATGTTGCTACAAGTCATGTATCAAGGTTTTTTGATACACCGGAATCGGCAACATTTTGTGTAGATTCTGACGCCTGAGTGCCTGATATTTTTCCAATCTTTGCTGTTCTTCTCTGTTGGCCACTGCCACGGAGCCCTGATCCTGTGCCATGGCCAGTTCCAGCTCCGCGTAGTCTAGACCGCCCAGTTGATCTTGATCCGTTCGCCCGTCATCCCAGAGTCCATCAGTGGGAGCCGCAGAGATGATGTCGTCCAGAATACCCAGTTCTCGGCCCAGATTCCACACTTCAGTTTTCAGCAGATCCCCAATGGGACTGATATCCACACCGCCGTCACCATATTTGGTGTAAAAGCCCACTCCAAAATCTTCAACTCGATTACCTGTGCCCACCACCAAGCTGGCCGTGTGTTGTGCTATCTGATACAAACAGGTCATGCGTAATCTGGCACGGCTGTTGGCCAAGCCCAGTTCATCTGTGTAAGGATGTATTTTAATAGCAAAGGCATCAAACACATCGGTGAGATCAACCACGTGGTGTGTGACGTTGCCATAGTGCTCGGCAAGCCAGGCCGCATGACGTAGACTAAGATCATGCCCTGCTGGCAACTGACGTATGGGCATGGTCACGGCTGTGACCGGCATGCCGGTGAGGGCCGACAAGGTACTGACCACGCTGCTGTCTATGCCTCCACTGATGCCTATGACCAGGCCTTGTCGATTGGCATTGACTGCATAGTCCTTGATCCAGCAGGTTATATCTTGTGCCAACGCTGGCATGCTTATTTTCCCCATCCGTTGCCCCAAAGATCCACGTGTAGTCTGGGACTGTAGTTCCAGCCCTGCGCACAGCAGACATCTGCTATGCGTTTTTTATTTTTGTCATATGGTTCTACTACTCCGCCCTGTGGCATCAAGTAGATCACACCCGTGAATCCTGCACGCCGATACACATCGGTGGCACGTATGGCCTCTGCAATGTGATCATCGGTTTCCACCACGAACTTCAAATAGGTGTGTCCAATGTCAGCATAACTCATCACAACGTCGGGACAGATGGCATCTTCCCAGGATTCGCCACTGGCACTGAGCTTGGCACTGACACTAAAGGTCAATGAACTTGGACCTTTCTTGCCCAAGCGTGGATTCAATGTCCAATCCAGCAAGAAGTGACGGAAATCCGCATGTAGTTCTTGAGTGCCATTGGTCTCAAATGTTATGTTCTTTAGATCGGCCATGCGGGGATGGCTCAGCAGTTCGGCATAGGCACGTTGCCAACCCAGCAAGGGTTCACCACCAGTGATCACAAGATGCACGTCGTTGCCATTGTTCTGTTGCCACATGTTGTTGGGTGTCAGTGCCAACATGCGTGCTACCAGTTCTTCTGTGGTCTGTGTGGGGCTTAGATGTTTGAATGCAGGATGCCAGGACGCATACGAATCACAGCCGGTTTCCACCAAGGGCAAGTTTTCAAACCGGTCAAACATGTGTACCACTTCGGCCACATCGTCGGCACCTGTTGATTTTTCACCTGGCTTGCAACCAAATCCCGCGCAGGTGAAGTTGCAACCATAGGTCCTTAGGAACACACTGGGCACACCCACAAAGCGACCTTCACCTTGCAGGCTGTAAAACACTTCCGAAACTTTTATCTTTGCCACCATTCCTCCCAAGGAAATACGATCCAGACATCTTGTTCAGCTTTGTTTATATCAACTGCACTATAGGTCACAGTAATTTCCGACTTGCTGGATTCATTGTCCACCAGCACAGCCACACGCACATTCGATCCCCAGACATTTTTCCAACGTGGATTGTCTGGAAAACAGCCACTGGGCCAATCTTCACGAATGTAGTTCAGGGTGGCACCGGTGTCGTTGATGTCATCTACAATCAAGATATTTTTAGGCTGTGCCATATTGTGTCCATACGCATCTTCGGCCATCCACAGGTTGCTATCACATTCGGCGCCATCTCGCAGGCTTACTTTCAGTGTTTCCATCCTACAACCCAGATACTGGCTGATCAGGTTGGCCGGAACCAGACCGCCGCGGGTGAGTCCTACCACATAGTCGGGTCGCCAGGCATCTGCGTGGATCTGGCGCAGAATTTCTTGAGTATGATGTTCCACATCGTGCCAGGAATAATATATTTTGTTCATGAGTTATTATACACTTGCAAGATTGGTTTGTCAACTTGTAGTCGGTTCAAATGCGTCGGGCCTTGACCAAAAGATGCCAGCCAAGATATTCCCGCACGGCCTCCTGCATGGCCGCCGGCATGGCAGCAAACCAAGGTTCCAGTTCATAACGTCCTTGTTTATAGGCTTCAACATTGTACATGAAGCAGTGATCTTGTCGCAGGCGTTCAACACGAAAACGACTGCCCAGCAAGGAATAGATTTCTTGTTTGGTATAACTCTTGGCATATGGACAACCGGCCTGTGCTTCAAACTGGTCCAGTCCGCGATTTATCATGGCCTGTTTCCAGGAATTTTTGGCGTAGACCATGAATCTAAACTCACCACCTGGTTTGAGTATGCGGTACACCTGGTCGATCATGCGATCAACTGCAGGAAAATGATGCAACACTCCGTAGCTGTAGACCAGGTCCATGGGTGGTAGCTCTGCATACACAGCAACCTCACTGGCATCGCCAGTGATAAATGTACCGGTGAGATTTTCAAGATTGAATCTTTGCCGTGCCAGTTCCAGGCTGGCACTGGAATAGTCTATGCCATAGTAGTCTGCTCCATTACGGGCAAACTCGGCTGCATCGGTGCCTATGCCGGTGCCGATCTCCAGTACCTGTTGGCCTTGCCACAGATAAAAACCCGCAAATTCTGCTATGTGTGGCTCCACCAGATAACGGCGGGCACTGACTGCCTGGAAAAACTCCAAAGAATCGCTGTCGCTGTCACTGTGACGTATGTTGCAGGGCTGTGCGTTCCAGTAGTCCTGAATGCGTTGTTCCAACGTGGCTGTCATTTGCCCACCATGGTCGCCGGCATGGCTATGTTGAACTGCACCATCTGTTGATTGACGTCATTTTCTCTCAGGCGTTGCCAGGGATCTTGTTGATTGGCCCGTACCTTTTCCCACCAGCTGGTGTCAAGGCCCTGAGATTTCATCCACTTGGCCAGAATCACACATTCATCAAAGCGTCGTTGTGACCAACTCCAATGATGGAAATCTCTGGGGTCATGGGGACTGCCTTCCAGCATGGGCCTGTTGAGATAGGTTTCATCTTTGTTGTTGCCGGTAAGGTCGGCCCGATCATGGGTGACTGCGACAGGTATGCGTTCTAGTATGTCCAGGCAGTAGGCATTTTGGCTGATCCAGCCATCACTGATCTGGTGTGGACTGAGATGTCCCAGTTGCTCCAGCCAAGCTCTGGGCACAATAGGGAATATGCTGTAGGGATGTTTTCGATGAGTGTCAAAGGCCAAGATCTTGAACTCGCCGGTGTGGTTCCTTATGATCTTGTCCCAGTCTTGGGTGTGCATGACAGCATCGTCGTTCCAAAAAACCAACCAGTCCGCGCTGGAGGCCTTGGCCAGCTGATTGACGTATTCATTCAGGCGCACGTAGCCCATGGGCTCAAAGCTGATGGCAGTGTAGTGCACTGATCTATCATCCAGCCAGGGTTGCAGTGTGGATGTCCAAAACTTCTGACCCACGATATCGTCATCATCCAGTCCCAACATGATCTGCACACTGGTGAGATCATGTGCCAGTGTGATCAGGCTGGCTACACTGGCCAACAGGGCCTGGGTCCTGCCACGAGTGGGCAATAAGACCGCTATACTATATTCATTTGACATGGACTGATATTTATATACGCAGTTTATTACAAAAACAAATCTTAAGCTTCGTAGATGGCACTGTTGGCTCCGTGTTCGGCACATTCTGTCCTGACGCAATAGCAACGATTGTTGGTCTTCTGCCGGATCAGGGTGTCTGCAAATCTAAATGCATGTTCGGCAAACTTTTCTGCGCCCACACCATCAAACATTCGGATCTCCACAAGATCCAGAGCCTGCAGTTCTTCAAACTTGGCCAGGTGCGGATCTGCGCGATCCAGGGCCAACTTGTGATCAAAGTGATCTTCCAGCCAGGCTTTGAGTTCTTTGAGACTGCCAAAGTCCACGGCCCAGTTTTTATCATCTAGCTGATCACAGCCAAAAGTGAATGTGAACGCCAGACTGTAACCATGTAGCAGGTGACAGTGACTGTGATCAGCGTTGGGTTGCCTAAACACAGCACTCAAACCAATGTTGTGTCCGTAGTGTTTTGTTGAAAGATACTTTGCCATTGATTTCTCCTATGTTAGATTATAGCATAGGCGGCAGAATTTATCAAGCGGGAATGACGCCAAGACCGCGTGTAAATCTATTTATTTGTGTAATCGTCTACAGGATAGTAAACATACCCCTGCTGTTTGCTTGTCATTGTTGCTTTGATTTGGTCTGATCGCTTTTCCCACAACAAGGCACGACCTTCACGTTGTTGTTGTTCGGTTTCAGGATGTTGTTGTTTGTATTTCTTTAACCACTGATCGAATTCGCTGACATATTTTACCATTTTCTGTAGTTGCCTTTGCCGGGAATTGTATTGCGAACACCGCCTACGGGATCTTCAACATCGCCCTTATTGCGTGGAATAAGGTGCACATGTGGATACATCACAGTTTGTCCTGCGGCAACACCACCGTTGTAGCCAATGTTGAAGGCATCACATTCACCTTGGGCAACCATGTGCAAGCCATCAGCCAAGGCATCTTCCATGGCCTGGGCTATGTGATTGGGATGATCATCTCGGGGCACATACAATCTGTGTCCGGGCGTGCATGGGTATCGGTCCAAATAAACCACAGTGGTAGTTTTTTCATCTATCTGTTGGTTCCAGGGTGCTATGCCGGCCTGTTGTGCTTGTTCCAGTGTCATATTAATCTATCCAAAATTTAACTTCAGTCATTGCGCGATACTGTCCTGTGGTGGTGCTGATCGCACTTAATCTTAATTGTGTCCTGCGATCCAGTTGATTTACATATAAGGCTCGTACATAGCCAGTGGTCTGATTCTGCACTTGCAATGTTTTGTTAGTATATACGATGTTACCGCCCATGTCAACAGCAGTGGGTATCCGGGCTTGCACCGAACCAGACAAGACAACGGGCTTGACGCCAGCATACAGGGCCATGTCTCCGGCACGTCGAGCGTCACCAAATCTATATCCGGATTCGGCCCAGGCACCCCACATGTTGTCTACTCGAGTGATCAAGCCTGGTTGTATGTTGGTTGTGACATGCATGGCACTGGCCTGCGCACTGAATCCACCTCGGCGATATGTGATCACATTGTCCATGATGCCCGACCCGGTGATCTCACCCCAGGCGCCACCAAACGCTATCCAGGGATTGCTGTTTAAATAGGTGTATTGTGTGCCTACACTCCAGTTGCCTTTTGAATACCATCTGGGCACACCCACGGTGTATTGTTTGGCTTTGTTCAGACCCTGACCAGTGCTATCACGTCCGGCAAAATCACTGCCAAAGCGTAGATTGCCCACGGTGGTCAGGGTACCATTGACCAGGTATTCAGCATGGCTGGTCAGTTCGTGCTGATCCGTGTGGGTGGTATCATTGCCAAACGCATTGAGACCAGAGATATTCATGGGCTTGATGTTGGTGGCGAATACCCGACCTAGGCTGTCAGTGACCACAGCACTACCATCGCCGATGTTCAAGCCTGAGATATAACCACGTATGGGTGCCACGCCGCCAGTGGCCAAGGGCAAGCCCAAACTGCCAATTGGCTGGAATGCACGTTCTGGATCCAGCACATTCATACCAAACCACGTTGTTGAACTCTGTGCCAGCACTGTGTTGATCTGGCCATCGCTCATCCAAGGCCAGGCCTGTTTGATTGCTGCCGCAGTGGCCTGGGCATTGGCAGTGGTAGCACCCAGTTGGCTGAGATAGATGGCCTTTTGTTGAACACCTGCGCTGGTATAACTCACTGCTGTCGCCAAATACATTTTACCGTCGGGACCACGCACAAAAACCACACCATTGGCACCTGTTTCTGCACTGGCATTTATGGCTTTTTCCAACGTCAGGGCCTGTCCAAGAAAAGCG
>SXGQ01092339.1_pt1 | contig 20046 bp, 15 predicted proteins | sample 3178371 | NCBI WGS metagenome assembly SXGQ01 (sample SAMN11356859, study PRJNA531348) | freshwater metagenome | isolation source: freshwater sample F1-20 | place: China: Fuxian Lake, Yuxi | collected 2017-12-25 | reverse complement strand
TTGACTTCACCACTGATTTTTTGCCATTCTATTAGTGTTGACATACCTAAAAATAATTAAACCCTCCAATATGGAGGGTTTAATCTTGTATGTTTTGGTTTTAATTATTTGATTCCAAAAGCAGATTTCACTTTTGCTACATAATCCAGTTTCTCCCATGTGAAAAGTTCAACCTCAACCGTTTTCCTTCCGCCTCCTGGAACATCAAATGATTTTTTCACCACTTCATTTTTCCTTCCCATGTGTCCATATGCTGCAGTTTCCTGGTAGATGGGATTGCGAAGTTTGAGCCTGGTTTCAATGGCATAAGGTCTCATATCAAACAATGATTCAACTTTCTTTGCAATTTGTCCATCGGTCATCTTGACTTTGGCAGTCCCGTAAGTATCCACAAAGATACCCATTGGCTTTGCCACACCAATGGCGTAAGAAACCTGCACAAGCATTTCATCAGCAACACCAGCTGCAACCATGTTTTTGGCAATATGACGTGCTGCATAAGCTGCACTTCTGTCTACCTTGGAAGGATCTTTTCCGCTGAATGCCCCACCTCCGTGTGCACCTTTTCCTCCATAGGTGTCAACAATGATCTTTCTTCCAGTCAGTCCAGTGTCCCCATGCGGACCACCAATGACAAACTTTCCTGTTGGATTGATGTGATAGGTGATTTTATCGCTGAATAATTTTTGAACTTCTTTTTTGCATTTGGCTTTTACTCGAGGCATCACGATATTGATTACATCTTTTTTGATTTGATCAAGCATCTGCTTGTCATTTTTTGAAAAATCATCGTGTTGCGTTGAAACCACTACTGCATCAATTCGCATTGGTTTGTCATTGTCATCGTATTCAATGGTTACCTGGCTTTTTGCATCAGGACGCAAATAGGGCAACTTGCTGTTCTTTTCTCTGCGAATGGCAGCCAATTCAATTAATATTTTATGCGCGAGATCCAATGCCAGGGGCATGTAGTTCTCTGTTTCGTTGGTAGCATATCCAAACATCATACCCTGATCACCTGCTCCTTGGTCTTCTTTCTTCTTGCGCTCTACTCCTCTGTTGATATCAGCAGATTGTTCATGAATAGCTGAAAGAATTCCACAGGAATTGGCTTCAAACATGTATTCACTTTTGGTGTATCCAATTTTAGAAATAACATCACGTGCAATTTTTTGCACGTCCAATGTTGCCTTTGATTTTACTTCACCAGCAAGTACTACTTGTCCGGTTGTTACAAGGGTTTCACATGCAACTTTCGACATAGGATCGAATGCAAGAAAATTGTCAATCAAAGCATCAGAAATCTGATCAGCTACTTTATCTGGGTGTCCTTCGGATACACTTTCGGAAGTGAATAAATATGGCATGATTATTTTTTTTGCAAATGTATATATAAAATTAAAGCTTAGAGTATACCAGCCTTAATTTCATCCGTTGAGAGGGATGACTACCTCCACCTAATACGACAGCTCCACGACAAAGAGGATTTAAATAAAAGGAAGTCACCTGCGTCGAATAGGAAACCACATAAGGTGAATGAAGCTTCAGCGGATAGTTTGGATTGTTTCTGGTCAAAATACCCTGGATGTATCGTGTGATATTCATTGCATATTTGGCAACTGTCCTGCTTTTGGGATCCAGTGTTGTTTTTTTCATCCCTCCAAAGAATGTGGGATCATAAGTACCGCCTGGAAAACCATCTGCCGTAAAAGGCACAAATCTATTCGCAGCAGAATCAATTCCTTCCAGGTATAAAAAAGCAGGGGCTGAAAATATATCACCTCGTTTGCCTGATGTAATGACTTCCTCCATTGACATTTCTGCCAAATGAACAATCACATTGCCCTTCCTTTGTTTGAACGCATCGACAGCTTTCATGCTGATTTTTGCGAAGGTTCCTGGTGTAGATTGTATATAAACTAAACTGTCCGACTGTTTTTTGGAGATGATATTGCGGACCTCTGAATTATCATATGATCTTTTGATCTGGTTGATGGCACCACCTGGTTTCAAATTCTTGAAAGAAAATGTTTTGTAAGCGGTATCCAAGTCACCATTTTTTGTGTACCGGTAGTAAAACCTCAGATGCGTGGTGGTATCATCCATGTCAAACGTCATCAATGCATTGGCAGTATTCAGTTTTTGGGGGATGATGGCAAATCCTTTTAGGTAGTTTCTAAAAAGGGAATCACTCTTCAAAGGACCTTTGGCGAAACCTGTATCAAATGAAATCAGCGACCTTCCAAAAACTGCTTTTAATGAAATGCGCAGCTGGTCTTTGGTATTGAAGGTGCCGAGATACAAAGAATCATTCAAAACAGAGGGAGCAAATTTTGTTGAACCCAGTAACTCTCCGTAAGCAACAGAGGATGAAAGCGGATAAGCAGAATCTGGACGAATAAAATCAGTTGCTCTGTATACATCTACACCCTGCACACCATTGGTATCTCCGTATGTACTCCTGTATTTCAAAGTAAGTATGACTGAGTCAAGGTAGAGGCTGTCAGGTACATTTTGAAACTGGAAGGGATATTCGGAAGGTTTCATCTCACAAAATATAGAGGCAGTGGTGGAACCGAATACAGGATCATTGGAAAGCTGTCCCAACACAAAATCACCTACATCGCCATAAATATCTCTGGTAACTTTTGGAAGAAGAGAATCCGGGGTGAAATCACCTTGAACTGACACACTCAGGGTGGTATCAAAAGTATTCACATTGTCAATATCAGGAAGAAGGTCCACACCAATGTCAGTATTCTTTACTTTGGTGCAGCCAATTGAAACGATCAGGATGAAAAGAGGGAAAAAAGCTTTCAACAAACGCTGTAAACTCACGTAATTTTTTTTAGTACTGCTAAGGTTTAATCACTTGTTTGCAAGGTCGCTATACAATTGTAAATACTCTGTTAAATCAGAACCTTCATTGTAAGGAATCACCTTCTTGCCCTTCACCTTGGAGAAAGACTCCAATAGTTTCTTATCAACTTCTGCATCTCCAAAAGAAATGGCATCTGCATAAGAAGCACCACCTTTGAACATGGCAAGGTTGTTGGCTTCTTTGAAGGGTTCGATGTCCTTCTCTTTGATGGCAGCACTGATTAGACATTGTTTGATAAAATCGTTCCCCAACTTTTGTTTGAAAGTTGTTTGACCGATGGTAAATATCACTTTGCTGTTGCTGAAAACAGGTTCTTTTTTATAAGCAGTCTTCAAAAACATAGGAATCAATCCAGTCATCCATCCACTGCAATGTATGATATCTGGGGGCCAGCCAAATTTCTTAACTGTCTCCAAGGCACCCTTGCAAAAGAAAATAGATCTTACCCCATTGTCATTGTACCACTCTTCATTTTCATCATGAAAAACATATTTCCTTTTAAACATGTCTTCATTGTCAAGAAAATAAACCTGCAAACGCGCATTTGGCAGTGAAGCCACTTTGATCTGCAGCGGAAAATCATCATTTTCTATTGAGATATTGATGCCGGAAAGCCTAACTACCTCATGAAGCCTGTGACGTCTTTCATTGATTGTCCCAAATCTTGGCATGATACACCTGACCTCAAAAGCCGTATCATTTGCTTTTATTGCCAGCTTGCTAACGATTTCTGAGAATGCAGTCAGCTCCAAATAGGGCGACATCTCATTGGCAATAAATAAAATTCTCTTTTTACTCACCATGTATAGGCTTTAGGGGAACATTTTAAATGACTGCAAAGATATGAAAAATTGCCAATTGGCAGCTGCTTAAGCTGAAAGCATGCACTGAGTTGGATTATGCAAAGAAAAGATTATCAACTCTTTAAATATCATATGTCTTAACTTCACCTTTAAATTAAATTCATGATTCAAAGAGTAAAAACAATTTCCAAGTTCTTGCTCTTTTTTGCTTTGGGAATGTTCTTGCTCTGGCTCACGACCAAATCTTTTGGGGAAAAAGAAATTCTGGAACTTAAAAACCTCATCAAAAACGCCGACGTACAAGTTGTAGCCATCAGCACCATTATCTTATTATTTAGTCATTATATACGTGCATTGAGATGGAAAATGATGATTGTACCACTGGGTAGCATCCCAAAGTCCTCCAATGTTTTTTTTGCCGTGCTGGCAGGATATTTTTTCAACCTGCTCTTCCCCCGACTTGGAGAAGTCATGAAATGCACCTTTCTCAGCAAGTACGAAAAAGTTCCTGTTGATAAATTAATAGGCACCATGGTTGCAGAAAGGCTCGTTGATATGATATGCCTGATCATGGTCATCCTGGCCACAATTTTATCACAGATTGAACGGGTTGGAAACTATGCAGGCGAATTGGGAAATCTGCTCCGGGCTAAATTGAATATTACACCTGCAACCTGGGGGTTGCTCGTTCTTTGCTTGGCTGCGCTGGTCTATTTGATAAGTAAGCTATTCAAGGTTTCAAAGAATCATCCAAAACTCTTCAAATTGATAGCATTGATCAAGGGAATGATTGAAGGATTGCTGACCATTCGAAAAGTCAAGAATTTCCCCCTTTACTTGCTGTATACCCTATCAATTTGGGTTTGCTACCTCGCAAGCATTCGAATCGGATTTTATGGAATGGAAGAACTGAAAATCCTGGGGTGGATACCTTCATTGAGCATATTGACTTTTGGAAGCTTTGCAATGATTGCCACACAGGGTGGCATTGGCGCGTATCAACTGGCTGTGCAAAAAACCCTGATGCTGTATGGCATCAACGAGGTAACAGGACTGGCATTTGGCTGGTTGTTATGGCTGGTGCAGACATTGATCCTTTTCCTTGTAGGCCCCATTTCTGTTTTGTTATTGTTTATCCTTAACAAAAAGAACTCAACCCGCCAAGCTTAAAAGATTGATAAATTTTTGAATTACCTGCTCATCTTTTCAATTAGAATTTACGAATCATTAAATTGCCATTGAATTTTTGAATATGAAAAATATTTCGGTATCGCTCTGCATGTTGTTTTCTTTTATCAGTACCGCCATGTCACAAGAGTATTACAAGGGCTGGCATCACGGCGATCTTGATTCCAATGGAGTATACGGAACATCAACAGAAAGAGCATACAAGGAATTGCTGAAAATAAATCCTCCGAAGAAGAAAATTATAGTAGCTGTAATAGATTCAGGGATTGACACAGCACATGAAGATTTAAAACCTGTACTCTGGGTAAACAAAAAAGAAATTCCAAACAACGGAATAGATGACGATAAAAATGGATACAAAGACGATGTCCATGGGTGGAACTTTATTGGTGGAAGAGACGGAAGAAATGTAGGAAAGGATAGTTACGAAGGCGCACGACTCTATTACCGACTCAAAAAAGTTTTTGGAACAGACACGGTCAACGAAAAAAGTCTGGATGAAGAAAAAGCTACACAATACAAGCTATATAAAAAAGTTGCAGCCCAGCTTGAGAACCAAGCCAAAGAGGCATCCATGTATGTAATGATTTTGAAAGATATTGTTGCGAAAATTCCTGCTGCTGACAGCCTGCTCAGGATTGCAATGTCCAAAACAAGTTACACAGGTGATGAATTACAAAACTTTAAAATTAATGATGCCCAGGTAAGCAAAGCAAAATCAACCATGCTGGGACTGTTTCAACAAACCAGGCAAATGGAAAGCTCGAATGTTGTACTGATTGGTGAATTGATGCAGTTCTATGAAGGTGAGAAATCAAAAATAGATGCACTGGAAAAAGAACCTCCCCATTACCGGGATGATATTGTGAAAGATAATTATGGTGATCTAAACGATAGATTTTATGGAAACAATGATGTCATGGGAACCGATGCGTCACATGGTACCCATGTTGCCGGCATCATAGGAGCTGTCAGAGGAAATGATAAAGGAATTGATGGAATCGCCAATCATGTTCAAATCATGCCTATCAGAGCTGTTCCGGATGGCGATGAGCATGACAAAGACATTGCCAATGCCATTCGTTATGCAGTTGACAACGGCGCACTGATTATCAACATGAGTTTTGGAAAAAGTTTTTCACCAGAAAAAAAATGGGTAGATGAAGCCGTTCAATATGCTGAATCAAAAGGTGTTTTGCTGGTTCATGCTGCAGGCAATGATGCAAAAAATATTGATACGGATGATAATTTTCCCTCCAGAAATTTCAACAATGATACATTGAAAGTTTTTTCCAACTGGATCACAGTTGGTGCAAGTGGAGCAACAGCCAATGAGATCGCAGCTCCATTCAGCAATTTCGGCAAGAGAGAAGTCAACCTATTTGCTCCAGGCGTAAAAATATACTCTACCATTCCTGGTGGCAATGCCTACGGAGAAAAAGATGGAACCAGCATGGCAGCCCCAGTCGTTTCCGGTATTGCTGCACTCTTGCTCTCCTATCATCCAGATATTTCAGCCAAACAACTGATTGAAATACTGGAACAGTCATCTAAAAAAATCAATACCACATTTCCCAAACCAGGTGCTCAAGAAGAAATCACGCTGTCTGATTTAAGCATCACTGGAGCAATTGTAAATACTTATGATGCGTTGAAATTGGCATCAAAGGTGAAGGGCGAAAGAAAAATTGCCAACCCACCTCCAGTAAAAAAGAAAAATAATTGATTAGGCTGATTTTCTTACCAATACACCCTGCCCAATCATATCAGAAACAACCTTGGTAGTTTCATTGATGTAAACATCTTTTGATATATTGGATATCCACTGTTTTCTTCTTTCAAACTTATCTTGATCGGCAGCCAATCTTGTACTGTCAGAAGGTAAAATAGTAACCTGCAATTTGCTGATTGCCTTGGCAGCATCATCAATTTTTTTATAGGCATCTCTTATTTTCTTTTGCTCATCTCTGTATTTAATTAAATTCATTGAATACATCCGTTGATTCATTTTTTCGGTCCAAGCAGATGATTCTTTGATGGCATTGAAAATTGGATTTGATGTTACCCTGTTCATGCTTTTTTGGAGCACCATATTCGTTTCATATGAGGGGCCAGCCATTGGATAGGAAGCTTTTTGAATTTCATCCCAGGGCAATGCATCGGGATTGTCCTTCTCTCTGTATTTTAAATTTTCATACTGGTCAGGTAGAATGATATTGGGCGTAACTCCTTTCAGTTGTGTTGACCCTCCATTGATTCTATAAAATTTTTGCAAGGTTAATTTAAGTGTACCAATCTCACCAATATCCTTGGTGAACATGCCATTGCCTTGATCCAATCCGATATTTCTCTGAACAGTCCCCTTCCCATAAGTCGAACTGCTGCCAATGACAATCCCTCTTCCATAATCTTGAATAGCTGCAGCAAAAATTTCAGAAGCAGAAGCTGAAAATTCATTGACCATCACTGCAAGTGGGCCATCATATAACACTGATCTATCGCGGTCTCTGAGGACTGAAGGATTTCCTTCACGGTCTTTCACCTGAACAATGGGGCCTTCAGGAATAAAGAAGCCAACCATCTGCACGACATCGTACAATGAACCGCCACCATTGTTTCTCAAGTCCATGACAAGTCCATCGACTTGCTGTTCTTTCAGCTTGATGATTTCTTTCGCAACATCTTGTGAACATCTTGCCCCATTGGGTCTCTCCCAATCGGCATAAAATTCAGGAAGAAAAATATATCCGATCTTTTTCCCCCCTTCTTCTATAACTGCACTCTTGGCATAGGTTTCATCCAACTCTACCTCTTCGCGTATCATGGATACTATTTTAATTGTTCCATCCGCTTTTTTGATGGTGAGACGTACTTCCGTTCCTTTTTTACCACGAATCAATTTAACAGCATCAGCACTTTCATAACCAGCAAGGTCTACAGGTGCATCATTGCCCTGTGCTACTTTTAAAACCTGATCTCCCACTGCGATTTGCTGTGACTTCCACGCGGGTAGCCCGGCTACAATGGTTGCAATTTTAATTGATCCATTTTCATCATTTCGCAGAGATGCGCCAATCCCAAAAAACCTTCCGCTCATTTGTTCATCAAACGATCTTTTTTCCAATGGAGGAAAAAAAGTAGTGTGTGGATCCATGTATTCAGTCACGGTATTGACCAGTAAATCAAATCGTTCGTTCTCTTTTGTTTTAGAAATCATTCTGTCGAAGTTCCTGGAGATCAGTAGTCTTACCTTTTCACGTGCTTCTTTCTCCAGCACTGCATCTGATTTGTATGCCGTATCTCCTTTTTTCAATAGGTCCCGGGCATCCAAAAGATCAGCATATCTTTCGAGCACCATGAACTTCATTCTTTTCTTCCACGTGTCTTTGCGCAATGCATCTGTTTTGGGGAAATCCAATTTGGCAGGATCAAGCAAGATGGTTTCGTCCTGATTGAAGACAAAAGCTGTTTGCAACAAGGAGGGATAGAAAGCGTTGACCTCATTGATGCGCTTGAGATAAATCTGTTCTACCGCATAGAAGAATTGTATAGGAGCACCATGAAGCTCATTGTCAATCAAAGTTTCAAACTTTTTTAGGTCACGGATATCAGTTGCCAAAAAAAGATCTTTGCTTGGATCCAGTGCTTCTATGTATTTTTTGAAAATATTCTTGGAGAATTCATCATCGATTTTCTTGGGACTGTAATGCGCAACCTCAAGCATTTCTGCCACCTGGGTAAATATGACCTGATATTTATCAGGTGGATTGATCAAACGGGTGGATCCAAAGGCAATGAGAAATCCGGCCAATACAAATACAACCACAAGGGGCAACGATCTTCTGCTGAACATATTTTTAATGAATTGGTTAGGCATCTTCAAATGTAAAACATTTAATAGGCCTGAAAAAGAGGAAATGGAATTGATGAATGAAAGAAATGTTAAGAATAAGGAGGGAGGAAGATGGGGCTCGAACCCACGACCTTCTGAACCACAATCAGATGCTCTAACCAGCTGAGCTACATCCTCCGTATTGTGAAGTATGCAAAATTATGACAATTGTTTTCTTTGCCAAAATACATTTTGAATGGATGGTAAAAAATTACCTTTGCAGAAATTTAGCGCAGCATGAACTACTCGCTCGTATTGATACCCCTGATTTCTGCTTTTATTGGATGGTTCACGAATTGGATTGCTATCAAAATGCTTTTTCATCCCAGAGAACCCAAAAAGATTTTAGGACTTACCTTCCAGGGTATTTTCCCCAAACGCCAACAACAATTTGCAGAAAAACTGGGCAAATTGGTCAGTACAGAGCTGCTTTCCTTCAGCGATATTGAAGAAAAAATAACTTCCCCTCAAAACGTCGAAAAACTCATGCCTTTTGTAGAGGCCAAGGTGGACGAATTTCTACGTGTTAAATTAAATGACGCATTTCCCATCATCTCCATGTTTATTGGAGAAAATACCATTCAGCAATTAAAGGGAATTTTTATGCAGGAATTGCAGGTCATTTTTCCTGAGGTCATCAACAAACATGTCAAGCAACTCCAGTCACAACTTGATTTGGAAAAAATTGTATCAGAAAAAGTCGCTGGCTTCTCAAGTGATAAACTGGAGCAAATTTTAAACCAAATCATGTCCAAGGAATTCAGATTCGTCGAAATCATAGGCGGTATCCTGGGATTCATCATAGGATTGCTTCAAATTCTGCTTACAACAATTACTGCATAAATCTGTTATTGGATTTGTTTTAACATTTATTCCTCACTCTTCACGAAGGAATGAATGAAACACGACATCTAAAATGCAATAAATGACACGCATGACCAAGATATTAGGACTTTTACTTATTTGCTCCCTTTCATACAGCTTTGCCCAACCGCCGTCCGGAGTACGAGGAGGCGGATTCTCTGCCAGCGGACGATTTTACGGAAGAATTGTTGATGGAAATACCAATAAGGGAATCGATGCATCATCTGTTCAATTGACTCAAATAAAAGTCAATCCCCAAACAAAAGAAAAATCAGAAACCATCATTTCAGGTCAATTGACTAAATCCAATGGCGATTTTAGTCTAGAAAACCTGCCAACCAGCGGGGAAATGAAATTGAAGATCACGGCCATTGGATATTTGAGCCTGGAAAAATCAGTTAAATTTCAAGCTCCCAACTTTGATTTAGATCTCGGAAATATCAAGCTGGAGCAAGATGCAAAACAATTGGAAGAAATCAAGGTGGTGGCAACAAAACCATTCATGCAAATGGGTGTTGACAGAAAAATATTCAATGTTGAAAGAAACCTGGTCTCTACAGGACAAACCGCCACGGAATTGATGAAAAATATTCCCGGTGTAGATGTAGACATTGACGGCAACGTTTCTTTGAGAAATGCCTCCCCAACAATATTTGTAGATGGCAGACCAACAAACTTATCATTGGATCAAATTCCATCTGATGCCATTCAAAGTGTAGAGTTGATCACCAATCCATCTGCCAAATACGACGCATCTGGTGGAACCGCAGGTATTATCAATATTATTTTGAAGAAAAACAGAAAAGCTGGTTACAACGGAAACCTAAGAACAGGTATTGATACAAGAGCCATGCCAAATTTTGGCGGCGACCTGAACGTGAAGCAAGACAAAGTGAACTTTTTTATCAGCTCCATGTACAACAAAAGAAAATCAATCGGTACTGGTGAATCTGTAAGAGATGAATTTTTTTATACGCCTACCATACGATACACACAGAACAACAACCCCATCAGCAATGGCTTCTTCAACTTTAACCGTGCTGGATTAGACTACTTTATCGATAACAGAAATACCATCACGCTTGCGGGAAATTTTGTACAAGGCAAATTTGGAAATACTGATCTGCTCGCTATTCAAACAGACACCCTCTATTCATCAGGAGTGAAGTCCATTTTTTCTGAACGGGTCACTGATTTTGAAGGAAGATTCAAAAACTATGGTGCTACCGTTGGATTTAAACACCTGTTTGCAAAGCCGGGAAAAGAATTGACTGCTGATTTAAATTTGAACAACAGCAACAACAGCAATGGAGGTGGATTCAACACACAATATTTTGATGTAAACAGAATCGCCAAAGGCAATCCGATCAAACAGGCACAGGAAGGAAAAGGTTCCAATACTTTTTACACTGCACAGATGGACTTCTCCAATCCACTCAGTGCTCAATCTAAAATTGAGATGGGTGCAAGAGTTGCTGTAAGGGATTTTCAAAGCGAAAACTTGAATTATATCAATGGACTGCCGATATTCTCTTTGAATGCCAATTACAAATTCAACGACCGTGTGTTGGCAGCATACACCACTTATTCAAATGTTGTAGGCAAAAAAACCAATTACCAGGTTGGATTGAGGGTTGAAAATTCCAAATACTCTGGAACGCTGTTGACCAATGGCAAAGGTTTTTCAAACAGCTATCCTTTCAGCTTGTTTCCAAGTTTGAATTTTACACATCAGATATCACAATCACAAGACTTGCAATTCAGTTATGCCAGAAAAATAAACAGGCCGAATTTCTTTCAAATTCTTCCTTTTATAGATTATACAGATTCTTTGAACATCAACAGAGGCAATCCAGATTTGGTTCCTGAATTCACCAATTCAATGGAATTGAATTACCAGATTTCCATGAAAGGCAATCATGGCTTGTTCTTCTCAGGATACTATAAACAAACTGATAACTTAATAACAAGATTCCAAGTCAAAGAGGCCAGCACAGTGTCTAACAAAGATGTATTGATCAATACCTATATCAATGCAAACAATAGCCGGGCGTATGGACTTGAATTGACTTCAAGAAATCCAATTACAAAGTGGTTAGAAACAACCACCAACTTAAATATGTTCAATTCAAGCATCAACAGCTCCAACCTTCAGGTTGATCTCAACAATTCATTGTGGAGTTTCTTTGGTAAAATAAATATGAACATCAAATTGCCTTCGAGCTTCACTCTTCAACTGACAAGTGAATACCGCAGCAAATCAATACTCCCACAAAACAATGGTGGAGGTGGTGGAAGAGGTGGTGGTGGCTCGATGGGCGGCGGTGGTGGAGGCTGGGGCGGATTTACCCAGACCACGGCACAAGGTTATGTGATGCCTAACTATGGATTTGAATTTGCCCTGAGAAAAGATTTTCTAAAAGAGAAAAGAGCTTCACTCACCTTCAGCATGAATGATATGTTCAAAACCAAAGTATTTGGATCTTACTCCTCTTCACAATATTTCACACAAACAAACAGCAGAAGAAGAGATTGGCAAGTGCTGAGAGTCAACTTTAGCTATCGATTTGGCAAAGTAGATGCCAGTTTGTTCAAAAGAAAAAATACGAAGGCTGGTGCCGACGGAATGCAGGAAGGAATGAATATGCAACAATAAATTGAAAGCCGCTGCAAAGCGGCTTTTTTTATTCTCTTTTTCCAACCAGCATCGGAACAAATGAAAATTGATCAAATTTTTCTTCTATCAGACTGCCATCAGCCATTTTGGTTATTCGATGCATCCGCTGCATTGCATCCTCATCCAATGGAAGCACCATCATTCCGCCAGGCTTTAATTGGGCAATGAGTTTATCAGGAACAAATGGAGCAGCTGCAGTAATCAGCACCTTATCGAAAGGTGAATATGTAGGAAGCCCCTCGAATCCATCTCCGTAAAACATCTGGAGAGTTGGATATTTTTTCAGATAGGTAAATTCTTTATTTGCTTCGTATAATTTTTTTTGACGTTCGATGGTATAGACTTTGGCTTTTAATTCAGCCAATACAGAAGCCTGATAACCACTCCCTGTTCCCACCTCTAATATTTTTTCGAATGGTTTCACTTGAAGCAGCTGTGTCTGATATGCAACAGTATAAGGCTGAGAAATCGTTTGATCTTGACCAATGGGAAAAGCCCTGTCCTCGTATGCTTGCTTTTCAAAAGCAGAATCGAGAAAAAAATGTCGTGGTACACCCAGAATGGCTTGCAAGACTGCCTGATCGGTAATGCCTTTTTCCTTGATTTGATCAACCAATTTTTTCCGCAACCCTTTATGCAAATAACTATCCTCAGTTGTTCTCATGTATCAATCCTTGGTCACTCAGTTTAATTCAAGATCTTGAATGATGGCCTGGATTTTATTACCTGCCAATTTCCAGGCATGATCAAAACTGTCTGATTTCTCAAATTTTTCCTGAACGCTGAAATAAAATTTTATTTTCGGCTCTGTTCCCGACGGTCTTGCACTCACCTTGCTTCCATCTTCCAAAACAAATTGAAGCACGTTGCTTTTGGGAAGATCGATGCCACATACCTGTCCATTGTTCAGGTCTTTTGCTTCTCTTTTTTCATAATCATAAAGACCAATTACTTTAACACCCCCCAATGTGGATGGTGGAGCGGAGCGATACTTTTCCATCATGGCAGCAATCTGAGCCTGTCCATCCCTTCCCTTTTTAGTAATTGAAATCAAATGTTCTCTGAATAACCCGTAAGATTGATACAATTCAATCAATTTTGAAAAAAGTGTTTTACCTGCTTCCTTTTCATATGCTGCCATTTCACATAAAATGGCAACCGCGCTTACTGCATCCTTGTCTCTCAATTGATCACCAATCATGAGTCCGTAAGACTCTTCCCCTCCTATCACATAATTTTCTGTGGATTCTTTTGACTTGATCAATTCAGCAATCCACTTAAATCCGGTGAGTACACTGTAACAGTTGATATTGTTTTTTGATGCGATGATGTCTATCATATCGGTGGTAACAATTGTTTTGACCACCATGTCATTTTCTTTCGCGATGCCTTTTTGCTTTCTTGCTTCAATCATATAATTGAAGGCAAGCACTGCTGTTTGGTTGCCGTTCATCAGCACCCAGTTGCCATGGTGATCCTTCACCCCTATTCCAACTCGATCAGCATCAGGATCTGTACCCAGTAAAATGTCTGCATCGATTTCCGCTGCTTTTATAAGCCCCAAGCTCATGGCTTCGCTTTCCTCTGGATTCGGGTAGACCACTGTCGGGAAGTTGCCATTGGGCTCGATTTGTTCATCCACCAACACAATATTCTCAAATCCATAGGCACTCAATACCCTTGGCACCATGGTGATGCCCGTTCCATGAATCGGCGTATATACAATTTTAAGATCTTTCTGTTTTTTGATCACATCCGGATAAACACTTAAGCTTTTAACCATGTCAACATATGCTTTATCCATTTCCTCGCCGATGAGATGGACATTCTGTTCTCCACTTTTCCATTTCACATCATCCACACTGGCAATTTTCTCCACTTCAACAATGACATTTTTATCGTGTGGAGGAACCAGTTGTCCACCGTCGTTGAAATAGGCTTTGTAACCATTGTATTCCTTCGGATTGTGAGATGCAGTGCATACAACACCTCCATGACATGCCTTGTGGCGGATGGTGAAGGACAATTCAGGCGTTGGACGCAGCGCTTCGAAAAGAAATACTTGGATGCCATTGGCAGCCATGACGTTGGCAGTGATTTCAGCAAAATGGCGACTGTTGTTGCGGCTGTCATGTGCTACAGCTACACGCAACTGTTGCCGGGGAAACATTTTTATCAGGTAGTTGGCGAATCCCTGGGTTGCCATGCCCACGGTATATTGATTGATTCTATTTGTTCCAACTCCCATGACTCCACGGAGTCCGCCCGTACCAAATTCCAGGTTTTTATAAAAGGCATCTGCCAATTCATTTGGTTGTTCGGTTTGCAAGCGACGTATTTCGGATTTTGTAGCTTCATCGTAGTTTCCATTCAACCATTGATCAACCTTGAGTGCAATTGCCTGTTCCATATCTTGATTTTAGCAAAAATAACAATTGAGTATGATAAGATTATTCTAAATACGCTCCTTGCAAAATCCCATCCTTGAATACAACTGAAATATGATCTTCCAGGGTTGTGGCCAATGAAACCCCCACGTAATCTACATGCAATGGATAAGTTTTATAACTTCTTTCAACCAGGGTTGCAGTTTGGATCTGATTCGGAGACAAGGCCAATAGAGGATGTATTGCATGAAGCATGGCTTTACCGCTGTTTACCACATCATCTACAATCAGTACATTTTTGCTTGTATAGCGCACCCCAGCATCAAGCTTGCAGTCAATTGGATTCGATTTGTCCAGCTCTATCGCGGAAAGTTCTATTTGGAAAGAGGAAATTTCCTGCAGAATTTTTTTCAGTTCCAGGGCCAGCAGGTATCCGTTCTCCTTGATCCCTGCAATATGAATAGAGTTGAGATGGGTATTTCGCTCTAATATCTGAAATGCAATGCGCCTCAATTTCATGTGCGCCTTTTCTGCGGTGAGTATATATTTCTTATTCATTTTGACATTGTTTTAAATGATACATCGTGTAATTTAGCATAACTAATTTTTTGCATGGAAATTTTCCAACAAATTCTTTTTGGAATTATACTTGTAACCGCTGTTTATTTCTTTTCAAAAAGAATGGCACTGATTAAAAAGCTCATTCTGCTGGGCAAAGCAGAGGATTTGCATGATCAACCCATGAAAAGGTGGAAAAATGTTGCTTTGCTGGCACTGGGTCAAAAAAAAATGTTTAAAAATCCAACAGTTGCCTTGCTGCATTTGCTGGTGTATGCAGGATTCATCATCATCAATATTGAGATGATTGAAATCGTGATGGATGGTCTCTTTGGCACACATCGGTTTTTGTTGGGAATGCTCCCCTATTATTATTCCTTTCTCATCAATTCATTTGAAATACTTGCAGCACTTGTAATTTTCGCATGTGTAATTTTCCTGGTCCGCAGAAATCTGATACATGTAAAACGACTTTGGTCGAATGAACTGACAGGCTGGCCCTCCAAAGACGCAAACATCATACTTCTTGTGGAGATTGTACTGATGATGCTCTTTTTAAAAATGAATGCTGCAGATAGCTTACTGCAATTAAAAGGTATTGAGCCATATGCCAATCATTCAACAGGAGTATTTTATATTTCTTCTTTGCTTCATCCTTTGATGGATCGTTTTTCAATTGAAACATTGCTGCTCACTGAAAGAATTTGCTGGTGGATGCACATTCTTGGTGTATTGGCATTTCTGAATTACCTGTCATGGTCAAAACACCTGCACATCATACTTGCTTTCCCCAATGCTTATTTTTCCAGGTTGGAGCCAAATGGAAAAATAAAAAACATGCCTGCGGTTCAAAACGAGGTATTGTATGCCTTTCAACCGGAATCAGCCCCAGCAGCATCAAGCGATCCATCCCCCAGTTCTTTTGGAGCAAAGGATGTCAATGATTTGTCTTGGAAAAATTTGCTTGATGCATTCAGTTGCACTGAATGTGGAAGATGCACCGCTGCATGTCCGGCCAACCAAACAGGAAAGATGCTTTCCCCCAGAAGAATTATGATGGCGACACGTGACAGAGCGGAGGAAATCGGTTCTAAAATCAATCAGCAAATTGAATGGAGGTCAGACAACCGCTCTTTATTATATGATTATATATCAGAGGAAGAGATTCGGGCCTGCACCACTTGCAATGCCTGTGTGGAAGCCTGTCCCGTCAGCATCAATCCACTTGATATCATTGTTGAATTGAGAAGATACCTGATCATGGAAAAAAGTTCATCCCCGCAGGAATGGACTTCCATGTTTGGAAATATTGAAAACAATTTTGCACCCTGGAAATTTTCACCCGATCAAAGAATAAACTGGACAAAAGAATCAACATGAAAGTTCCCATTTGGTCAGAAGAAGTGAGCAAAGGCAATCAACCTGAAATTCTTTTTTGGGTAGGATGCGCTGGAAGTTTTGATGCAAGAGCTCAATCCATCACAAAAGCATTCATCACCATTTTAAACAAGGTTGGGATTTCATACGCTATTTTGGGTACAGAGGAAATGTGCACAGGAGATCCTGCAAGAAGAGCCGGAAATGAATTCCAATTTCAAATGATGGCCTACCAAAATATTCAATTGCTCAATGGCTATCAGGTCAAGAAAATTGTAACTGCCTGTCCGCACTGCTTCAATACGTTGAAGAATGAATACCCAGAGCTCGGTGGACATTTTGAAGTGATTCACCACAGCACCATGCTGCAGCAAATGATTGATGAGGGTAAAATCGTACTCAACGAGAACGGCGCATTCAAAGGGAAGAAAATTACCTTTCACGACTCGTGTTATTTGGGCAGGAGCAATCAAATTTATGATGCTCCCCGATCTGTCATCGAAGCCTTGGATGCATCACTGGTGGAAATGAAACGTTGCAAGAGCAATGGACTTTGCTGTGGTGCCGGTGGTGCACAAATGTTCAAAGAAGAAGAAAAAGGAAACAACAGGATCAATTTGGAAAGAACATCGGATGTGCTTGAGACAGGTGCATCTGTGGTGGCATCTGCATGCCCATTTTGCAATACAATGCTGACAGACGGTATCAAGTTGAATGAAAAACAGGAGGAGATCAAAGTACTGGATATCGCTGAATTGATCGCACAATCTATCTAACATGAACTTATCATATTCACATTTATTGCCTTCGGATTTCAGTGACGATTCAAGAATTTGGATATACCAATCCAACAGATTGTTCTCTATTGGAGAGGCAATGGAAATTGAAAAAATACTGGACCAATTTGCAGGCGAATGGAAGTCTCACGGAACTCCGGTAAAAGGATTCGGAACCCTTTTTTTTGGCCAGTTCATCATTTTAATGGCAGATGAAGCGCAAACTGGCGTCAGTGGATGCAGCACAGACAGTTCAGTAAGAACGATCAAAATGATTGAATCTTCTATGAAAGTCCCGCTTTTTGAAAGAACGAATATTGCCTTTGTGGTAAAAGAAAAAATAGAAATCCTTCCATTGGCGCAGGTTCAATATGCAGTTGAGAAAGGATTCATCGATGAAAACACCCTGTTTTTCGACAATACCATTCAAACCAAAAAGGATTTTCTTGTAAACTGGATCATCCCAATGGGTAAATCCTGGTTAGGAAAACGTTTTCTGCCACAAAATTAACAGATGACAATTTGTCACTTTGCTCGATTTCATTAATTTTGCAAAATGTTTGAGATAGAACAAAAAGTGATGGACGAATCCCGCCAGGGAGAAGCATATCAGGGTAATTTGGATACCCTTTCTGCTTCGAACAAGCACTTCTATATCGAAAGTTATGGCTGTCAGATGAATTTCAGTGACAGCGAAATCATTGCTTCCATACTACAGACAAGCGGGTTCGGCTCGACCAAAGATGTGGAACAGGCTAATTTGATTCTGTTGAACACTTGTTCCATCAGAGAAAAAGCAGAGCAGACCATTAGAAAGCGTCTGACAGAATTCAAAAAAATCAAACGCAAAAATCCTTCTCTGCTCATTGGAGTGTTGGGCTGTATGGCAGAACGACTCAAAAGCAAACTGCTTGAAGAAGAAAAGCTGGTGGATATTGTGGTTGGTCCGGATGCCTACCGCACGCTTCCACAACTGATCGAAGAAGCGGATACGGGTGCGAAGGCTGTAAATGTACTGCTGAGCAGAGAAGAGACCTATGCAGACATTGCTCCTGTAAGAATCAACTCAAATGGAATTACTGCCTTCGTCAGCATTATGCGTGGCTGTAACAACATGTGTGCTTTCTGTGTGGTACCCTTCACCAGAGGAAGAGAGAGAAGCAGAGAATATATATCCGTTGTTAATGAGTGCAGAGATTTATATGACCGGGGATTTAAAGAAGTGACGCTGCTTGGTCAAAATGTGGACAGTTATTATTGGGTCGACCCCATCACCAATCATGCAGTTGATTTTGCCATGTTGCTCGAGCAAGTGGCATTGATCAGTCCAGCATTGCGTGTACGATTCAGCACTTCACATCCTAAAGACATTACAGAAAAAGTACTGCAGACGATGAAGGCATATAACAATATATGCAAGTATATTCATTTGCCCTTGCAAAGTGGATCAACCAGGATCCTGCAATTAATGAACAGAACATACACGAGAGAATGGTACTTGTCCAAAGTGAAAAGGATCCGTGAAACAATGCCTGATTGTGCCATCAGTGCTGATGTCATTGCTGGATTTTGTACAGAGGATGACCAAGATCATTTGGATACACTGGATGTGATGCGTATTTCGATGTACGAATACAGTTACATGTTTGCATATTCTGAAAGACCTGGCACCTTGGCAGCGAAAAGATACAAAGACGATGTGCCGGATGAAGTCAAAAAGAAAAGGCTGGCGGAGATTGTCTCTCTTCAAAACAAACTTTCATTTGAGAGCAATCAAAAAGATATAGGCAAAAAAGTGGAGGTGCTTATTGAAGGAGATTCCAGAAAAAGCAATCTTCAATGGATGGGAAGAAACAGCCAAAACAAAGTAGTAGTTTTTGACAAATCAGATACATCTCTCCAACCAGGGGATTATGCATGGATAGAAGTAACCGATTGTACGCAGGGAACCCTTCTTGGTGAATTGGTGTCTTAAAAGAAAACAACTATGGACTTACAATCTTTAAAAAATAGATTTGGCATCATTGGCAATTCACCTGCACTGAATTATGCGTTGCAAGTGGCATCACAGGTAGCCAATACAGATTTAACTGTTTTAATCGTTGGGGAAAGTGGCGTAGGTAAAGAAATATTTTCACAGATCATTCATGCCCTCTCACCCAGAAAACACAATCCTTTTATTGCAGTAAACTGTGGTGCAATACCAGAAGGAACGATTGATTCCGAATTATTCGGTCATGAGAAAGGTTCATTTACAGGTGCAGTTGACGCAAGGAAGGGATATTTTGAGACGGTAAATGGTGGCACTCTGTTCATGGATGAAATTGGAGAGATGCCACTTGGTACACAAGCGCGCCTCTTGCGTGTACTGGAAAATTCAGAGTTCATTCGAGTGGGATCTTCCAAGGTTCAAAAGACCGATGTAAGGGTCATTGCTGCAACAAACAAGGATTTGCTGATTGCAACGCAAGACAATAAATTCAGAGAAGATTTGTATTACCGATTGAATACGGTTCCGATCAGGGTCCCCTCGTTGAGAGAACGAAAAGAGGACATCATATTATTGTTCAGAAAGTTTGCAGTTGATTTTGCAGAGAAATACAGAACCAGTCCTATTCAACTCACCGAAGAAGCCAAACAGAT
>SXGQ01433502.1_pt1 | contig 20049 bp, 15 predicted proteins | sample 3178371 | NCBI WGS metagenome assembly SXGQ01 (sample SAMN11356859, study PRJNA531348) | freshwater metagenome | isolation source: freshwater sample F1-20 | place: China: Fuxian Lake, Yuxi | collected 2017-12-25 | reverse complement strand
TATATTAGGCCCAACTTGGCCCTGCACTTGTTTTAGCGGACCTTGCCAAGTAGTGCCCCCATTGGTGCTAATAAATAAATTAATGGTGCAGGGTTGCTCGGTTTCTAAATCATAAGTTACAACAATGTTTTGCCCCAACTGTGAGGCCTCTACATTATTTACTTTTTGTGCAAAATAAATAAAGGGGCAAATAAAAAATAAAATAATTAAACTAATTACTCGCATAAAATATAAATGTAATTATTTTTTAGTATAAATTTACTATGAAAGCGATTTAAATTAAAGTAACATTACCATTGTAGCCCTATATTTTTAAAAATTATTTTCGTTCATAATTTATAGTTTTTATAATGTTTCATTGGGCCTAAATAAAAATTCATACAACTTAAAAAATATTTTTTTTTCTTTGTTTATCCTTACATTATTTGTTATTTAATTTTGATTTTTAATATTACTATAAAAATTGCCTTTGATTTTATCAGCAATATATATTATGTTTAGTTTAATTAATGTGCCCAAAAACTTTACTCCCTTGCTATAGTGTTGTAAATAAATTTTTTTGGTTTAGGTTAAGTTTTATGAAATTATCAAGACATATGGCAAGTAATGGTTGCAATCATAATCCAAACAAATCAAAAAAACTCTTTTATTTTAAAAACGATATTTGTTCAAATAAATGAACTAATATTTGCTAATAAAAAAGCTTTAATTTGGTTTCCACTTATTAAAAACAAAATAAAACATTACAATTACAAAAATTGAGCATAATAAAATAATAATGCTTTGATTTATATTAGGAATTTTATTTCTGTTGCCCATATCTAGCTCAGGTTCTATTAAAAACCGATGTAGCCCTAGCTTCTCTTTTAAAAATTTTAATTCGTCGTAATAATCATTTCCGTATGTTAAGGTATAAAAATCTTCTTTATCTGATTTAAAAAACTTTCTGCTTCGGCTACACCAATCTAATTTACAATTATTAACTTGTTTGTACCTACTGTATATAATCCACTCATCGCCAACATTAAATTTTTGATAACAAGGGGTATTACATTCAAACAACACTTTAAAAATTTTTTTTGCTTGGCCTTTATAAAGTTCGTCTATTTCAAAAACCGCCTCTCCAAATTTATTATCGCATTCTACCACATTTTTTACCCAGCCTTTAAAAATAATATCATATTTGTTGCACTCAGCAATACTTAATTCAGAAAGGGGGCACTGACATGCGTTTAAATTAATGTAACAAAAAAGAAAAAAAAACACAATACTTTTTATAATGGTATTAATCATTTAGCTGTGTTTTTATGAAATGCTGCGAGGCCTGAATTAATTCATACAATATTTCGTCTTTATTAATAAACGCCACGTGTTTGCGATATTGCAAAAGAAAATTTTCAATAACAGGAGAAGATTTTAGTGGTCTTCTAAACTCAATGGCCTGAGCGGCATTAAGCAATTCAATAGATAAAACTTTTTCTACATTATTAATCACAATAAAACATTTTGTGGCTGCATTAGCGCCCATGCTAACATGATCTTCTTGGCCATTACTGCTCACAATACTATCTACACTTGCGGGAGAGCATAATTGTTTATTTTGACTAACAATACTCGCTGCTGTATATTGTGTAATCATCAGCCCTGAATTTAATCCTGGGCTTGGGGTTAAAAAAACGGGTAAAGCTCTTTGACCAGAAATTAATAAATAAACTCTTCGTTCTGAGATGCTTGCAAGCTCAGCCATAGCGATGCACAAAAAATCTAAAGCTAAAGCCAAAGCTTGACCATGAAAATTGCCTCCACTTATTATTTCATCTTCTTCAATAAAAATTGTTGGATTATCTGTTACTGCATTAATTTCTGTTTCAAATACCGAGCTCACATAATTTAAAGTATCCTTTGTTGCGCCGTGCACCTGAGGTATACATCTAAACGAGTATGGATCTTGAACTTGCATTTTATTTTGTTTAATAATTTCGCTTCCGTCTAAATTAGCTCGAATGGCCTTAGCGGTCTGTATTTGGCCCATGTGAGGCCTTATATTTTGTAAATTTTCTTTGAAAGGGTCTAAACGAACATCAAATGCGTCAATAGATAAAGAAGAAATTTTATCTGCTAAAAAATTTAACCGTTTTGATTGCAATATACAATAAACTCCATAAGCGCTCATAAATTGAGTGCCATTTATTAAGGCCAGGCCTTCTTTTGATTTCAACTTTATTGGCTCTAACCCTTTTTCTTGAAAAATATCTTTTGTATCAAACAAATTATTATTGTGAATTACCTTACCTAATCCCAATAAAGGAAGGCTTAAATGGGCTAAGGGCGAAAGGTCTCCACTTGCACCAAGTGAACCTTGTTGGTAAACCAAAGGATATATTTTATAATTTATTAGTTCGCATAATAATTGTACTGTTTTAAGCTGAACGCCACTTTTACCGTAAGATAAAGATTGTATTTTTAATAAAAGCATTAATTTTACAATCTCTTGAGGCACCAGCTCTCCCATTCCGCAAGCGTGGCTCTTAACCAAATTAATTTGTAATTGCTCAATTTCAGAATCAAGAATTGTTACATTACATAAAAAGCCAAAGCCAGTATTTATTCCATAAATAGGTGCTTTATTTTGTTTTAGTTTTTCGTCTAAATAGTTTCTACAATCGATAATTGCTTTTTGGGTTGCTTTCGAAATATTAACTTTAGCATTATGGTCATCTAAAAAGGATTTTAACTTCGCTAGCGTAAGTTTTTTAGTATGATCAATCGTTAATGTCATTTATTTGTTTTTTTATTAATTGAATCATGTCGTTTAATTTAAGGGTATACTGTTCTCCGTTAAGCATATTTTTTATTGCAAAAATTCCGCTTGCCAATTCATTGCTGCCAATGGTACAGACAAAAGGGATATTTTTTTTATTTGCATAATCAAATTGTTTGCTCAATTTTTTTGTTAAGTCGGGGTAAACTTCACAGGGTAAATTATTTTTTCTTACCTCTGCCGCAAGACTTAAACAAAAAAGTTGAGTCGTTTCATCAAAATGAGAAAATAAAACTTTAGACGTAGAGGAAGAAGTAATTTCTGAAAATAAATTTAACTCTTCCATTGCGTCATAAATTCGATCAAACCCGAATGATATGCCAACGCCGCTTATGTTTGAAAGACCAAAAACGCTTGTTAGGTCGTCGTATCTGCCGCCGCCCAAAATGCTTAATTTAAATATATCAGAACCGGGTTTTACTTCAAAAATAGTTCCGGTATAATAATTAAGGCCGCGAGCTAAAGTTATGTCTAATTCAAGTTTTGTTTTTGATGATTTTTGGTGGTCTAATAAAAATTTTATTTCTTCTATGCCTTTTTTTCCTACTAAACTATGGCCAACGAAATTTTTTAAAATTTTTATTTTTTCTGAATTAGATCCAGTAAAATTTAAAAGTGGCTGTAATTTTTTAATGGCATCTGCCGAAATGCCTTTATCTTTCATTTCTTGATTTACTGCCTCTTTACCAATTTTATCAAGTTTATCTATTGCAATGGTTATCTCAACAATTTTGTTGGGCTCATTTATTACTTCTGCAAAAGCGGTTAAAATTTTTCGATTATTAAATTTTATAACAACAGGTAAATTTAACTCGAAAAACGTTTTATCAATTAACGAAATTAAATCTAATTCGTTAACTAGAGAGTTGCTTCCAATAATATCTGCATCGCATTGTAAAAACTCTCGATAGCGTCCTTTTTGAGGACGATCTGCGCGCCAAACTGGTTGAATTTGATACCGCTTAAATGGAAAAGTCATTTCGTTATTATTCATTGCCACATAGCGAGCAAAAGGAACGGTTAAATCGTAACGAAGAGCCCTCTCGGTTAGCTCTTCCGAATTTCTAGAAGATTCTAAAGACAACTCAAACTCTCTGCGAAGCCGTTCTTTATTTTTATTTTCGTGAATGCGTGAGTTTAATATTTTAAAAACCAGTTGATCCCCCTCTTCTCCGTATTTATTGGTAAGGGTGGTTAAATTTTCCATGGCTGTTGTTTCGATTGGCTGAAACCCGAATAATTCGAAATTGCGTTTGATGCAATTTAATATATAAAGACGCTTTTGCATTTCTGCCGGACCAAAATCTCGAGTGCCTCTTGGAATTGATGGTTTCATTAAAACGATTTAAATTACACAACAAACTTACTAAAAAAAGATGCGCATTGAGCCTCAAAAAATCATTTAATTAATGTTTATACATTAAAAAATTATAATCTCAACAAGAATATTGTGTTAAAAATATTTTACATAGTTTTGCACCCTAAACAAAAGGCTATTCAATTGGTTCTAATTTAAATTTTTATGCGTTTGTCCCCCTTTTTTGTATTTATATTTATTTATGTTACTTCTATTGCTCAAAATCAAGAATTTAATTCAAAAAATAAATTTACTTTAAGCGGATATGTTAGAGATGAAAAAAATGGAGAAGCCCTAACTGGAACTACAGTCAGTAAATTAGGCTCTAATCAAGGGGTTTCGGCAAATGATTACGGCTTTTACTCATTAACTTTACCTGAGGGCGAACACATTGTTTCGGTAGCCATTATTGGATATAAAACTTTTACATTTTCTATTGTGCTTAATCAAAATATCAATAAAAGTTTTGAGTTAAAAGAAGAGGGAAAAAATTTAGATGAAATAACAATAACCGGAGAGGCAGAAGATAAAAATGTATCGAGTATAGAAATGAGCACTGCCAAATTAGATATTAAACAAATAAATAGAATACCGGCGTTTTTAGGCGAAATAGATGTTGTTAGGGCTATACAATTATTACCTGGTGTTACAACTGTTGGAGAGGGGGCAAGTGGCTTTAATGTTCGCGGAGGAAACGTTGATCAAAATTTGATTTTATTGGATGAGGCTCCTGTTTATAATTCATCTCATTTATTTGGTTTTTTCTCAGTTTTTAATCCAGATGCCGTTAAAGATGTTAAATTAATTAAAGGAGGAATTCCGGCTCAATACGGCGGACGCGCCTCTTCAATTTTAGATGTAAGAATGAAAGAGGGTAACAATAAAAAACTAACGGTTACTGGTGGTATTGGTTCTGTTTTTAGTAGAGTAAGCATTGAAGCCCCTATAATTAAAGAAAAAGCCAGTTTTATCATTGCCGCTAGAAGAAGTTATTTAGACGCATTAGTAAAACCATTTTTAGACTCCGTTAATCCTCTAAAAAACACGCAATTTTATTTTTATGATCTTACAGCAAAATTTAATTACCGGATAAATGAAAAAAATACAATTTTTGCAAGTGGTTATTTAGGAAGGGATGTTTTTGCCGCGTCTGTTTTTAATTTTAATTATGGCAACACAACCGCTACAACCAGATGGAACCACATTTTTAATAAAAAATTATTTATGAATGCTACAGCCTTCTATAGTAATTATGATTATCTTATTCAATTTGGTTCAAATAATGGGCAAAATTTTAAATGGCGAAGTAATATAATTAACTACAGTTTAAAAACTGATTTTATTTATTATTTAAATACAAGAAATGTAATACGTTTTGGAGCCCAATCTTTACTTTACAACTTCATGCCATACAATGCAATTAGCACGTTTGATAATTCAAAAATAAATTTTGTTGCAGAAAATCGATATGGCATAGAAAATTCGATATTTGTAGGAAACGAACAAAAGATTTTTGAAAAACTCACCTTCGAATATGGTTTGCGTTTAAGCATTTATAATTATGTAGGAAAAGGAACGGCCTACTTTTATAGAGACACCATTCCAAACGCAACCTTGCCTCTACAAAATTCAAAAAGTTACACCTTTGGTCAAATAATTAGTTCCTATCTTAATCCCGAGCCCCGTTTTTCGGCAAACTATTTACTAAACAATAATAGCTCTATTAAAATAAGCTATAACCGAATGGCGCAATACATTCAATTAATTAGTAATACCGCGGCTAGCACGCCTTTAGATGTTTATACAATTACTTCAAATAATTTAAAGCCGCTAACTGCCGATCAAGCCAGCTTGGGTTACTTTAAAAACTTTAAAAACAATATGTTTGAAAGCTCTGTAGAGATCTACTATAAATATTTAAAAAATCAATTAGATTACATCGACAATGCAGATTTATTTATAAATCCCACTGTAGAAAATCAGTTAGTTCAGGGGCTTGGAAGGGCTTACGGATCTGAATTTTATTTAAAAAAATCGAAAGGTAAACTTCAAGGCTGGATAAGTTACACTCTGAGCAAAACCGAGCGCCTGGTAAGAGGCATTAGCAACGACAACTGGTTTTATAGTCGTTATGATCGCACTCACTGCTTAAATACAAGCCTAAATTACGATATTACTAAACGATGGAATGTTTCTGGGAATTTTGTTTTTCTTACTGGTGTTCCTGGCACATTTCCAAACTCGAAACTTCAAATTCAAAATATTAATATTCCTTATAATACTGATGGAATAAGAAATAATTACCGCATTACTCCTTATCATCGTTTAGATTTAGGCGCAACATATTCATTTAAAAAGAACGACATTAGAAAGTTTCAACAATCCTTAGTGTTTAGTGTTTATAATGTTTATAATAGAAGAAATGCCTTTAGTATTTATTTTAGAACCAAGGATGGTGAGCCCCTACAAACAGAGGCGGTCCGTTTTTCGGTAGTGGGTTCTTTTATTCCTGCGGTAACTTATAATTTTAATTTTTAATTTATATGAACTACATAAATAATTGTTTCTTTGTTTTAGTCTCTTCGTTTTTATTTTCTTCCTGTGAAGATGTTGTTCAAATAAAATTAGATGAGGGCTCTGAATTAGTAGTTATTGATGCGTTTATAAATAATTTGCGCTTAGATCAAAAAATAAGAATTACAAAAAATAGTAACTATTTTAGTAAAACAACCCCTGAACCCATAACCAATGCGATTGTTGTTTTAAAAGACTTGACCCTTAATAAGGACTTTTACTTTGATTATGAAAATGATGGCAACTATATTTATAAACTTCTTGATGCTGACACAATTTCTAAAGTAAATCATCAATACGAACTCAACATTAGTTTAAATGGTACAACTTATACTTCAATGGCCATTCAAAAACGAAGTGCTAAAATCGATAGTATTTCAGCTATTTTAAGAGATGCCAAAAGTGGTGGATTTGTCTCCTCAAAAAAGCCTTATTATCTCTGTTTACTGTTTGCGAAAGATAAAACCGACAGAAACGCTGATTATTATTGGATAAAAACATATAAAAATGATACATTGTTTTCAGACTCAAACGATATCAATGTTTGTATTGACGGAACAGGTGGCGAAGTGTATGATGCCGATGTGGATTCAACGCCTTTTACCCCACCATCTGCCTTTTTGGGCTTTAAGCGTTATCAAAAAAATGACTTGTGTAAAGTCGAAATTCATTCTATATCAAAAAACACGTACTTCTTTTTTATTCAAGCCTTGGCCCAAATAAATAATGGCGGTTTGTTTGCGTTAACTCCCGAAAATATAAAAACAAATATTGTTACTCCCACAGAAGCAAAAACAAAAGCTGTAGGTCAATTTAATATGGCAACAGTAGTTACTGAAAAAAAAATTATTAAATAACTTAATTAATATTTATATTTATATATCGCTTTTGAAAAAAACTATTAATATACTTTGCTTTATTTTAATTATTAGTATGTCTTTTTTTATAAGTTGTTCTAAAGAAGAATTAGAGCCCGATCCTATTGATTCACAAAGTAATGGTGATTTTAATTACTCTATAAATGGTGCGGCTTTTCAAAAAGCAGACTCTGCTGTATATTTCGCTTTAAACACAACTGTATATGCCTATAAAAATGGGGCCTCTACTTCTTTTGAAATCAATTTATCTGCTTTAACGCCTAGTACTTATTATATTTCATCTGCTACCGGTAATCAATTTATATACACTACTAACAACGTTGATTATTCTGGCTCCAGCGGTAATTTTATTATTAGTTCAAATACCAATAATAAATTAGCAGGTACATTTAGTTGTGCTTTATCTGGCGGAACATTTACCAGCGCTACCGGAAACTTTTCTGACCTTCCAAGGCGCTGATTTATTTGTTATTATTTAACATTAAATTCTGATTTTTTTTGCCAACTTTATGCTTGAATATATGATTATTTAACTTGCCTAATTTTAGATTCAAAAATTTTAAAGCTACCCCAACATCAAAATTTGATGAACTGTTCAAGCTATTTAAACAACTCATTACGCACACTAGCGGCGACGTTAACGAAGCATTAGAGTGGTTTAAAGAATTAGATAAAGAATATAATTTAACTACTGCTGATTATACGCTTGAAGATTTTATTGCTGATTTAAAAAAACAAGGCTATTTGCGCGAAAAAAAAGATGGAAATGGCGGTTTAGTAATCACCTCTAAAACCGAACAGGCGATTAGAAATAATGCTTTGGAACATATTTTTGGGAAATTAAAAAAAGGGTCTGCTGGCAATCATAACTCTGGTGTATCAGGATTAAATGGCGAGGAACAAAACAACGACTTGCGGGCATTTGAATTTGGCGATTCGCCTCAAAACATTGCCATGGTAGATTCTATTAAACAAGCTCAAAAAAATCACGGCTTCGAAAATTTTAAACTTACCGAAAATGATTTATTGGTTACCGAAAAAGAATTTAAAACTCAAACCGCTACAGTATTAATGATTGACATAAGCCATAGCATGATTTTATATGGTGAAGATCGAATTACTCCTGCAAAAATGGTGGCGATGGCGATGGCCGAAATGATAAAAAGAAATTATCCTAAAGATAGTCTTGAAATTATTGTATTTGGCGACGATGCTTGGCCAATTCAATTAAAAGATTTGCCTTATTTGCAAGTTGGTCCTTTTCATACAAATACTGTAGCTGGCTTAGAATTATCAATGTCTATTCTCAGAAAAAAAAGAGCCGCCAATAAACATATTTTTATGATTACAGACGGTAAGCCTTCTTGTATAAAAGAAAATGGCGGCTATTATAAAAATAGCAATGGGTTAGATCGCCGTATTGTAAATAAATGCCTAACTCTGGCCGCAAGCTGTAAACGAAACAAAATAGATATTACCACTTTTATGGTGGCCCGTGATAATTATTTACAAAACTTTATTGATGAATTTACCGAGGCAAATCAAGGAAAAGCTTATTTTACTGGCTTAAAGGGGTTGGGCGAAATAGTTTTTAGAGATTACACCAATAAAAAACGAAAAAAAATTTAATCCAATTACATAATTTTATACCGTTGCTAAAATGAACAAGAATCAAAACATTAATACTTTAGGTCAATTAAAAAAAACAAACTATCAATTTGTAAGCATTAAAGATGAGTTGAGAAATAATTTAATTACAAAACTTAAAAATAAAGAATCAATTTTTAAAGAAATTTATGGTTATGAAGAAACCGTTATACCCGAATTAGAAAGGGCCATTTTAAGTAAGCATAATATTTTATTTTTAGGCTTAAGAGGGCAGGCAAAAACTAAAATGGCTCGGCAACTTGTTAATTTATTAGATGAATATATTCCGGTAATATCTGGGAGTCCATTAAACGACGATCCATTTAAACCAGTATCTAATTTCGCTATTCGGTTAATCGCCGACCAAGGAGATAACACGCCTATTCATTGGGTACACAGAAACGAACGCTATTCAGAAAAATTAGCAACTCCCGATGTAAGTGTTGCTGATTTAATTGGAGATCTTGATCCAATTAAGGCGTCAAATTTAAAATTATCTTTTTCAGATGAAAATGTAATTCATTATGGCTTAATTCCTCGTAGCAATAGATTTATTTTTGTAATTAATGAATTGCCCGATTTGCAAGCGCGTTTACAAGTCGCTCTTTTTAATATTTTACAAGAAGGCGATGTTCAGATAAGAGGATTTAATCTTCGTATTCCTTTAGATGTTCAGTTTTTATTTACTGCTAACCCCGAAGATTATACAAACAGAGGAAACATTGTTACTCCTCTCAAAGATCGCATTGGCTCTCAAATTTTAACACACTATCCAAAATCAATAGAACATGCTAAAAAAATAACACAAAGTCAAGCGGTCCTTAATCAATTGCAACAAAGTATTGAAGTGCCAGAAGTGTTAAAAAATTTAGTTGAACAAATTGCAATAGAAGCTCGTGTTAGCGAATTTGTTGATGCTAAAAGTGGCGTTAGCGCAAGGCTTACCATAAGCGCATACGAAAGTTTAGTAAGCGCTGCGGAATTGAGGTTTTTAAAACAAAATCAATCTTATTCTTTTGCTCGAATCAGCGACTTATATGCGGCAGTGCCTGCTATTAACGGAAAAATTGAGTTAGTATATGAGGGTGAACAAGAGGGGCCAGCAATTATAGCTCAAAACTTAATTAGTATTTCAATTAGAAATACCTTTACACAATTATTTCCCGATCCAGAAAAATTAAAACGTAAAAAAGAATCGTCTGATTATTCAACAATTATAAATTGGTTTTCGAAAAACAATATTTTAGATTTACTCGATAATGAAACGGATTCTGTATACGCTCATGCATTAAGCTTTGTAGAGGGACTTGAAGAACTAGTTAGTAAATATCATCCTAAAGCAAAAGGAAATGATAAATTGTTACTAATGGAATTTGCGCTTCACGGCTTAGCCGAACATTCTTTGCTAAGCAAAACAAAATTAATTAGCGGCGTAAGTTTTAAAGATTTATTTGGCTCTCTACTTAACCAAAGTTTTGATAATAATTAATTTTGAGCATGATGTTTTGCAATAAAATAATTATTTTCTAATTTCTCTTTATTATAATTTAAAGCTAGGCCTGTTTCTAAATCATTTAAAGAGCTACCAGATTGCTCTAAAATACATTGCCCAGCTGCCGTATCCCACTCCATGGTGGCGCCAAATCGAGGGTATTCGTGAGCAAGGCCTTCGGCCACTAAACACTGCTTAATGCTGCTTCCAATGTTTTTTAAACTAATTGGGCCATATACTTTTTTTAATTTCTCTAAATGCAAATTAATTTCTCTGCTTAAATGAGAATGGCTTGCTATTACGGTATAATCTTGTGGCGGCGACTGTATTGGAAGCCTTTTGGCCTGATCTAATAATTGTTTGTTAATTTTATTCGGTAAGGGCTCTTCAAAAATTAATTTAAAACTTCCTTCATTTATACTAGCAAAATAAATCGTTTTTTTTACAGGAGCATAAATTACGCCAATTACTGGTCGACCTTTTAAAATTAAAGCAATGTTTACCGAAAACTCTCCATTCCGCTTTACAAATTCTTTTGTACCATCTAGCGGGTCTACTAACCACATGTGAGTCCACGATTTTCTTTCCGAATAATTACATATTCTTTCTTCTTCACTCACAACAGGAAATTTTGAGGGGGACAGCATTTTTAAAATTGTTTCGCTTGAACTTTTGTCTGCTAAAGTAACCGGCGTGTTATCCGGTTTTATTTCAACATAAAAATCTGTATTATAAACTTTTAAAATATCCTCTCCGCCGGCAAGGGCAGCGTTTATAGCTAATTCTAATAATTCATTATAATTCATTTATTCCCTAATTTCTATTTCAAAACCCTTTCGCTTCCAATCATCAAAACCCTTTTCGAGGTTGGTTATTAATTTGAATCCATTCTTAAACATTAATTCGGCGCAATCGCTACTTCTTCCTCCGCCAGCACAATAAATTAAATACGATTTATTTTTGTTAAGTTTTAATATAATTGCCTCAGCATTTTTGTCAAAAAAATCTATTTGTTTTGCTCCCCTTATTTTTCCTTTTGCCTCAATTTCTTTTGTTGTTCTCAAATCAATCAAAATTGATTTTTTTGCGTCTAATTCTTTTTTAAATGCATCGGCGTCTAAATTCTTAATTATTGCCTGCGAATATAAATGCACGTTACAGAATAAAACAAAAAAAAATAATAATTGTTTCATAAAAAATTAAATTTTATATAATGTTGAGAAATAAAAAACAGGGATTATGGTTATTGCTATTAAAAATAAATTAATAAAATAAATGTTTTTTTTCGTTTTTTTTCCATCCAGCTTCTGATTTATAATCGCAAAAATAAATAACAACGTCTGCCTCTGATTTATAATTGCAAAAATAAATTTGAAATTTAGCTTCTGATTTGTATTTGGTAAAAAACCAAAGGCCCTGGTTGCCATTAGCCATTGATTTATAATCACATTTATATACCACCAAATCTGCCTCCGACTTATACTGGGCTACAAAAACTTTAACCTTGGCCTCAGATTTATACTTTACGTTAAAAATTAGTTGAGCATTGGTATTCAGGTTATAAAATAAAATAAACATAAAAATTAGCCCGCCTTTTTTTTTCATTTTTCGCTCGTTTATTTAAAAATTTAATTTATTTACAGTATAATACTTTTATAAATGTATAAAATTAGTTTGGGTTATGTATTAATTATTGAATAAACACTAGTATAAAGCCTTTAAAGAGCTGCTGCTTTCAATCAACAACCACTCTGCTGAGAAACAAAAAGCCATCTTTATTAAAAACGGCCGAGGATTGGAAGGTGGAATTTGACCAGGCTGACGATATTCTTGTGATTGGCATCAAGGTTTAGTTATAAAAGAATTCAAAAAACTTTCGTCCCTCATCATACATTTTTCATTGGATAACATTTGCGCCAACATCCAAAAATTTATTTTTGGGCAAACTCAATTAATTGTTGTAAGAATTATCTTTTAACATCATTTTAATAGCCCGCCCATTCTATCTTTTAACCACTTGTTATTACTCTTTTTATGGCGTTGTTATAATGCCGGAATAAGCGCATGCCTTTTTTGGTCTCAATTTCTTGCCCATTTCAAATTATTTATATTTTAATTTAATTCAAATAGTGCCGACAAAATGATTAAAAAAATATTGAGCGCTAAATATTAAAACAAAATATTAAACCAGTTAACTTTATTTTTTTTAATTTGATAATTTATAATACAGCGAGCTATAATAAACAAGTTTTTAGATCTTTTTTAAATTTATTAAATTAAAATAAAAAACATACAATAATGCAATATCAATCATTTTTACTAAAAATAAAATAACAAATTTAGATATTCGTTTTTAGTTTAAATAAACTAATTATTTTCTATTAAACTAATGAAAAAAAACTAATTAATCTGATTTGAATTTAAACTTTGTTTCAAAAGTTCCACGTGAAACAATTTTACGCGTGATTAAAAATATATATAACGCTTGAGTAATCGGCTGGATTTTTGGCCTTTAAATTTGATCTCAAGCCTAATAGAAATGATTTTAAATAATTAATTCGACCAAAACTATATTTCTCGCTTAACATGCTTACATAAAAGCTGTCAAACCTCATTGGATAAGTTTGTTTAAGCTTAAAACCATGCTTATACATAAGTTGACATATTGTTTTTGATTCAAAATGATATAAATGTCGGGGTAAATCATAGGCGGCCCAAAACTCTTTATAATATTTTGAGTCGTAACTCTTAAAGTTGGGAACCGCAATAATTAATATGCCATTTTTATTTAATTTTTGTTTAAAAAAATTGAGGGATTCGTGCAAATCTGTAATGTGTTCTAAAACGTGCCAAAGAGTTATTGCGTTGAAGGTAATTAAAGGGTTGGCGGTATTTAATTCCTCTTTATTAGAATAGGCGAGATGTTTATCAGAATTGGCCATTTCTCTTGCGCCTTTGTCTGGCTCAATTCCTAAAGAACTCCAGCCTTTAGCAACAGCTTGTTTTAAAAACATACCCGTTCCGCAACCATAATCTAATAAATTGCCAAAATCAACGTGAGAATTTAATAACTTAAGTTTTTGATTTAATGTGTATTTTCTTACTAGATGGTAAATTTGAGAAATTATGCCCTTTTTAGTATCAGAATGTGAGATATAGTTAATTGATTTGTAAAAAGATGGTAAATCATTATTACTTGGACGAGGGTTTGTAAAAAGAAAAGAACAATTTTTGCACTCTACAATATTAAAAGTATTTAAACTAACCGTAAAGTCTTTACAAGAAATTATGGGCTTGAAATTATTTGAATCACAAATCGGACAATTATTTAAAGTAAACATCGTCATATTATTGTTCCACGTGAAACCATAAAAAAATTAACGACCAAGGTAAACCAATAAAACTGATATATCGGCAGGATTAATGCCTGAAATTCGGCTAGCTTGACCTATGGTTTGCGGTTTATACTTAATGAATTTTTCAATCGCCTCAGAGCCTAAACTCTTTATGCTTTTATAATCAAAATCTGGTTTAATAAAAAGTTCTTCGAGCCGTATTTGTTTTTCGGCGCTCTCCTTTTCGCGTTCGATATACCCTTCATATTTCATTAAAATTTCGGCCTGTTCGATGGTTTCCTTATCAAAATTTTGCATTTCGCTTAACAAAACTGGGTCTTGATCTATTAATTGCATTGCCGAAATGTTTGGTCGTGATAAAACATTAAAATATCTGGTTTTTTGAGAAAGGGCTGCCGAATTAAGGCCCTCTAAAAAAGGATTTAAAATTTGAGGCTCGGCACTGTTAGTTTTAAAGTAATGAATAACTTTATTTGATCCCGCAATTTTTAATTCAACTCTGTTAAATCTATCTTCATTAGCTAAACCCAATTTATAAGAAAGAGGTGTGAGCCTAATATCCGCATTATCCTGTCTTAATAAAAGCCTATACTCGGCCCTAGAAGTAAACATTCGATAGGGCTCGTCAGTTCCTTTCATAACCAAATCATCTATTAAAACGCCAATATAAGCTTGGTGTCGACTAAGAATTAAAGCCGGCTTGTTATTTATTTTTAAATGTGCGTTTATTCCAGCCATAAGACCCTGGCAGGCCGCTTCTTCATACCCAGTAGTACCATTAATTTGTCCCGCAAAGTACAGATTGTCAAGCAGTTGGGTTTCTAATGTGAGTTTTAATTGTGTTGGCGGAAAATAATCGTACTCAATGGCGTAACCTGGCCTAAACATTTTAGCTTTTTCAAAGCCAGGGATTAACTGAAGTGCTTTTTGCTGAACGTCGATTGGTAATGAGGTAGAAAAACCGTTTACATAAATTTCTACAGTGTTCCATCCCTCAGGCTCAATAAATAATTGATGCCTTTCTCGTTCACTAAATCGTGTAATTTTATCTTCTATACTTGGACAATATCTGGGCCCTAATCCTTGAATTCGGCCTTGAAACATAGGCGATTTTTCAAATCCTGTTTTTAAAATATCATGAACTTGTTGATTTGTATAACTAACGTGACAAGGAATTTGTTTTATGGAATTTGGTCCGATAAAAGGAGAAGTATTGTCCAGATATGAAAACTTATCGGCCACTTCATCGCCACACTGAACCTCCATTTTCGAATAATCTAATGATCGTGAATCTATTCTTGGAGGTGTCCCAGTCTTCATGCGGCCCGAAACGAAACCTAATCGAACTAATTGTTCGGTTATTCCTAAGCTTGCTGATTCGCCGGTTCTGCCTCCACCTATTTGTTTTTCGCCTATGTGAATCATTCCATTTAAAAATGTTCCGTTTGTTAAAACTACTGCTTTAGCTTTAAAAGAAATGCCCATTCCTGTTACAACGCCATCAATGCTTTTTCCATCAGCAGAAATGATTAACTCCTTTACTATGTCTTGCCAAAAATCAACATTTGGCGTTTGTTCCAACATTTCGCGCCAAAGTGAAGCAAACATCATGCGGTCGTTTTGAGTTCTAGGACTCCACATAGCCGGTCCCTTACTTCTGTTTAACATTCTAAATTGTATGGCCGATTTATCTGAAATAATTCCGCTGTAACCACCCATGGCATCTATTTCGCGAACGATTTGTCCTTTAGCAATTCCTCCCATAGCCGGATTACAACTCATTTGCGCAATGGTTTGCATATTCATGGTAACCAATAAAACCCTTGATCCCATATTAGCAGCGGTAGCTGCGGCTTCGCAGCCTGCGTGGCCTGCTCCAACAACAATTATGTCGTACTCGTTAGTCAATTTAATTTATGTAAAGGTAAATATTTATTTAGTTTCAGATTAAAATTAAATTCTCTACAAATTTACGTTAGTTTATTTCGTTATTAGTATCAACAAAAAAATGTTATTTACTTATATTTTTGTTTATAAAAATTCATTACCTTTTTAATGTTTATTCATTTTAATTTTTGCTTATCATAAATTCTAGTTATTTATAATAATGTTTTAAATTTTTGTTTGCTTTTATCAAACAATAAAATTGATTATTAACATTCGTAAAACTAAATACTTATTAAGGTTAATTTATATTAACATAATGTTTGTTGTTGTTATTTACTTAATAATCATTTAATTAAAACAAATAATTGTTTATAGCTTGTTAAGTAATATTTATAAACCAAATATATTTATAAAAACAAAAATTATATAAACAATATTAACAGCTTATATATACAAAATCTATTTTTTAAAATTCTTAAAATAAATTTATTATTTATATATAATGTTATTTTTATTTTTTTCTTAATAAAACAAAATTATGTTTAGTTTAAGATTAATTAATATACTTTTATAATATAAAATACATTTTTTTTGAAAAACATATTTATACTTTGTTTATTTAATTTATTTTTTTACAAAATAATTGCTCAATCATCAGTAATTAATGGGAGTGTAAAATATTATTATGATAATGGTAAAGTAAGTAGTGAAGGATTTATGAAAGAATCAAAACCAGATGGATATTGGAAAAATTATTATAAAAATGGTAAAATTAAAATAGAAGGTAACAGAAAAAATTTTTTATTAGATAGTTTATGGAAATTTTACAACGAACAAGGTAAAATAAACAAAACAATTTTTTATAAATTTGGAAAAAAAAATGGACTTACTGTTTTTTACGACACCTTGGCAAATATTATAAGTACTGAAAATTATATTAATGATTTGAAAAATGGATTGGATGTAAATTTTTATTCGAATCGTAAAACAAAAAACATTACTCCGTATTTAAACGGTAAAAAAAATGGCACTGCTTACCAATACAGCCAAGACTCTCTAATTACCGAAATTTCTGTTTATATAAACGGTATTTTACAAAGTTTTGAAAAAATTAATCAACTAGATCAAGAAAATAAAAAACAAGGTATTTGGAAAGAGTTTCATCCAAATTTACAAGTAAAGAAAGAAATGAAGTATAATGATGATTCTTTAGATGGATATATTAAAGATTATGATATTAAAGGCAATTTATTGTCTACTGAAAAATATAATAACGGAAAAAAAATACTTAATGCACCAGAATTAGCTAATGTTGAGGTTTATAGAGATGTTTATGAGGATGGTTTATTAAAATACGAAGGTGTTTTTTTAGACGGTTTACCAATAGGCACCCACTATAAATACCTAAGAAAAAAACGTTGCGATAGCACACTTTATTTAAGAGACGATACCAGTAGAGTTTTTTTAAAAAGAATGGTTTGCAGGTTAGAGCCCATTCCAGATAGCGCAATTGAATATTTTGATGGTACCGTTATTGCAAAGGGCGCTGTTGATAGTTTAAGAAATAGAATAAAAATATGGAAAGAATATCATAATACGGGCGAATTTAAAGCAAAAGGAATTTATAAAGAAGGTAAAAGAATTGGAAATTGGGAGTTTTTTTATTCTTCGGGTTATTTAGAACAAAAAGGAGGATATAATCAAAAGGGTAATGAGCAGGGGCCATGGGTTTGGTTTTATGAAAATGGTAAAATAATGAGACAAGAAAATTTTATAAACGGAAATAGAGAGGGCGAATTGATAGACTATAATGAGCTTGGCGAAGTAATTTTAAAAGGCAATTATTTAAATAATAATAAAGAGGGCCTCTGGACATTCGAAACCAAAGAGTATAAAGAAATTGGAAAGTATTCAGAAAACGAGCCCGACAGCGCATGGCAATCTTATTACCTACCATCTAAAAACAAACGTTTTGAAGGCAGCTTTTTAACCGGCGTGCCAATTGGTATTCACACATTTTACTATTCTAACGGACAAAAAAGAATTTCAGGAAATTACTCTGCTGGAACTAAAGACGGCGATTGGAAATATTATGACGAAGATGGGTTTAATTATTTAACTATTGAATATAAAAACGATATTGAAGTAAAATGGCAAGGTAAAAAAATAAAACCCACTTACGAAGAAAGCTTGCGAACTTATAACATAATAATTGATGGAAATAAGACACAAACCATTAAACGAAAATAAGGTGTAATTAAACATGGCCAAACAAAAATCAAGTTTCTTTTGTCAAAATTGTGGAGCCCAATCTGGTAAATGGATTGGCAAGTGCCCGGGCTGCAATGAATGGAATACTTATGTAGAAGAAATAATACACAAAGAAACAAAAAACGACAGGCTACAACTTTTTTCTAAAAACAAAAACGATAAAAAAACAGCCAATAAATCGGTCTTGCTTCAAGATGTGGGACTTCAAAATTACCCTCGTATTGCTGTTCCCGGCAAAGAATTAACCCGTGTTTTAGGCGGCGGCATTGTGCCCGGAAGTCTTGTTTTATTTGGTGGCGAGCCAGGCATTGGCAAATCTACCTTAATGTTGCAATTGGCACTTAGACTAAAAAATTTAAAAATTTTATATGTAAGCGGCGAAGAAAGCGAACAACAAATTAAAATGCGAGCCGAGCGCATTGGCGTAACAACCGAGACTTGTTTTATTTTACAAGAAACAAATACTCAAAATATTTTTCAGCAAATTGGCGAAATAGAGCCGCAATTGGTAATTATAGATTCGATACAAACACTACACACCGCTTATGTAGAAAGCAGTCCAGGAAGCGTTAGCCAGGTTAGAGAATGTGCCGCTGAATTTTTAAGATTTGCTAAAGAAACCAACGTGCCGGTGTTTATGATAGGCCACATAACCAAAGAGGGCAGCCTGGCTGGGCCAAAAATACTCGAGCACATGGTTGATACTGTTTTACAATTTGAAGGCGACAGAAACCACATTTACCGATTGTTGCGAGCCGCCAAAAACAGATTTGGAAACACCAACGAAATGGGCATTTACGAAATGAATGGCGATGGCTTAAGAGAAGTAACAAACCCCTCCGAAATATTAATAACCAACCGAGAAAATGCAACAAGCGGCGTTACCATATCAGCCACTATGGAAGGAAATAGGCCCATGCTAATAGAAGTGCAAGCCCTTGTAAGCACTGCGGCTTATGGCACACCACAACGATCATCAACCGGATTTGATTTACGCCGCCTCTCGATGCTTTTAGCAGTTTTAGAAAAACGATGCGGTTTTAATTTAGCCGCAAAAGACGTGTTTATTAATATTGCTGGTGGCATAAAAGTAGAAGACCCAGGTATAGATTTAGCATTAGTTTGCGCCATTTTAAGTAGCAACGAAGATTTGCCAATATTACAAAACACTTGCTTTGCTTCAGAAGTAGGTTTAACAGGCGAAATAAGGCCGGTAAATAGAATAGAGCAACGCATTTCGGAAGCAGAAAAATTGGGCTTTGAAAAAATATTTATTTCTTCGCATAATTTAAAAGGCCTTCAAATAAAAAACTTCAAAATTAAAATAATAGCTGTTTCTAAAATAGAAGCCGTTTTTGCCCATTTGTTTGAATAACAAAAAATTGTTTATACATTTAAAAAAAACAATATATATGATAAAACTAAATATTACAACACTATTATGTGGCTTAATATTATTTATTACCGCATGTGGCCCGTCAAGCAGCAAAACAGAAGAAGGATCAACAGCCGAAACATCAGTAGCAGAGGTTGCAATTGGCTCTCAAGTTTGGACAACAAAAAACCTTGATGTAAGCACTTATCGCAATGGAGACCCTATACCCGAGGTGCAAGATGCAAATGCCTGGGCAAATTTAACAACCGGCGCTTGGTGTTATTACGAAAACAAAACAGCTAACGGCACAACTTATGGCAAATTATATAATTGGTATGCGGTAAACGACCCGCGGGGTTTGGCACCAAATGGCTGCCACATTCCCACAGAT